>Ga0181573_10003719_pt1 | contig 13338 bp, 11 predicted proteins | sample 101ome_25_FD_148643 | JGI IMG/M metagenome (GOLD analysis project Ga0181573, IMG submission 148643) | Coastal salt marsh microbial communities from the Groves Creek Marsh, Skidaway Island, Georgia - 101409BT metaG (spades assembly) | ecosystem: Environmental > Aquatic > Marine > Intertidal zone...
AGTGAGGACCAGCGTGACCAACACAACAGCCGAGGCCATGATGATCAAGAGAGCACGCACCTCTTCATCTCGCCAATAGGCTTTGAGCGATCGATCCCGAAACCCAAAATAGTGAAGGGCAAAGTTGAATGCCGATAGCACCATGAAGACCACCGCGACGGACTCAACGGCAGGCGAATCGAAATAACCGAGGCTAGCATCGTGCGTTGAGAAACCGCCAATGGCAACGGTGCTGAAGCTGTGACACAACGCGTCGAAAAAGGTCATCCCCGCAGCCCAGTATCCGACCATGCAGGCTAAGGTCAAGGAGAGGTAGATAGACCAGAGCGCGAGCGCGGTTTGCTTGATTCTCGGAGTCAGCTTACTGTCCTTGACTGGGCCGGGGGCTTCTGTCCTGTAGAGTTGCATACCACCAACGCCAAGCATGGGCAATATAGCGACTGCTAAAACGATGATGCCCATGCCGCCAAGCCATTGGAGCTGCTGCCGGTAGTACAGGAGTGATTCAGGGAGTGCGTCCAGCCCGGTGATGACGGTGGCCCCGGTGGTCGTTAGTCCAGAGAAAGATTCGAACCACGCATCGACCCAGGTTAGCCCGAGGACAGGGTTTAAAACGAAGGGCAGCGCGCTAAAGGCGCCCAGCGCGAAGTAACAAAGTGCCGTGACAAGGAAGCCGTCTTTTGTTCTGAGTTCATTGGCAAAGCGCCTGAATCCCACCATGAGCACCGCACCAAAAAGGAAGATGGTCAGGCCAGCTTCCAGGAAGGTTAGGAGCAGACCGTCTTGGTAGATCACTGATACCAGGGCAGGCGGAATCAGCGTGGCACTAAAGAAAACCAGGAGCGTACCTAGAATTCGGAGTGTGACGCCAAGACGCATGGGCTAAAAAAAACTAACCGGTGCTTGGAAGAGAGCCTCAACATCCTTGATCCGGGTTTTATCAACCAAAAACAGAACGAAATGGTCGTCAGGCTCAACCACGATATTGTCGTGTGCAATCATAACTTTGTCTTTGCGGATCAATGCGCCGACATTGGTGCCGGAGGGGAGATTCAATTCACCTAAGCTCTTGCCAATCACCTTAGAGGATTGATGATCTCCATGCGCGATGGCTTCAATCGCTTCGGCTGCACCGCGTCGCAACGAATGGACTCTGACAACATCTCCACGCCGTATATGAGTCAGAATGGCACCCAATGTGGCGAGTTGTGGGGAGATTGCGATGTCGATATCTTGACCCTCGATCAGATCGACATAAGCCGGATTGTTGATCAGCGTGATGACGCGTCTGGCGCCCAAACTTTTGGCAAGCATAGACGACATGATATTGGCTTCATCGTCATTGGTGATGGCGCAAAAAATATCGGTGTCCTCAATGCTCTCTTCAATGAGCAGCTCCCTGTTAGAGGCGTTCCCATTCAGAACGATGGAGCGTTCGAGTGTTTCCGACAAGTTGAAGCAGCGGTTACGGTCTTGCTCAATCACCCGGACGCCATAACGATGCTCCAACTGCCTCGCCAGATTTTCACCAATGTGACCGCCGCCTGCGATGACCACACGTTTGTTCGGTCTTTCGCTTTTGCGGAGCGCGCTCATGAGAGGTGGAATATCGGCCGCTGCAGAAATAAGAAACACTTCGTCCCTTGCTTCCAGTACGGTATTGCCCTCGGGAATCATCGGTCGATCACGCCTAAAAATGGCGGCAACACGTGCATCGACCCCATCGGCAATTGATCGCAGCGCGCTGACTTCTTGGTTGACGAGTGGGCTGTCAAGCTCGATGCGAAGACCCACCAATTTCACTTGGCCGCCAGCGAAATCCATCACCTGAAGCGCACCAGGGTTATCGATGAGCCGCTTAATATCGTGTGTGACGATCTCCTCAGGATTGACGATATGGTCAACAGGCATGGCGTCGTCTCTGAAGATGCCGCCGCCTGCGAGGTACTCGCGGCTTCTGACCCTGGCGATTTTTGTCGGGGTATGGAACACGCTGTAAGCGACTTGGCATGCCACCATGTTGACTTCATCGGAATTAGTGACCGCGATTAACATATCCGCGTCCTCAGCCCCAGCTTGCCTTAGAACTGAAGGGTGGGAGGCTCTACCGCAGATGGTCCGTATATCGTAGCGATCCTGTAACTCTCTCAGTCGCTCGGCATCGGTATCCACCAACGTAATGTCGCTCGCCTCTTTGACCAGATTTTGCGCCAAACTGCCGCCAACTTGCCCAGCACCAAGAATAATGATCTTCATTCAGGCTCAGACCTTTTTTACGAGAAGCGAATAGAAGAAACCATCTTGTCGGTCGATTTCAGGGAAATACTGTAAGCCGCGCGAGGACAAGTAGGCGCCGGGCAGTGCGATGGGCGTCAAAGTCGCGTTGGGAGTTTTCTGAAGAAACTGATCGATCACCACATCGTTCTCCGTGCGAAGAATCGAGCACGTCGCGTACAACAGCCGGCCCCCTGGCTTTAGGAGTGTCCAACAGGCCTCGAGTAGCCGACTTTGGGTCGCCGTCAGCTTAACAATATCCGAGGGCTGACGCAGCAACTTAATGTCTGGGTGACGACGGATGACACCCGTCCCGGAGCAGGGCGCATCGAGCAAGATTGCGTCGAATGTTTGGCTAGATTTTGCAAATGTAATCAAATCATCGCAACGCAAGGTTGCTTTGAGTGACAAGCGCTTGAAGTTGTCTTCAATCCGTTCACAGCGTGCGGGATCAATATCGAGTGCCACAAGGTCAATACTCGGCATGAGCTCAAGCAAATGGCAGGCCTTGCCGCCGGGCGCTGCGCAGGCATCCAAAATCCGTTCGTGTTCGCTTGGTGCGAGGAGGATCGATGCGAGTTGCGCGGCTTCATCTTGAACGCTCACCCAGCCAGACTCAAAGTTAGGCAACTCCTTTGCTGGTAAAGGTCGGGCTAAACGGATCGCTGAATCGCACTGATTGCTTAAAGAAAATTCGAGTTTTTCGCTCGCCAGCAACGTTGTGTATGCATCTCTTGTAGTCCGCTGAACGTTGACCCTTAGCGTCATGGGTGCCTGGCTGAGGTTTGCAGCAAGAATTGATTCGGATTGGCGAGGCCAGTCGCTCTTGATCGCTTGAATGAGCCACTCTGGGTGATTCCAACGGCTTTCTTCGGAAGCAGCATCGCTTGAAAGAAGGGTGTCTCGCTTGCGAATGAATGTGCGGAGCGTTGCATTGACAAGCCCCTTGGCCCACGCCTTGTTGAGCACTTTGGCCGTTTCAACCGCGGCATTAACACTGGCGTGGGCCGGCTGATGAAGATGATCGATGGCAGCCATCCCAACCAGAAGTAAGCAATACAAGTCCTCATGCTTTTTCGGTAACGGTTTGTTCAATAATAGGCTGATAGCCGAACGATACTCATAATAGTGATTCAGTACCCGCCGAAGCACTTGTTTACCCAGCGCATCCAGGCCGTCGCCGGAGTAAGGACGGCCCTTTGAGACGGTGTCGAGGGTTGCAGAGACTTCTTGCTTGAAATGTCGCATAGCGCCTGCGATTAATCTTGCGATAACTCGTCAAACATCGCGCCCGGGCGCAAACCCCAGGACCCGAGGTTTTTGAGTTCGCCGTCTGTCATCACGCTACCTTTAGCGTTGGGAATTTGTAGCGAGCGTACCGTTAAGATCTGATCTCCGCATTGAACGCCGAGGCCTGCTTTGGAGATCTCAACGATGGTCCCAGGGCGCGCTAGGCGCGAGCCAGCACTCTGTTTCGTTACCGTCGCCGCTAGAATCTTGAAGGTGGCACCCGTCAGTCGGGTCATGGCCAAAGGGTCTGGCTGGAAAGCGCGAACGGTACGTTCGATCTCGCTCGCTGGTTTCTTCCAGTCGATTAACGACTCGGATTTATGCAGCTTATGCGCGTAAGTGACGCCTTCTGTGTCTTGTATTTGGGGCATTAAGGTCGGCGCGTCTAGCTGATCGAGTACTGCGATCAGTGCAGGCGGTCCAATTTGAGCTAATTTGTGCGTGAGCGATTCGGCCGTGTCTTGTTCGTCAATGGGAATTTCTTGACGCAGGAGGACAGGCCCCGTGTCCAAGCCTTCATCCATCTGCATAATGCAAATCCCTGTCGAGGTGTCGCCAAACTGAATCGCCCTTTGGATGGGTGCCGCGCCCCGCCATCTCGGTAAGAGAGAGGCATGCACATTCAGAGCGCCGTGTTTCGTAGCGGTTAGCGCTCGCCGGCGTAAAATCTGGCCGTAGGCCACAACCACAAGAATGTCTGCTGCTAAAGGCTCCAGCATCGCACCTTTGATTGATTCGGGCTGTAAGACGGGCAGCGCGTGGGCAAGCGCAACTTGCTTTACGGGCGAGGAGATGGGCATTTTCCCCCGCTTCCCCGGTCGGTCCGGTTGGGTCACGACAGTGACCACCTCGTGCTGAGACGTAATAAGCGCTTCTAGGTGATGAGCGGCGAACGAAGGCGTCCCTGCAAAGACGATTCGCATGAGGGTTAGTCTCTCAGTTTTTGTTGCTTGAGGAGTTTCTTGCGAATCATTTGACGTTTGGTCGAGGAGAGGTAGTCAACGAATAATCGACCATCGAGGTGATCGATTTCGTGCTGAATGCACACCGCCAGCAAGCCCTCAGCATTCAGTTCAAACGGATCCCCTTTTTGGTCTAGCGCCTTGACGGTAATCGAATCTGGCCGTATCACAGGCTCATAAAAGCCCGGGACTGAGAGGCAACCTTCCTGTGTCTCAACTTCGCCTTCGGAAGATTGGATTTCAGGGTTGATGAATACGAGCGGTTCACTCTGATCGTCGCTGACATCACAAACGAGGATTCTTTTTTGGATATTGACTTGGGTCGCCGCGAGACCAATTCCAGGGGCGTCATACATGGTTTGAAGCATTGCTTGACAGAGCGACGTAATGTCGTCGGTGACTTCTGAAACTGCGGTTGCCTTAAGCCGAAGTCTGGGGTCTGGAAACTCAAGAATGGTTAAGGTGGACATGCTTTGCCTCAAACGGTAGAACTAGCGATGGCAGAGCGCCGAAAAATTGTTCTCACAGGGGGCTCGGCCTGTTTCAGATAAAAGCGGTGCGCTATTGTATCGCGAATGCCTTAAGGAATGCTTTCATGCGTAGATTTTGGTTAGTCGGAGCCTTGTTTTTACTGGCATCTCAGGCCCTTGGCAGCGAATTAATCAAGGTGAAACCTGATGCGCCAGAAATCTACATCGTGCGACAAGGCGATACCCTTTGGGATATCTCAGGTCTTTATTTAGATGTGCCATGGTTGTGGCCGAAGTTGTGGTCAGTCAACCCCGAGATTGAGAATCCGCATCTGATTTATCCGGGAGACCAGATCAGTTTAAGCAGTGTGGATGGGCGCCCGAGGCTTAGAATTGAACGCGCCTCCAGTTCAATCTCTGCGGCTGCGGTCAAACTGTCGCCCGAAATTCGTCGATCGCCCTTATCAGGCGCAATCCCGCTCATTCAGACCGAAGATATTGCCGCTTGGGTGAAACAAGCGAGGATCGTGGACCCTTCGACCTTTGATCAGGCCCCTTACATTGTCGCGGGTGAGGAAGATCGAATGCTGCTCGCCACCGGGTCTCGAGTGTTTGTCAGTGGGCTTGCCAATGATCGCCACCGAGTCCAAGGCATTTATCGGCTGGGACAAACGTATCGTGATCCGACATCGGGTCGTATTATTGGGGTCGAAGCCGTTGAGGTGGGCGTTGCACACGTTGAGGGATCTGCGCCGCCCTATGATCTCGCGACCATCGTGTCCATGCACCAAGAGGTGCGCCCCGGGGACCACCTTCTCCCATCAGAGGCGATGGCTTTGGCCCCATCGATTTCGCCGAGCCCACCTGAAGAGCCCGTGAATGGTGAGCTCATCGCGTTGGGGCGTGATCAAACCAGGGTTGGGCGATTCGCCGCGGCAGTGATTAACCGAGGGAGCACCCATGGGCTAGCTCAGGGGCACGTGCTCGCTGTTTCAGGACCAGGGCGCAAGATGCGCGATCCCAAGACGGGTGAAAAAATCGTTCTGCCTGGTAGCGCAAAAGGCCATGTAATGGTGTACCGCAGCTATCCCATGATGGCGTATGTGTTGGTTTTGGAGGCCTCAGATCCTTTGCTGATTGGCGATCGCATTCAAAACCCCTGACCACACGGGTTGGGTTCTCACAGAATAAGGCGTTTATCGCTTGTAGTGATCCAATCAGCACCAGCCTATAGTCAGTCGCCTCAATGACGCGAAGGTTGGTTGTGTGCGGATCTCCCTTTTTGACTCAATCGAAAATTTGATGGGCGCTTTGCTGGCGAAGGCGCAGCCTTCTGCGTGGATGACTTGTGTGGGGTTGCTGAGCAGGAATATCTGTCACCGATGAGAGAACTTCCCGCTTCCGACACGCTGGATCTAGCCGGGCTTCAACATATTGAGCGGCAATCTCCACTCTACCCCGCGGGTCTTGAAAGCCTAGCCGATCCGCCTTTGAGGTTGTCTGGGCTGGGCGACCTTCGCGTGTTGAATCGCCCATCGATTGCGGTGGTCGGAAGTCGAAACGCGTCACATTATGGTCTCTCAGTGGCAGAGAAACTGGCCTTCGATTTGGCCGCAGCGGGTTTTGTTGTGGTAAGTGGATTTGCGAGAGGTATTGACAGTGCGGCTCACAAAGGGGCCCTTCGGGCGGGGGGTAAAACGGTAGCCGTCTTGGGCTGTGGGCTGGCGGTCAACTACCCCAAATCGAACCGTGGCTTGCGCGACGTCATTGCTGCTAAGGGTGCGTTGATCAGCGAGTTCGAGCCTCACGAGCGGCCTTATCCGGCCAATTTTCCACGGCGAAATCGGATCATTGCGGGGTTAAGTGTGGGTCTAGTCGTCGTCGAAGCCAAGGCGCGCAGTGGCTCACTTATTTCAGCACGACAGGCGCTCGACGCGGGACGGGAGGTATTTGCTGTGCCGGGGCCTGTCTCGGCCGGCGCCTTCGAGGGGTGTCATGCGTTATTAAAAGAAGGCGCCGTCCTGGTTGAGCATGCAGGGGATGTTGTGTCCAGTCTGCCCGAATGGGTAACGGCGGCTGCCTCCCCCATGACTGACGAGCGCGCGTTGATGTCGGCAACAGCCCCAGATGAAAAAAACCAAACTGAGCGCAGCCTGTCGAAAGATGAGCATCACGTTCTTGAATGGCTTGGAGAAGAACCGCTCTCTCTTGAGGCCATCGCCCACGGCCTTTCGATCTTGCCAAGCGTCTTGATCCCGATCCTGACCCAACTCGAGCTTAAAGCGCGTGTGGTTCGCCTGGGCGCGAGCTATATGGCCAAACGAAGCGTTGGTCCTTAAGGATCCGCCTTGTTGCAATGGTGACGTCAGCCTCTCCTAGATCGAGTTGGTACCTTGCGCACCGCGCCGCGCCTTAACGAGCTGCCCAGACTCGTCCGCGGACCCTGAAAACCTATGTCGTAAATCGGTCAAGGCTGCGCATGCTGCGGGACCGCATGAGGCTTGGGTAAGTCGTTGAAGATCAAAGCCACCGATGATGCATTCGCGTGTGCGCCACTCTGTCGCAAAGCGCATTGGTCTTGTGGGGGTTGGTTCAAACGTTCCCGTATAATGCCCGCTTGACCAGGTGGAGTAATCAAGTGACACAGATGTTTGTAGCGATTCTCATGGGCTCAGAATCTGATATGCCAGTGATGGACAGTGCCAGAAGTGTATTGAGTCAATTTAATATCAAGACTGAAGTTCGGGTGACTTCAGCACACAGAACACCAGAAGCAACGAAGGCTTATGTCAACGATGCGGAAGCGAGAGGTTGCGGGGTGTTTATCGCTGGTGCGGGCATGGCGGCGCATTTGGCTGGCGCGGTGGCGGCCCAAACGACCCGCCCCGTCATTGGCGTTCCAATTGATGCAGGACCCTTGCAAGGAATGGATGCGTTACTGTCCACGGCCCAGATGCCGGGGGGTATTCCTGTGGCTACCGTTGCCATCGGCAAGGCGGGTGCTAAGAACGCGGGATACCTTGCTGCGCAGATGTTGTCCTTATCAGATGGAGCCTTGGCGGAAGCGCTCAAAAAAGAACGAAGCGACAACGCTCGAGCAATCGAAAGTAGAGCGCTAGAAATCGCTGCAGAGCTAGACCAAGGCTAATAACATGCGGGACAACGCGCTAGCAGCTTCAGTCGCTCGAGGTGCCGTGCTTGCTTATCCCACAGAGGGTGTTTGGGGGTTAGGCTGCGATCCACACAATAAGTCGGCCGTTGAACGTATTTTGACGATTAAGGGTCGATCGGTTGATGAGGGTCTTATTTTGCTCGCCAGTCAGATTGAGCAACTGAACCCGTATTTGGTTGGATTACCTTCGCAGGCAAGAACAGAGCTCGAACGCATTTGGCCCTCGCCAGTGACGTTTCTGGTGCCTGATAACGGGTTTTGTCCGACTTGGATTCGAGGCAGTCATACCTCAGTTGCACTCAGAGTCACCACCCATCCCGTCGTCGCCATGATGACGCAGGCGCTGGATGGTCCTGTGGTGTCAACGTCGGCGAATCGCAGTGGGCAACCCGCACTTGCAACATCGAAGGCGATCGAGGAAGAGGTTGGCCAAGAAATCGATGGCATTTTGGAGGGGGAGCTCGGAGGCACGGGCGGCGCGTCTGAAATTCGGGATCTCATTTCGGGGCGTGTGATCAGGCAGGCATCTGAATGAACCAACTTGGCGTCTTGGGACACCCCGTCGAGCATAGCCGTTCACCCGAGCTTCATTATCACTTTGCCGGTCAATTCGGCCTGTCGATCGATTACCAGAAGCTAGACGTCATGCCTGGCACGTTCAGCGAGGTGGCGAATCGTTTGATCCAGGCCGGTTGGCGAGGATGCAACGTCACCGTGCCCTATAAATTTGATGCGCACGATATCTGTACCGCGCGAAGTGATAACGCGCGAGCCACGGGCGTCGTGAATACACTCTCTTTTGAACCGGGAGGTATGATTACCGGCCATAACACCGACGGGCCAGGACTGATTGAGGACATGGCGCACCACTTGGACTGGTGCCTAAGAGAGGCACGGATTCTGGTGCTGGGCGCGGGCGGCGCGACTCAGGGGATTCTGGGTGCCTTACTAGAGGCTAAGCCGAGCGCAGTCCATGTGTGGAATCGTACCCATGAACGAGCAGTTATCTTGAGTCAGCGACAGACTGATGATCGACTAGAAGCCAGATCCACGAGTGAACTTGAAGCACACTACGACATCATCATTCATGCCAGTGCTGCTGGCTTGTCTGGCCAGTTGGTCGACATTCCGCCTCGCGTGATTGGATCACTAACCTGCGCTTACGATCTGAGCTATAGCCAGCAAAAAACGCCGTTCTTAACGTGGGCGTCTTCGATGGGAGCGGCGGCGACAGCCGATGGATTAGGCATGCTGATTGAACAAGCCGCGCTCGCTTTTGAAATCTGGTTCGGTCAGCAGCCCTCAACCTTAGCACTGCGTCGGGCAGAGGGCCTTGAGGCTAGAGCATAGAGAACGTGTCACGGTTATTAGATCAACGTTATCCAATGGCAGGACGGATGGCTCATCGGATGAGGGCTTCGTTTCTCTTGGTTGCCCGCTTTGTGTGTTGAAGGGCTCGTTTGAGCCGACGACAAGATTTAGGATCTGGATAAACCATAGAAACAGAGTGTTGAGGGATGAAGATGTCTCTCTACCGCTCTGAGGAGTGCAGAGGCAATGACCAATCCGCTTTTGATCCAAGGGGACTTCCCTCGCTTTGATGAAATCTCAGCGACGCATGTGGTGCCCGCGATTACTGAAATTCTGGCGAGTAATCGCGACGCACTCGACCGAATCAAGGGCTTGCCAGAGGCCTCGATGACCGTCGACCTTCTGCTTGAGCTCGAAGCATTGGATGCGCGTTTGAATGATGCGTGGAATCCGGTGGAACATCTGAATGCTGTGGTCAACAGTGAAGCGCTTCGAGAGGCATATAACGAGGCACGAAAGCTGATCACGGATTACCAGACCGAGCTGGGTCAAGACGAAGCCCTTTTTGGCGTCTATCGGCACCTGCAAGCCAAAGGGCGCGACCTGGGTCTCACCCAGGATCAAAGAAAAAGTGTGGAAAACGCGGTAAGGGAGTTTGAACTTTCAGGCGTGGGTCTAGCTGGACAGGATCGCGAAAGGTATGCAGCCCTTAAGTCACAGCTCAGCGAGCAAACGAGCCGGTTTTCAGAAAACGTGCTGGACGCCACCGATCACTGGAAGCGAGTGATTGAGGACGGTGAAATGCTCGCGGGACTTCCAGAATCGGCACTTCAGATGCTGTTTGAAGCTGCCGAGAGGGAGGGTTTGCAGGGCTATCTTCTAACACTGGATGCGCCGTCTTACCTCGCAGTCATGAAATTTTGTGAAAACCGCGAAGTGCGCCGCGAGGTTTACGAGGCCTTTGTCACTCGAGCGTCGGATGTTGGCCCAGACGCGGGGCGATTCGATAACAGCGAGCTCATGGCAAAGATTGTTGAAGGGCGAGAAAAGGTCGCGGCCCTCTTGGGCTTCGCCCACTTCTCTGAATATAGTCTCGCGACCAAGATGGCGGAATCTCCAGACGCTGTGCTGACCTTTTTGCGCGATTTAGCACAGGTTTCATTGCCCACCGCGCGGGATGAAATGCGGTCGCTTGAAGCGTTTGCAAAGGCTCATCTTGGTCTGAGTGAGCTTTCTGCCTGGGATATCCCCTTTGCTTCCGAGCGTCAGCGTCAACAAACCTTCGATTTGTCAGAAGATGCATTAAAGGCCTACTTCCCTTCAGATCACGTGATCAACGGCATGTTTGACATCGTGTCCAGAGTGTTTGGTGTGTCGATCGCGCCTTGCGGGGATATCGCGACTTGGCACCCGGATGTCACGACTTACCAAGTCAAGAGGGACGGAGAGTCCATCGCGTTTTTTTACATGGATCTTTATGCAAGGCCGAAAAAACGTGGCGGCGCATGGATGGCGGATTGTCGAAATCGTAGACTCACGCCCGAAGGCGTGCTTCAGCGCCCAGTGGCGTTTCTGACATGCAATTTTTCGCCCGGTGTCGCTGGCAAGCCGTCACTACTTAGCCATGATGAGGTCGTGACTTTGTTTCACGAGTTTGGCCACGGATTGCATCATATGCTGACCAAGGTCGAATGTTCGGGCGTGTCAGGCATTAATGGGGTGGCGTGGGACGCCGTTGAGCTGCCAAGCCAATTCCTTGAAAACTGGTGTTGGGACCGTGAGGCTATTACGCTCATTTCAAGACATGTGAAGACGCACGAGCCGTTGCCCGACGCCCAGCTCGATCGACTGTTGGCGGCGAAGAATTATCAGGCAGGCATGCACATGGTGAGACAGCTTGAATTCGCCCTTTTTGACTTCAGACTGCATCACGAGGGGTGCGGCGAGGGCAATATCCAGGCCCTACTCGACGACGTGAGGCAAGAGGTTGCTGTCGTGCCAGCACCTTCGTTTAACCGATTTCAGCATGGGTTTAACCATATTTTCAGTGACTTTGTCGGCTATGCGGCGGGTTACTACAGCTACAAATGGGCAGAAGTTCTTTCCGCCGATGCATTCTCCGCGTTCAAAGCAACCAGCGCCTTTGATCGCCAAGTAGGCGAACGTTTTCTTGAATCTATTTTGGAGAAGGGTGGTAGTGACGATGCGATGAACTTGTTTGAAGCGTTTATGGGCAGGCCACCTAAAATTGACGCACTTCTTGAGCAAGAGGGAATCCAGCGAGCATGAATCGGCGTTTTATTTCTGGCGCGTTGTGCCCGTCGTGCGGAGAAGCCGATGCGCTTTTTATGCGTGTTGGAGAATCTCGAGATCGCGTTCGATGTGCTGCGTGTGATTATGTGGATGAGCGTCCAGAGCTTGCGCAAGAGGATACAGATCCTCGCCATCCTGCACCTCGACCCGAACCGCCCGGGGTGTTTTGGCGAGGCAAAAATTGAGGCAAGGCGAGCACTTGGCAAAGGCATCGTGTTAACCACGTGTTTTATCTAAGCGCACCAGGCTAAATCATGGTCTCTCTTCGAAACCTATTTTTTGCGGCATCGATTGGATTCGCGATTCGATCAAGCTGGCGAAATTCAGTGGATGACTGGGACGTGACTCGCGTCCTGGTCAAAGACACGGCCGCAGATGGACGAAGTAGCGAGGGCAGGCGCCCTTCCAAGCGCTGGGAGCCGTCCATAATCATCGCCCCGCAAGCAGCGCCGGCACTGAGCTGGATACCTTAAAATTGTCAGCAGGGGCATCAGTACTCACCCCCAAAGGGGCGCTTGAAGCTCTCGGGTTCTTCGGAAGCCCCTTCAGTCGACAGCGCCCTGGTCCTGGGTACCCATGTTGATCGTGGCGTTGATAGATTTTAAAAAGGTCATTCTTGGCGCTGGCAGTGCAATTTGACCGCGCTGTCTGGTTGCTCAAATATCCTCGCTGATGGAGGCCAATAAAGCGCGTAGATTCAATGATCTGGGCGTGCAATCGGATAGTAAAACAGCCATAATACGCGCCGCCGCGGGCACCGTGCTTTCACACACCCTCGAAAGCGCGAAGTCTCGGTCAGACGCATCAGTCGTCGTTTGTTGAATATGGACCATCTGGTTGGTCGGACTATAGTTACTCTGGAGCACTATCCATGACACAAGGAAACAGCCAAGAAGCCCGGTTGAATTGGGCCTTGCGAACATTCCAGTGGGTGTTAGCAAGCGTCTTCTTGCTTAGCAGTTACCATGCGCAGGCCGATTGGTCGGCGTTGAATATGACCAAAGGGGTCACCGAGATCAGCGAAAAGGTATACGACCTCCATATGCTGATTTTCGCGATCTGCGTTCTAATCGGGATCGTCGTCTTTGGCATCATGATTATTTCGATGTTAGTGCACAGAAAATCCCTGGGGGCCGTGCCTGCAAAGTTCTCGCACAGCACCAAGCTCGAATATCTTTGGACCGTGATTCCTATCTTGATCTTGCTTGGCATGGCAGTACCCGCAACCAGCACGTTAAGAGATATGTACGACGCTTCTGAGGCAGATCTCGATATCGAAGTGCGCGGCTATCAGTGGAAGTGGCAATACACCTATCTAAACGATGATCCTGCAAAAGAAATTAAGTTCATGAGTGCGCTTGCGACCTCACAGGATGAAATCTATAACCGCGCCAACAAGCGTGAACATTATCTGATGGATGTGGATAACCCGCTGGTCATCCCAGTGGATAAGCGTGTCCGGTTTTTGATTACCTCTAACGATGTGATCCATTCTTGGTGGGTCCCGGACTTTGCGGTGAAGAAGGATGCCATTCCAGGCTTTATC
>Ga0181573_10003722_pt1 | contig 13332 bp, 7 predicted proteins | sample 101ome_25_FD_148643 | JGI IMG/M metagenome (GOLD analysis project Ga0181573, IMG submission 148643) | Coastal salt marsh microbial communities from the Groves Creek Marsh, Skidaway Island, Georgia - 101409BT metaG (spades assembly) | ecosystem: Environmental > Aquatic > Marine > Intertidal zone...
ACAAGGATTTAGAGAGCTGATCGGATACAACTGGAGGAGTGCGCCGACGAGGACGAGAAAGATGCACACGTATTTTGCCTTTGCTTTAGCGCGATGTTCGAACTTTCGTTTCGTAGGAAACGAACCGATTGATTGCATAGTCCCCTGGTGCCTACGCAAGACGCGATCGGACCGCCCCCGCCGCCGGGCGTACCATCGATCGATATGTCGAACGCAAGCAAGGTGTGCGCCGAATTATGCTTTTTACGATGGTTCGGGATATGATAACGGAATATACTTTCACGAAGGTATGAAATATCGATCAACTTTGAAAGTAAACGTCGGTCAACTTTCATGTTCCCAATCAAATCACCGATCAAGAGATGTCGTCGTCTGTCGCACACAGATCCCGATATCATAACGACCACATACAAGTAAAAGCCGAGACTTTTCCTTGGACACGTTGACGACTCTCATTGCGAGAGGCGCATGAGCGGCGGAGCGGAGGCGTGGCGGGCGGTGAAGCCCAGGCCTCCTTCCGGGGAGGGTGCCGCGGGGGTCGATACGCTGGAGGCGACCGTCGACACCGCGGCGGGTAAGGGAAAGCGGGGGCGGACCTCGGATCCGCCCAGGAAGATTCGTGGCACCCCAGCCACCTTGTTGGCACCCCCGGATTTCACAAACGATGGGGTCGGCTCGTCGCCCGCGTCCGCGTCGTGGGAAGAGAGGGCAATGGAGGCGGAGCGGCTGTACCTCGATAACAAGCGGCGGCGTCTCGATGCGCCGACGGAGACCGAGGCGGCGTCGCCCGAACGCCCGCCCGCGCCGAGGAATCTATCGTTCGCCTCCGCGGGAGGAGGGCAGGGAGGAGGTCAACGCCGCTCGGAACCTCCTCCGCCCGCGCGGCCGACGCCCTCGCAGCGCGCGGGAGGCCCCGCGGCGAGGACGTCGCACAGCGGGCACACATCCTCGACCGCATTCGCGCGTCTTCCGACGACGACGACGACGACGACGACGCCCGCGGTGACCGTCGAACTCGACTCGCTCGCGCTGCCAACCGCGCTCGTCGATTACCTCCGCGCGGAGAAGAAGATCTCGAGGCTCTACCCGTGGCAGGCTGAATGCCTCGCGATGCCCGGGGTGATGGCGCACACGCGCAACCTGGTGTACTGCGCGCCCACGAGCGGCGGCAAGTCTCTCGTGTCCGACCTCCTCGTCGTCCGTCGTTTGATCGCCGGCGGCTCGGACGGCGGCGCGGCGATGGCGCTGATGGTCCTGCCGTTCGTGTCGCTCTGCCAGGAGCGATCGACGGAGCTGACTCGGATGCTCAAGCCGCTCGGGATCGAGGTGCGCGGGTTCTTCGGTGGGCGGGGCGGCGCGTTGCCCCCGCGCGGGGGCGCGGGGGGGCTCATCGTCGCCACCCCGGAGAAGGCCAACGATCTGGTCACCCGGCTCGTCGCGGAGGATCGGATTCACGAGCTGGCGTGCGTGGTGGTGGACGAGCTGCACATGGTCCAGGACGTCAGCCGTGGGAGCACCGTGGAGCTCATGCTGACCAAGTTGATGCACGCCGCGGCCGAGTCGTCATGCGGCGGTGACGCGAGTTCGTATGAGTTCCCTTCGGGGTCCCCCGAGGTTGGACTCGCGGGTCGCCGCGCCGAGGGCAAAGACGAAGAAGATAAACCGGAAGCCGTAAACCTCCCGGGTAGTCCGCTGAGCGGCGCGAGCTCCGACCGGGACCCCGCCGCCGCCCCGCCGCCGCTGCAGGTCATCGGCATGAGCGCGACGCTTCCCAACCTGGACGCGCTGGCCCGATGGCTCGGCGACGCGGCGCTGTTCGAGACTGACTTTCGACCCGTGCCCCTTCGTTTGCACGTCGTGGTTGGCGCGCGCGCGTACCCGGTGCCGGAGGGGGAAGCTATCGAGTTTCTCGACGCGCACGACGACCCTCTCGACGCGGGCGGCGCGAGGGAACTAGTGTTGCCGGACCTTTTGGCCTCGCGTTCGTGTACTAAAACGAGCACTACGTCGTCTACGGTAAAGTCGGATTGTACCGAGCTGGACGTCGCGGCGGCGTTGGCGAGCGAGACGGTGGCGTCCCGGGGCGGTGGCGGCGTCATCGTCTTCTGCGCCGCCAGGTTTCAGTGCGAGATGGTGGCTCGCGCGCTGTCGCAGAGGCTGAGGGTTCGAGAGTGCGCGGATACGAAGTCGAACGCACCGCTCGCGTCGCTCGTGGAGGACATCCGGAGGGTCGCCGGGGACGAACCTCCTACCAAAAAAATGGACGACTCTTCCGCCTCCATAAACGGACGGAGTGGCTCTGGAGTGAATAAGACGCTGGCGGAGTGCGTCTCGCTCGGAGTCGCCTGGCACCACGCGGGACTTCACCCGGAGGCGCGAACGCTCGTCGAGCGAGGTTTCCGCGAGAACTCGATCCAGGTCATCTGCTGCACCACGACGATGGCCACCGGCGTCAACCTACCCGCGTCCAGGGTTGTCATCCACGGCGCGTACCAGTACCGCATCGGCGGGCGCGGTCACGCGCTCATCGGATCCAGGGACCTTCAGCAGATGGTGGGTCGCGCCGGACGAGCCGGGTTCGCGACGCTGGGCGAGGCGTTCGTGATTGCGCCCAAGCCGAACGACATCGACTGGCGCTCGATCCGCCAAACAACAAACGGGGGTTTACACGGGGTTCAACAAACGAGGGATCGGCTGGCGGTGGCGAGGGAACTGGGTCGAAGGCTGGTATCCCCCGGCGACGCGTTGAGCTCTAGGATCGCCAAGGAGGGTATGCGACGTGTGATGCTCGACGCCGTGGCGTGCGGGTTGGCGAACACCCCGCGGGAGATTCGTCGGTACGTCGCTCGGACGCTGCTCGCGGCTTTGAACGATTTTCAGGACGTGGTGGCGGCGGACGCGACGGCGGCGCTGGCGTGGCTGGCAAAGGGCGGGTTCACGGTATGGGACCAACACGCGTTCAGGTGGGAAGCTTCCGCGCTGGGTCGCGCCGCCGCCGCCGCGCACCTCACCCCGGATGCCGCGGTGCGCGTGGTCGACGACGTGAAACTCGCGAGGCGCAGGCTCATACTGGAGTCTGACCTGCACTTACTCTTCCTCTGCGTCGAACCCGAGCCCGCGTCGTCTGATGGCCCGTTAACGGGACGTGACGCGACCGCCGATAAAGGTAACGACGAGCGCTACGTAAAGGGCGCGCCGATGAAGCGAGAGCCAGGAACCTTCACCTGCTCGCTCGACGAGGTGAGCTTTCTTAAAATCTACGAGAGCCTCAGCGAGCACGAGAGTCGCGTGGCGCGCGCCGTGGGCATCAAAGCCGATTACGTCGAAGGCAGGCTGAGATACAGGCGAACAGACGTCACGCCGGAGCACGGGTCGCAGCGCCGCGTGTGCCTCCGGTTTCTCCACGCGCTGGCTCTTAAGGATCTCGTGTCCGAGGTTGACCGCGGGACAATCGTCGCTTCGTTTGGGCTCAAGTCGAGCGCGAGGCTGACGCAGCTGCAGGAGAGCGCGGGTAGGTACGCGGGGCAGGTTGCGTCGGTGTGCGGCCCGATGGGTTGGGGCGACATGGAGGTTCTGGTCGCGAGGCTTCAGGACAGGATCACCGCGGGCGCCAGGGAGGAGATACTGTGCCTGACGCACATACCGCAAATCGGCGCTTCGCGCGCGAGGACGCTGTACAACCACGGAGCGAGAACCCCCGAGGCGATCGCGTCGATGACCCGCGAGGACCTCGTGAAGATTCTTCGATCGCGGGGTCCGTTTGAACGCGCGCCGGGAAGGGCCGCGGACGCCATCCTTCGCGGCGCGAGACAGCTGTGCGAGGAGCAGCGAAGGGCGACGCGCGAGGAGAGCGAGGCTAAGCTCCGCGAGCTCGAGAAGCTCGCGCCCATCGTCGACCCTACCCGCGACGACGACGACAAGGAAAACGAAAACGCGCGTCTTAAACTCGGAGCCGACGGTGCACCAACGACCGAGTCCGAGTCGACACGTGACCCGAGTCTCGAGGACACACAAACCGAGTCGACCGGTGACCCGAGTCGTCTCGACGTGGACGCCGCGCGGGGCTGCGTCGTCGTCCGGCATCCGCGAGCGCTGGCGTCGCTGTTGGACCGGTGGAGGCGGGAGAGTCACTACGCCTTCGTGTTCCAGCCCGGGAAGGGGGCGTCGGAGGAGGGACACGCGTCGGACGCGTCGCCGCCCGATGGCGTCGCGCTCTGCTTGGCGTCCAACCCGAATGCGACGTTTTACGTCCCCGTCGTGCACGATTATACGGTTCGACGACAACCGTTTGAAAACACCACCACCGCCACGACGACGTGTGCGGAAAAGGAATGGGCACCGCGCGGGTGGCCGTGGAGCGTCGTGCGCGATGTGCTGAGGGAGGCGAACGGTGCGAGGAAGGCGACGGTGGATCTCAAGCCTCAGCTCCGCGCGATGGGAGCCGCAGACCGAGCCGCGGCGAATCCTCTTCCGTATCAGACGGCGGCGGTTTTTTCCGCGGGGGGTTCTTTTTCTTTCGGGAATCGCCCGCCGCGCACGATCGGCGCGGTCGGAGGCGAGGTCGTGGACGTTCGCGTCGCGGGCTGGCTCCTCCGCCCGGACGCCGCCGATCTCGCCTGCGCCGTGACCGTCGGTTGGGCGAAACTCGGCGAGGAGCTCACCAAGAATTCATCCTCCGTCAAGAAGAGCCTGGCGGAGACGATTCTGAGATTTTACCGCGCTCACGGCGTGGACGCCGCGTCGGTTCGCGCAGCCGCGCGGTGGACCCTCGGCCGGACGCGCACGAGCCGATCGCACGCGTCCGCCGCGTCCGCCGCTTTGACCGCCGCCGCGTGCCTCGCCGCGGACGTCGCCGCGATCGTTCCGCGGCTCTCCGGGAAAGTTTCAAAAGGTGAAAATACCTCAAATACCTCCGACGCGAAACTGGGCGCGGCGCTGAGGGACGCGGAGATGCGACTGGTCCCCGCGCTGGCCCAGATGGAGGCGACCGGCGTGGCGTTCGACCCGAGCGTCCTGTGCAGGCAGATCAGGCAGGCGAACCGGCGGCTGTCGGAGATTGAGCGCGAGGCTGACGCGTTGGTATCGGCGGTTCCCGGCGCCGAGCCCGCGAGCTTGGCGTCCTCGGCGGATGTCGCGAGGGTGCTCTTCGAACATCTCAAACTGCCGCCGCCGCCGTGCGCCGTGGTGCAGTGCGGTTCCACCGGTCGTCGACGTCTCCGCGCCAACGCGGAGGTTCTCGCGGCGCTCAGGGACCAGAGCGACCTGCCGGGTCTGGTGCTGGAGCACAGGACGCTGTCGAGGTGCGTGGCGATGGCTGACGAGATGGTGGAGCTGGCTCTGGGGGGCGCGCGGGAAAGTCACGAAGGAAAGTCGCGAGGGAAAATCACGAGACTTCGCGGCGCCATCCACCAGACAAACACGGAAACCGGCCGGCTCGCCATGGAGGAACCCAACCTGCAGACGGTTCCCAAGCCGAGGACGTTTCGCATGGCGGACGCGTACGACGGAAGACCGGAGATATCACCGGAGGGCTGCGCTAAAGCCCAATCACGCGAGCCGAGCCCCGGCACGGAGGTTGGATCCGAGGAGACGCTGTGCGTTCGAAACGCGTTCGTCGCCCCGCCCGGCGCCGTCCTCCTCTCCGCGGATTACCGCCAACTGGAGCTCAGGGTGATGGCGCACATGTCCGGCGACGAAGGTTTGGTGCGGGCGTTTAACCACTGCGAGGACGCGCCGCCGCACCACCCAGACGCGGATCCGTTTAGGTTCCTCGCGTCGCGATGGCGGGGCGTCGCGGTGGGTGAGGTGTCCGACGCCGACAGAGCCGTGGCTAAGCAGGTGAGTGCTGACTGTTTGTCAGTCACCCGGGTTAACAGTCACCCGATTGATTTCCCACTTTCTTTCAACCACCCAAATACCACCAAGGTACCTTCGTACGAAGGTACTACGAAAAGAAAAGGTACCCTGTACCTTCGTACTGACCAGTCGCCCCATCCCAAAAACTTAATAAACGACAGCTCGCGTACGGCGCGCTGTACGGCTCCGGGCCCGCTCGGTTCGCGCAGGAGATGGGCGTGACCGAGGCTGAAGCTCGCGTTCAGATCGAGGCGTTCAAAGCGTCGGTCCCCGGCGTGGAGAGGTGGCGGAAGAAACTGATCGAGACGGCTTCAAACGCGTCGCCGCCGAGTGTGGAGACGATCGGCGGCCGGCGAAGGATTCTCCCGTCGCTGGGACCCGACGCTGAGTTGATGGAGGCGTCGACCTTTGCGAATCGCGAGGATGCGAAACGGCGGTTCAGGTTGGACAGGAGCGCGGACGAGCGGCGGGCGGTGAACACGGCGTGTCAGGGTTCCGCCGCGGACGTGGTGAAGCGCGCCATGATCGCGGTGTTCGACGAGCTGGACCCGAAGCTCGCGACGCCCGTGCTCCAGATTCACGACGAGCTCCTGTTCGAGGTTGACGCGTCGCGGGTGGTCGAGGCGGCGAGGGCGGTTCGAGCCATCATGGAACGCGCGGGTGACGAGTTCGGGTTCACCGTGCCACTGCCGGTAAAGGTGAGCGCGGGTGCAAACTGGGGAGAACTCGTGGAGCTGGTGGAGGGTCTCTGACCTTCAGGAGGTTCGTCATAGATGGATCGTCTATTTTTTCTCATGCATGACCAATCTGATAATCGTCATTTTGGCGGTTTTTTTGGCGGTTTCGTGACGGTTTCGTCCCCAACGCAATGAATCCAGCCCCCGATGTATGGCAGACCCCGGCCCGAACCGTTAAAATGGGCTCGGTGCTGCCGATCCCAACGCCAGCTGGATTTCGAACGACCAATGAAAAAACACCACGCAAATGCTGACGAGGAACTTTCGCGAAAAGGCGCGCGAACCCGAGCGGGGGCTCTTCGCGCCAACCGGTCATCTCTTCGCACGCGCTCGGACACGATGTCAGCGCAGGTCGCCGTGACTTTTTCGGCGCCGTCATGGGCCGCCGGGCGCGTCGCACCGCGCACTCTCCACCCGCGCGCCTTCCTTCCCGCGCGAAGATCCGCGCGCCAGTTGTTCGCCAGCAGAGGAAAAACACCGAGGTGTCCAATCCGCGGGTTCCCGTCGCCCGCAGTCGCGGTGTCGGTCGTCGCCAAGACCGACGGACGCGGCGCGCGACCCGGATACGTCACCTTCCGCGGTGGCAGGACCGGCAGCGTCTCCTTCAAGGCGATCGCGATACCAGATGAACTGGCAATCTTACCCGGCCGAGCGTACGAGACGATGACAGTGGGCATCCCACAGGAGTCCACCAAAGGGGAGCGCCGCGTCGCGATGGCGCCCGAGACGTGCGGCAAGCTCGTCAAGGCGGGGTTCAAGGTGGTCGTGGAGAAGGGCGCGGGCATCGAATCCGAGTACTCCGACGACGACTACGTCAAGGAAGGGTGCGCCATCGTCAACGACGCGTGGAAGGACACCACGATCGTCGCCAAGATCCGGCCCCCTTCAAAATCCGAGCAGGGCAAACTCTCGGACGGGCAGATCTTGTTTTCAAACGTCTACCCCAGGCAGGACGAGGCGTTGGTCGAGTCCCTTCGAGCCCGGGGCGTGACGACGTTCGGGTTGGACTGCGTCCCGAGGACCATCTCCCGCGCGCAGGCGTTCGACACGCTCTCGTCCATGGCCAACATCTCGGGCTACCGCGCCATCGTCGAGGCGGCGAATGCGTTTCCGCGCTTCTTCGCCGGCCAGTTCACGATGGCCGGTAACGTTCCACCCGCCAAGGTGCTCGTGGTGGGCGCCGGGGTCGCCGGTCTGGCGGCGATCCAGACCGCCAAGAACATGGGCGCCATCGTCCGCGCCTTCGACGTGAGAGCTGCCGCCAGGGAGCAGGTGGAGTCCATGGGCGCCGAGTTTTTGGAGGTTTCAATCGACGAATCCGGCGACGGCGACGGCGGGTACGCCAAGGAGATGTCCCCGGAGTTCATCGCCGCCGAGATGGCGTTGTTCGCGAAACAGTGCGAGGAGTGCGACATCGTGGTGACCACCGCGTTGATACCCGGCCGACCCGCGCCGAAGCTCATCAAGAAGGAGATGGTGGAGAAGATGCGACCGGGGTCGGTCACCGTGGACCTCGCCGCCGAGGCTGGCGGTAACGTCGAGACAACCGTGCCCGGCAAGGTGGTTCGCACCGAGAACGGCGTCACCTGCATCGGGTACACGGATCTTCCGGGGCGGTGCGCGGCGCAGTCCTCCACGCTGTTCGGCAACAACGTCGCCAACTTTATCCTCTCCATGGGCGACTCCAAGCAGGCGCGATTCGAGATTAGGCACGACGACGAAGCCGTTCGCGGCGCGCTCGTGACCCAGGACTTCCAGGTTATGTTCCCGCCGCCCCCGCCGCCGGCGAAGCCCAACGCGAAGCCGCCGTCCAATCAGAATCAGAACAACATCGTCGCCAAGGGCCAATCCGACGCGGGTGCTGAGGGCGCCGAGGGCGCCGACCGAGACGAAGACGAAAATCGCCCGCCCCCCGCGTGGCTCGGCGACGCCAAATCGGCGGCGCTCTTCGGAGCCTTCCTCGCGCTGATGTGCGCCATCGGCGCCGCGGGTCCGCCCGCCGAGGCTGTCGCCATCGTCAGCACGTTCTCGCTCGCGTGCATCGTGGGGTACTTCGCCGTCACCGGCGTCACCGCGGCGCTCCACTCGCCGCTCATGTCCGTCACCAACGCCATCTCCGGCATGACCGCCGTCGGGGCGCTGGAGCTGATGCGAGGGGGGCTGGCACCGGCCGGTACCGCCGCCACGTTCGCCGCCGCCGCGGTCGCCATGTCCGCCGTGAACATCGCGGGCGGGTTCCTCATGACCGGACGCATGCTGGACATGTTCAAGCGACCGGACGACCCGCCGAGCTACTCCAAACTATTGATGGTCCCGGTGATCATCGCCGCGGCGTATTACCTTCCAAACGCCGCCGCGGGAATCGCCACGGGCGCGCTGCACGAGACGATCGCCCTCGCGTCCGCGCTGTGCTGCATCGGCGCGATATCCATGCTTTCGTCGCAGGCTTCCGCGCGGACGGGTAACGCGTTGGGCGGCGCCGGCGTCGCGCTCGGCCTCGCCGCCACCGCGGGACCTCGGCTCGCCACCGCGGGCGCGGGGCTGCTGACGCAAGCCGCGTTGGCGCTGGGCGCGGGCGGCGTGTGCGGTCTCGTCATCGCCGCGAGGTGCGCCATCACGGACCTGCCCCAGCTCGTCGCCGCCTTTCACTCGTTGGTCGGTTTGGCCGCCACGATCACGTCAATCGCGGCGTACATGTCGCACCCGGCGGCGACGGGAGCCGCGCACCTCGGAGCCGCGTGGTTCGGCGTGCTCATCGGAGCCGTCACGTTCACCGGCTCGATCGTCGCGTTCGCCAAGCTGCAGGGCCTTGTCCCGAGCAAGGAGGTGTCGCTGCCCGGTAAGGGCGCGTGGAACACCGCTTCCATCGTCGGCGCCCTCTGTTGCGGCAAAGTCTTCTTCGACGCCGCGGTGGCGGGCGCGGTTGGCGACGCCAGCTGGGCCCTCGCCGGCGTCGCCGCCTTCGGCGCCTTCCTCGGCGCGCACGCCACCCTCGCCGTGGGCGGCGGCGACACCCCGGTGGTCATCACCGTGCTCAACTCCTCGTCCGGTTGGGCGCTGTGCGCCGAGGGTTTCGTCCTCGGCTCGCAACTGCTCACCGTCGTCGGCGCGCTCATCGGAGCCTCCGGCGCCATCTTATCGCAAATCATGTGCGTCGCGATGAACCGATCCATCGTCGGCGTCCTGCTCGGCATCAAGGGCACGCTCAAGGGCGCCAAATCCGGCGCCAAACCCGGCGCGGCGGTGGACGGCGCGATGCTGTGCGACGCGGAGAGGGGCGAGTGCGTCGTGAGCGATTCCGAGACGGCGGCGAGGGACCTCTTCGACGCCAAGACGGTGCGTTTATTTTTTATTTTCGTACAAGTATGGGCAATTTGTCTGACATCGTGTTTTGTTCACAGGTTTTGATCGTGCCCGGCTACGGCCTCGCCGTCTCCAAGGCGCAGTACGCGATGGCGGATCTGATCAAGACGCTGAGGGACGCGGGCAAAGAGGTGGTCGTCGCCGTTCACCCCGTCGCCGGTCGCATGCCCGGCCAGCTCAACGTCCTGCTCGCCGAGGCTGGCGTGCCGTACGACATCGTGAAAGAGATGGAGGTGAGTTTATTTTTTATTTCCGTATGGGCAATTAGTTTAACATCGTGTTTTGTTCACAGGAGATTGAGGGCGACGAGGGACGGTTCGACGTGTCGCTCGTGGTGGGCGCCAACGACACGGTGAACCCCGCCGCGGTGATGGACCCCGACAGCGAGCTCGCGGGCATGCCGGTGATCCAGGTGTGGAGATCGCGCAAGGTGCTGGTGCTGAAACGGTCCCTCGCGGGCGGTTACGCCGACGTGGACAACCCGCTGTTCTTCAACGAGAACACGAACATGGTGCTGGGCGACGCCAAGGCGACCGTCGACGACATGTACGCCAAGCTCAAGAACCTCGTCTGATGTATCCGACGCGCGCGTCACCGACGACTGACTGTACGTATGATTTGTTCCCTACTACTACTGTGTGTTATGATATCCAACCTACTACTGTATCCGTCCTACCTTCGAAGGTAGACTACCGTTTTCGCTGCTAACACTTATATACGATGACTGTCTCGATTAGCCCGGTTGGGTCCACGACGCGTTTCCCATGGACGTGGCCCGTCCCGGCGTCCCGATCCGCGGCGCCGAATCATCGTCCATGTGTGGCGTCTCGTCGAGCTCCTCGAACCCGCTCGCGATGGACGGAGGCGGCGCGGCGGGACCCAACCGCGATCTTCGGACGTTGGTCGAGAATTCTCGAGAATTCGTCGCGCCAATCGAGAATTCATCCGCGTCCCGGTACCCCATGCCGCCCTCCAGGTGCTCCGCCGTCTGTCCCCTGCTCGCCGCGCGCCCGTCGAGCCCGCCGGTGCTGCGAGGTCGATGTCCAGCCGTGTCCAGCTCGGGCCGGGGCATCGGCGACGGCGACACCGGCGATTTAAAAACGCTCCGCGAAGAAGAGCCCCCGCTCGAGAGGAGTCCGCCGCGGCTCAGCGGCGACGCGGGAGGGCCGAAGCCCGGCGAGCCCGGCGGTCGGTTGTTTGGGTCGCCCGCGCGCCTTTGCCGCATCTGCCTCGCGGCGCCTCTCACCTTGGACCCACCTCGGCCGAACCCCATGAGCGCCATGAGCGCCCCGAGGCACCCGGGCTTCGCCTTGGCGCGCCTCTGATTGCCAATCGGGCCGCCGCGGCTCTTCGCGGGGGACCCGTGGTACGACGACCCGCCTCCGTCGGTGCCCGCGGACGACACGTCCTCGGGGTGCACCTGCTTCTTCTTCGCCCTGAACACCCGTCTGGACTGGTTCACCGCCCACGCCAGCGTGAGTTGGGACATGTATGGCGGGCCGCGTCCTTTCGGCGGGGCCAAAGGGGTGCTCACTCGCGCGCCCTCTCTGCTCGCCGGGGTGTTCGCGCGTGGACCTCGCTCACGCCGCGTTCGAGTCTGCGTGTTTGTACGCGCGGAAGGGCATGATCGCTTCGGCGGCGTAGGTCCTCAGTGGGCGCGCGGTCCTCAGTGCACGTGCCCTCGCGCATCGGACCCGACGAGGAACCACGAGTAAGTAGTCTAACCTACTCAGAGAGTTGACTTGTCGACGCGCCGTCAGCGTCCCGCGCACGACCGATGACGCGAGGATCGAAGGACGACGCCGCGGGTTCGTCCGGTCGGACCGATTACCCCGAGATGGCCGCGAGCGAGGACGCCTTCGAGCGACTGAAGGCCGCGGCGGGGTCGGCGCAGTACGAACGCGCGCACAAGCCGTACGCGCCGCTGCGCGAGGGGGAATCGATACCGAGCATGCAGAAGCTGTGGGCGCACGCGATGCGAAGGTACGGCAGGTACCAGGGCTACGCGTGGGTGGGTGTGATCGTCACGGGCGCGCTGGCGTTCGGACTGGCGAGCGCGACGAGGGAGGACAGTTCCTGGCGTGGCGAGAAGGAGGGACGCGGTGGTTAGCCCACCGGACCGCCTCGGACGGTTTCATGGATCTCGCAACGATGTACCTTGTATTTTACAACTAACGAACGGAACGCGGCGTCTTCAGTCCAACGCCTCGACGGCGACCGCGGGGGGCGTCGGCGTCGGCGTCGGCGCCTCCCGAACCTTCGACGCGATCGGTTCGGACGCGGCGATCGCATCCCCGGAGTTATTCGCGCCCGTCCCCAGGTCAGAAAAAGGCGCGACCGCGTCCCCCGACGACGACGATTCGTCGGCGTTGACGGCGGCTTTCGCGTCCGACGTCAACGACGCCTCGAGCGCCGCCAACCGCGCGCGAAGCGACTCGAGCTCCCTCTGCGCCTCGTCCTTGGCCCGCTTCATCGCCGCGACGTCCTCGGCGATGGACTCTTTCGCCACGTCGACGAGCGTGTCCGGCGCGTCAATCGCCGCCCTGACCACCTTCTCGGGAACCTTCTCCGAAGCGCTCGCCAGACGACTCGGCCGAGCGTGTCGCGTCTCCTTCGTCGTTCCCCGATCGTCATCCCGGCGGTCGTCCGGCGTCGAGGCCACCGTCGATGATTCGCCTCCCGCCGCGTCCTCGACCCCAGCTGGAGATTCCTTCTTCCCGTCCTTCGTCCCCCGCGTGCCGACACCCGCGGGCGACGACGACGGGCCCGGGGCCGGTGACTCACCCCCCGGTGACTCACCAACCCCTGGCGGTGACTCACCATCCCCCGGTGACTCACCCGGCGGCTTCTTCGACGACGACGACGGCGCGCCGCGAGTGTTAAACAGCTCCCCGTCTTCCCCGTCCGAGTCATCGCCGAAGAGCGCTCGCAACTTCTCGAGCCGTCTCGCGGCGGCGGCGTCGACGAGACTCGCTTCCGATTGGTCGGCGGTCGGTTGGTCGGACCCCGCGTCAGCCCCGGGTCGGAGGTCGCCGGATCGAACCCCGCGCTCGTCGCCTCCGCCCGTGCTCGTCGTCCCCTCGCCGGGGTCGTCCCCGGGTCGGTACGTCCACCGAACGACGCCGCCGCCCGGCGACTCACCTCCGTTTACGATTCCTCCAACCTCAGTCGCCCAACTCGTCCGATCGCGTTCCGCCGGACGCAGGTGGTCGTTCGAGGGCCCATACTCGGACGGCCGAGATGTGGCACCCGAGTACGTCGGGGGCAGGCGCGCGAACGGGTCCACCCTGGGCGGCGGCGGCGGCGGCGGGTCCCTCGCTTTGGATCTGGCGTTTGGATTTGGATTTGGATTTGGATTTGGATTTGGATTTGTCGT
>Ga0181573_10003723_pt1 | contig 13331 bp, 11 predicted proteins | sample 101ome_25_FD_148643 | JGI IMG/M metagenome (GOLD analysis project Ga0181573, IMG submission 148643) | Coastal salt marsh microbial communities from the Groves Creek Marsh, Skidaway Island, Georgia - 101409BT metaG (spades assembly) | ecosystem: Environmental > Aquatic > Marine > Intertidal zone...
GAGACCGGCAGATGTTCCCCATACAGACAAACAGCACGCTGACGCTCATATGTGAGTTGCCCCAGTCAGGCCCAGTGGCTGCTGTAGCAGACTGCGGAGTTCGCCAATGAGTGCATCGAGGGCGGCGTCGCTATACGGGACTGCGCTGCCCACGCCCCAAACCGGACCGGGCCAAGCATAGTCTGTGCGAAATCGCGCGATGTGGTGCACGTGTAGCTGCGCCACCTGATTACCGAGCGCGGCAATATTGAGTTTGTCAGCGGCGAAATGCACTTTCATCGCCTCGCCCAGCCGCATCGATTCCTGCCACAGCCGCGCCTGATCGGACTCGCTGAGCCCAAAAGGCTCAGTGACATCGCCTCGCCGGGGCACAAGAATCAGCCAGGGGTAACGCGCATCATTCATCAGCAACACCCGACAGAGTGGCGTCTCTCCCACAACAAGGGTGTCGGCCGCCAACCGCGGGTCGAGCTCGAATTGATCAGACATAACGATTACACACCATTTCTAGAGTCAACACCTCAGAGCGTCTCATGACCCGTCAGACCCGGATGGACCGTGTTGCGATCGCCACGCGCGATCCAGCGGCTGGCAACGCGAGAGAAACGTCTGAGTTGGGCGATCACCGTCGCATCCATGTGCTCGATCGCGTCATCGCCCATCTGCTCTCGCACCAGAGAAATGATGTCCCGCTCGTGGCCACTACCGGTCCACTCGAAGCTGGGGTCACTGACAAAGCGCGCTGGCACATATTGCGCGATCGCCGCATCAAAGGCTGCCGAGGCCGCTACCGAATCCGCCGTCAGTTTCAGAACAAAAGTGGTGTACGTGATCGGCTCGTGGTTCCCATGATCAGATACCGCTCGCAGCAATGGCGCCTTCCACTCACGAGCGTCGATTGCACGAGTCAGGCGCTGGTATTGATAGGACTCAATCACGCCGTGACGGTTTGAAACCAATTGAACAAGCTCTCCAGTCTTTCCTTGAACAACTGACCACAGCGCGTCTATCGTCCCGACTCCGGGTAAGGGTATCGCGTGATAAGGCTGGGTGAGATCACCAACGTAGTGCAACCCCCAGCCGAGAAAGCGCCAACCCCAGTAGTCATGCCCAGTGGTAAACGCGAGCTCGGCGAGCTCGCCGAACAGCGCGATGCGCCACAGCGGGTACGTTCGCAACAGGTCGGGCTGCACCGTGCGGGTCAACCAGTCCAAATGATAGAAACCCATATGAAAGGGCGCCTGGGAGCCGTAGTCGAGGTTGGGATTACCGAAAGGCTGCTTTCCAAAACCATAGCGCTCGCCAAACTCTGTCCCATTGTCCTCGAAGAGACCGATATCCATGCCGAAATCGGGCTCGTCACTGGCGCCGGACACCACCTCAGCAATCGATACCGGTTGCCCTGCCTGCAGCGGCCAATAGCGCGCCGGAGCCTGTGCGCTACCGCCACCTAAAAAGCTCAGCGCAGACCAGTCCAAAGCATCGCCGTCAGGGGCCGTGCTCTCGGGCGACACGTCGACAAAGAGACCGTAGGGCAGTAGCGGGTTCACTCGAATGGCCGCAAGAAACCGGTCAACGGTGGGTTCGATCTCGGCTTGCCACAGCAGGCTCTCTGGCGTTGGCGGGTAATGCGCGATGGTGTCGATCGCCCAGGCCTCGACCAGCGCCAAAGTCTTGGCGATGCCCACCCGCTCTGCGCGGACAAAATCAGCCAGCGGTTCGGCTACCACCCGCTGCTCTACCAGCTGCGGCTGCTCGCGCAGGAGCGGCCAAACCAAGCTTGAGTGGTCTGACCAGCCCCAAACGGCCGGATGAAATAAGGTCGATGCCGCGAATGCCGCTAACAAGGTGCTGGCTCGCCGCGAGAAAGAGGGGTAAGTGATGCGCTTCATTGCCGCAGGCTGACACGGTTAGCCCAGCGGATTCAAGCGTCCATCAGGTGTTTGTAATCCACAGCGTTTGGTAGGGCGCGAGCACCCATTCCCGGATGCTGTCATCAATGGGCGTCTCACTGATCAAATCTCGCCAGGGGTGATTCAACACCAAGTTAAGGCGACTGAGGGGCAACACCTGTTCCTCATGCGTGAGGTTATGGACACAAAACAGACTTTGCTTACGATCCAGAGATTGCCGCCAAAATCCAAATAACGCGTCGCCCAAATGCAACGTGAATTGCGTTGCGTTGGGATGGAAGGCAGGTTGCGCCTTGCGGAGGGCTATCAGTGAGGTGAGCGAATCAAACACCGCGCGGTGATCGGAGCCGGGGTTATCCAGCTCCGCATTCAGGGAGGTCAGCGCCCATTGGTGGCGATTAATCGACCGATTATGGCTGGTATGATCCAGACGTTCGAGATCATTGCGCGTGCCCAGCAACGAGTGGATATAAAAAGCGGGGACGCCCTCTAGCCCCAACATGATCGCGTGGGCGCAAGTGAAGCGCTCGAGCCACCACTCATCCGGTCCGGCGGTGGTCCCCCGAAGCGCATCGACCAGGGCAATGTTCATCTCGTAGGGTTTTGCCTCACCCTCTGCTCCCTCCCGCCAGGAAATACGCCCGCCGAATTGCTCCATCGTCGCCAGCAACTCATCGACCTCAGACTGCTCCAGCAGGCCCTCCACGGGACGCAAGCCGATGCCATCGTGGGAGGCGATGAAATTGAAATAGACCGTGCCGTCCTGCGCGGGGGGCATCGTCATCATCCAGGTCGATAGGTACTCACTGGTGCCGGTCACCAGCGCATGCACCAACAAGGGCGGCAGGGAAAAGTTGTAGATCCCGTGCGCCTCATTCGCATTGCCGAAATAAGACAGATTCTCTCGGTTGGGGACGTTGGTCTCGGTAATAACGATCGCATCGGGTTGGGCACACTCGATGACCAAACGAAACAATCGAATCAGCTCATGGGTCTGGGGCAGATTCATGCAGGTAGTGCCCGTTTCCTTCCACAGGAAAGCCACCGCATCGAGGCGGAACACCCGAACACCCGCATCCAACAGCTGGCGGATAATGCTGATGAACTCCACCACTACAGTCGGGTTGCTGAAATCAAAGTCGACCTGATCCGGGCTGAAAGTGCACCACACCGCCTTATCCCCAGCTTGGGTCGCGATCACATTTAATAGGGGCGTGGTTCTGGGTCGCACGACGTGACTGATATCGAAGTCTGCATCGGGCACAAAAAAGTAGTCGTGGCCCGGCGACTGTCCCTGTCGAAAATTTTCGAACCAGGCGGATCGGCTCGAACAGTGGTTGAGAACGAGATCCGCCATCAGCCGATAATCATCAGCGAGTCGACTGATGTCTGACCAATCGCCCAGCGCTTCATTGACGCTGGAGTAGTCGAGCACTGAGAATCCGTCATCGGAGGTCCAGGGATGGAAAGGCAACACATGAACCCAGGACACGAGATCACCCAGCCGATCGACCAGGAACTGGTGAAGGCTTTTCAGCGGTGCTTCGGTTTCTGATAGAACCGAATCACCGTAGGTGATCACGGCAACATCGCGCTCATCCCAGAGATTTCGGTGCGCCGGAGGCGGAGATTGATCGGCATCCAGCCGCGCAGCGGTCTGTAAACGCTGGACCCAATCGTCAACTGGCAGACCGCGGGGTGTCACCCCGTAGACCGTCGCGAGGTGCTCGCGCAGCCGCTGACAAACCGTCAATGTCATCCCCTAGCGACTTTAGGGATGTCCCGTACGACGGAGAATTCGGCGTGATCCGCCTCCACCGCTACCACCAATTCGTCAAATATGTCGGGCATGGCGCTGAATACCCGGTTCCAGGTAGGGATAAACGGTGCGTCAGTGGAGCGCTCGAGAAATTGTGTGCCCGCCTCCAAAATATTCTCGGCGAACAGCTCGATCGCTTCCTCTTCCTTGTGAATATCGAAGCTCAATCCGTTCATGATCGCGTCGTTGCGATACGTCTCGATCAGATCAAGCGCCATGCGGTAGTAAGTAGCCTTCAGCGTCCGGAATGTTTCGGGGCTGAATACCGTTCCCTGAATCGCGAGCTTGCGGTAGAGGGACCGTGCAATGTCGAGCGACATGCGCGACAGCCCTGCGTTCTGATCATCCAGCGATAGGTCCTGATGCTTGTGGTCGTAGTTGTCCGCGATGTCGACCTGACAAATCTGCTTGTTGCTGTTGCTGCGATAGACCTCCGAGACCACGCCGATTTCAAGACCCCAATCGGTCGGGATGCGTAAGTCCCCGAGCAGGCGTTTACGGAAAGCGAATTCACCGGCAAGGATGTACCGGTAGCTGTCCAAATAATTCAGGTAAGGAGATTCACCAACAATCCGTTTCAGCGCACGAATCACCGGCGTCACCAACAGCCTGCACACTCTGCCATTGATTTTGTTGTCGGACACCCGCGGGTAGTAGCCCTTACAGAACTCATAACCAAAAAGCGGGTGCGCAACCGGATAAATCAGCCGCGCCAACAAGCTACGGTCGTAAGTCAGGATATCGCAGTCGTGCAGCGCGATCGCCTCCGCTCGACCTGTTGCTAATGCGTAACCCATGCAATACCAGACGTTACGTCCCTTGCCGAGCTCCTGTGGCGCGAGGCCAGCTTCCTGTAAGCGCGCATCAATGGCTTTTAGGCGCGGGCCATCGTTCCACAATACACGGTGATGCTGCGGCAGCTCAGCGAAAAAGCTGAGTGCATGCTGATATTCGTCCTTGGTTGCCCGGTCGAGACCGATCACAATCTGGGACAGATAGGGAACCGATTTCAGCTCCTGAATGATGGCGGGCAATGCAGGTGTCTCGATCTCCGAATACAGCGAGGGCAATATCAAACCCAGAGGGCGGCGCTCACTGAACTGCAATAGATCCTTTTCCAGATCAGCAGTAGAGCGTTCACCCAGATTATGCAGCGTTGTGATCGTGCCGTTTTGATAAAAGTCGGCCACGGTCCTCCTCCTCTTCTACTCGCGCAACTAGCGCCTCAATTCCCTCGGCCCAGCCAGCCGGTCCAAAGTTGTCACTAATCACCATGCCCCCCGCACGTCTCGGAGTGGGCGGATCATGAACAGGCGAGCGGACCATCAACGCCAGATCCGCGATCTCCAACATCTCGACATCATTGTCGGCATCACCGGCGGCAATGCTGACAGCCGCCTCAAAGCCACACAGTTCCGCGCGGATCTTGTGATGGAGCCAGCTCATGGCATGCCCCTTGCCGCCCCCGCCTGCGACATGAACAAAGCGTCCCCCCTGCAGACAACGCAATTCCAACGCTTCGACCTGTTCAGCAAAGGCAGACCTGTCGGAAGGGGTACCCAGCCAGACCAGCGTTTCACAGTGGTGTCGATCTTTTGCTCTTGCTGCGCTCTCCGGGTCGAGCCCGGTGATGGCCATTACCTGCTTGTCAGACAAGTCGCACAATGATTGGTAGCGATTCCCCCACTCGATATTCAAAACCGCGAGCTGCCTCCGGATCATGCCTCGCGGGGGACCAAAACTTTGGCACCAGGCATTGGCGGCGACGTCGTCATCCGCGCCCTCTGGTCTGCTGAGGCCCCAATCATGAGGCACCCAGATGGCGGCGCCATTTTCGATAATCATCGGGCCGTCGAGCTCGAGCGCCTGCATCAGACAGACGGTTTCGGCGCGGGTCTTGCTGGTGCACGGCACAATCGGAATACCTCGATCTTTGAGCGCTTTTATCGCTCCCAAAGCTTCATCGAAAGCGTAGGTGTGATGGTCCAGCAATGTGCCATCCAAATCGGTATAGACGACTGCCATGCTCATGCCGCCACCCCCGTCAGATGCATCCGCTGAACGCTGCGATCCGCAGCAAGCTCCCACAGGCAATCTGCTCGGGTCGGTAAGCTTTTCAGGCCATGCTCGGTGAGACGTTGGTAGTAAAGAATGAAGTCGGAGACCTGTGCACGGGTCATCGTTGGGTCAGGCGCATCGGGGTAAGCCTGCCTGAAGGACGCTGACAACTGCGCCTCCTGTTGCCAACGCCAAGCAAAGACCGTCTCGAAATTCGGCGCCTGAAGCACTAACAGAGCATCGAGTTCTGCAAACAGCGCGGCGTATTCCTCACCCAAAGCGCGATTTACCTCAGTGCGCCAGACCCGATTGGGGTCCTGGTCAGCCTCAGTGGCATTAACGGGATTTTCCAATGCGGTACCAGGTTGCGGTGGAATGCCAACGCACCACCCTTCCAAGAGAATCACCTGCGGCGATGCACCGTCTTGGTCGATTTGCACCATATCGGTGCGATCATCGACAGCTTTATCGAAAACGGGAAGCGATGCAGGCACGCCGGTTCGCAATGCGCTGAGCGTCTGTCTTAACAGCTCAAGGTCATGGGTGCCCGGCACGCCGCGGGTCGCAAACAGCGGGTGTACGGTTCGCGCCAGCAACTCTCGCTCTGCTTTTGTGAGATAAAAATCGTCGAGAGACAGGACGACTACGTTGACGTGGTGAACATCCTCTAACACATGGGCTATGGCCTTCACCAATGTGCTTTTACCCGATCCCTGACACCCGCTGAGACCCACTAGTAACGGGGCGTTTGCCAACATTGCGCGCTCAGCGAGGGCCGTAACAATGCCTGCATACCAGTGCAAAAAAACCTGACTGAACTGCTCGGGTAGTCCACGCGCTTCAATGAAATGCACCAGCGCGGCGCGGCGCGCGGCCCACAAATTTTGCTCATCATCCATAACCCTTTAACTCACCTTGTTAACCAGTGTTTCCGTTTGCGCACCACCCTCCTGGTGATGCTCCCCCATTTGTTGGCCGCTGTGGTTTGTGACACCACATTGCGCCGTCATAGGTGCAATGCAAACACCATGCCGATTTTGATCAGGCAGCGATTGACAGGCCAATTTCGATACACTGAGCCGGACGGAACCTAGACACAGCGATCGGGCGGCACACGCTCGCGGGCATAGCCAATGCAGGATGCGATTTCAATTTTCATGGGCCAGCGAGCAGCTGCCACCATCGGCGAATTAGGCTGGTGCGCCGCTCCGTTCACCACGTTGATCGGCGCGTCAGGTGGGCCCAAATGGCTGATCTTGTCCGAGCTCGATCAGGTACTGAGTAACGAATTACTCAGCAATGTCACCGAACCCGTCACACTACTTGGCTCCTCCATCGGCACCTGGCGGCATGCGTGCCTGAGCCAACCGAATCCCGCTGCCGCGATCAAACGGCTGCAACGGGCCTATCTTTACCAAGAGTATTCCTCCACCCGGCCCACGCCGCAGGAAGTCAGTCAGGTTGCTGAGCTGATGTTGCGAGAGGCATTGGGAGATAGCGGCGTGCAAGCCCTGATCCATCAGCGTCGATTCCAAAACGCCATCGTCACTGCCCGTGCCAAAGGCGTTGCACGGGGCACAGCGGGCTTACCGTTAATCGCTGGCATGACAACCGCAATGACCTTAAACGCGATAGCCCGGCGGGCGCTCGGTCTCATGTTTGAACGGGTCACGTTTTGTCAACAAGGCCTGACCGAGGTGCCTTTTACCGAGGGTTTTAATACCCAACTCGTGACACTCAATGAGCACAATCTGATTCCCGCGCTCAAGGCTAGCGGGGCTATTCCGCTACTGATGCGCTCTGAGGCGTCCATCAGCGGCGCGCCAAAGGGACCCTACTGGGATGGCGGCATCATTGATTACCACTTCACGCTATCACCCGATCCGCGCTCAGGGCTTGTTTTATATCCCCATTTTCGCAGCCGACTGACCCCAGGTTGGTTCGATAAGACGCTGCGATGGCGCACTCGGCATGTGCCAGCACTGGACAACCTGGTGCTCATTTGTCCCAGTGACGCCTTTCTCGCCAATTTGCCCTTTGGCAAGATCCCGGACCGAGGGGATTTTCGTGCGCTGCCGCCTGCGAAGCGGGTGGCCTATTGGGAGACATGCGTGCGAGAGAGTGGGCGCTTGGCAGAGGCTTTTCACAACCTGATTCGCGGCGACGACCCCCTTCGGGGCGTGACCGTGATCTGACGTAGGCCCCCTAGGTCGAACTGATCAGATCACTGATCGCCGCGCTGAGCTCGTGATGGCAGCGCTCTTGAAGGAAGTGACCGCCCCGAGGGAATACCTGATGCGGGAGCCCTGTCGTGCCGGGCACCCGGCCGATAAAGCTCTTTTCCGCTCCCCTGGTCACCGGGTCGTCCCCGGTGAACAGGCAGAGAAACGGCTTATTAAACTGCAGGAAGAACTCCCAAGCCTTTTTTTGCGCCTCAAGCGAAGGATCAGTGGGTAGCGTCGGCACCTGACTAGGCATGGCACGCGGACCCATCTTGTAAGAGGCATCGGGGAATGGCGCCTCATAGGCGCGACCTAATGGCGTGATGGGACGCAGGGCGGTTCCCAGATACTGATTCAGCAGCACGCGCGGCGCGACCTTCCAGGTTTCAGGCCGATTGATCATCATCTCCATCAGGAAGCCGGCAGGCATGTCTGCCGTGTTCCAGCAGAATTTTTGCCAGTGAGCGAAACCCATGGGGAAAGCGTCAGGCTCATCCACTACGCCACCCAAACGCGATAAGGCGAAGGCCATATCGCGGAAACTCAGTCGCTGCCCGTCCTGCCGAAACGCCATGACCTTGCCGACAAGGTCTTGCTCAAGGTCGGTGTTTAAAGGTAGCCCGGTATTACCGACTACGACCCGAGCAAACCGATCGGGGTGATCAACCACCAGCCGCAAACCAATCAGGCCGCCCCAGTCCTGACCAAAAAAGGTTATGTCGCCGAAATCTTTGGCCTCTAGCCAGCGACCCATCCAATCGACCTGCCGCTGGTAGCTGTAATCCTCGCGCGCCGCCGGCTTGTCTGATTTTCCGTATCCGGGCAAGTCGGGTGCGATCACACGCAAACCCGACGAGACCAGGAGCGGGACCATCTTGCGATACAGATAGCTCCAGCTCGGCTGGCCGTGCAGACACAAAACGATCGGCGCGGCGCGATCGCCTTCATCAACGTGATGGATCCTGAGGGTGCCGCCATCACCCGATTCGATCTCGGTGTAATGGGGCTCAAAAGGGTAATCGGCTAGGCCTTCAAACCGCGCGTCCGGTGTTCTCAATACTTTCATTTTTGACGCCTTGGATGCGCAACGGCACTACGTAATGGCATAACCTATGTCATTATATTTATGCCGTCAAACAGCGAACCACTGGGCAAGACAGACCGCGGGGCGGCGACACACTCATTTCCGGGCAGTACTATCGAGCCCTGCACAATCTGGCCCTGACATGGAGATCAGCATGGAAGTCACAAACGCCGTATCACCCTCGCAAGCACAGCTCGAGGGATTTCTGGACCCCAATGCGAAAGGGCCCATCTACATGCTGAATCTGCTGAGCTTTAAAGAAAAGGCAGAGTACGCAGACGGCAGAGAAACAACCCTATCGGGCAAAGAGGCCTATCAGATCTATGCCGCTGGCGTGTCAGAAGTGATTAAACAGGTGGGCGGCCATCTCGTTTTTGGTGCCGATATTGAGCGGCTGATGCTGGGAGAAGTCGAGACACTTTGGGAGCAAGTCGCTATCGCCATGTATCCCTCGCGCGCTGCGATGCTAGAAATGATTCAGATGCCCGAGTATGCCGAGATCAGCGTGCATAGGACGGCGGGTCTCGCGGGGCAACTCAACATCGAGACTGTGGCACCGACAGGAGCGTGGCTATCAACCTAGGCGCTTGATACCCCATGGCGCCGAGAGGGATCTCACGTTGCACTTTGTCTGGGCACTTTGACATCCACTGTGAGTGATGCTGTTTTAGTCCTTCGGATTGGCGTAGCATCCGCGGCGTTTCTAGCAGAGAGCAAAAATACATGCAGTGGCTGAAGCGCGGTCTTCTCGGCATAACCGGCGTGGCGATTTTGGCGGCCGTCGCCGCCTCAATGTGGTTCTGGTTCACGCCCGTAGGTGTCAACAACTACATCAACAAGGTCACCTTCAAGCTGGCAATTGATTCACCGGAACTACTCACTTACCTCGGTGCGATTGATAATACGCCGCTCGATTTTCATAGCGGAAAATTGGCGGATTACACCAAGGAAGAGGAGGAACGCAGTATCGCGGAGCTGCGTGCCGCGCGAGCTGGCCTCAACGCCTACGGCCCGGAAGGGCTTGAGGGTCAGGAGCTCCTGACCTGGAAAATTGCCGCCTGGTTCTTCGACGACCTATTGCGCCAGGCAGAGTTGCGATACAGCGGTTACCGAGTCAACCAAATCTCTGGCGTCACAGTCAATCTGCCCCAGTTTCTAACCGATACCCATGTCATCAAAAATGAGAAAAGTGTTCGGCGCTATCTTTCCAGATTGGCGGAATTCGGCCGCGTTTTAAGAGAGACCCATGAGCGCGTGATCGACGACCGCGCCAATGGCGTGATACCTCCCGACTTTGTGATCGAAAAAGCGCTCGTCGGGATGAACAAATTTATTGAGGGTGGTGCAGAACAGAATCCGTTGGTCACCACACTGAAGCCAAAACTGGAGTCACTGGAGGATGTCGACGATCAGACCGCTCATCAACTTGTCGGACAGGCCACCGAGCTGGTCTCGGCGGAGGTGATCCCGGGTTACAGAGCCATGATTACGCTGTTCGAATCGATGCTGCCTGAGGCCACGCATGACGCCGGTATCTGGCGACTGCCGAATGGTGAGGCGATCTACGCCGCCAATCTCCGATCCAACACCACCACCCAATACTCACCCGAGGATATTCATGCTACCGGGCTGGCGGAAGTGGACCGAATAGAAGGGGAAATGCTCGACATCCTCGACAGCCAGGGTATCACCGGCGCTTCTTTTGCAGAACGCGTTAGATCGGTCATGGAAGACCCTGCGCATCAGTTCCCGAACACTGACGAGGGCCGAGCCGAGATGATCGCCTACCTTGAAGATTTCGATCAGAAGGTTATGGCTATCGCAGCCGATTATTTCATCACGATCCCACCGCAGCCTTTGGAAATTGTGCGCGTACCCGAGTACTCGCAGGATTCCTCCCCCGGAGGTTATTACAATGGCCCAGCGCTGGATGGCTCGCGCCCCGGGCGGTTTTACATCAATCAAAAGGATACAGCGGACAATCCACGCTGGACGCTGCCAACACTGATGATCCACGAGGGGTCGCCAGGACACCACTTTCAGATCTCAACCTCACAACTCATCGAGGGTGTGCCGTTGTTGCGGAGACTGTCACCGTTCAACGCATTTTCTGAGGGCTGGGCGCTTTACTCCGAGCGGATTGCCAAGACCGACATGGGCCTTTACGACGACGACCCACTGGGTGATCTAGGTCGCTTGCAAGCCGAAATGTTCCGAGCCGTCAGGCTGGTGGTCGATACCGGTATGCACGCCAAAAAGTGGAGCCGGGAAGACGCTATCGAGTACATGATCTCTAAGACCGGCATGACGACCGAGGAAGTCACGCGGGAAATTGAGCGTTATGTGGTGTGGCCCGGCCAGGCCACCGCATACAAAACAGGGCAGCTGGCGCTCTTGGAGATGCGTCAAGATGCCGAAGAGGCATTGGGCGAGCGCTTTGATTTGCGAGAGTTTCACGAGGCGGTCCTGATGAATGGCGCGATGCCCCTCGATATCCTGAAAGACAATCTGGCAGAGTGGGCAGCGACGCAGTAACCGGTGGGCGCGGCTGACAGGACCGGAGGGAAAGTGTGCAGACGCATCACATCGGATGTTTGTCTCTTTTTCTCCCTGGGCACAGCGGCCACACGGATCACTGCTGCCTGTGGAGTCTTTAGAAATCGCCGCCGCTCAGTTCGACCAGCTGATGTGCAATACGACCTGCCGCTACAGTGAAGGTATCCGCTCCCGTCAGAGGCGTCTCGTCAGCTCCTGACAGATGCCACACGACGCGGGCCTGATCAGCGCCCAAGGCTTCTATCGACTCGAAGGAGATGGCTCGCCCCGCTAAGCGCCCGGGCACGGTATCAAAGTAATCAGCAATGGCTGCCCATCCCTTATAACGCGCAACACCCCGCTCCAGCACCGCGCTCAGGGCGTAGTCCGCAGCCATCGCAATCGAGTCCATGCTCTGCACCGCTTCGATGTGGTGAGCAACAATGTCCGCGGGCGACCGATTGGCCAAGCGGGTCATCACAGGCGCAACCCGACTCCGCCACTCACCCAGATCCACATAGTCTTTCAGCGCACAAACCGTCGACGTCGCGAGATCAACTTTAAAGACGCCGTTACAGGACACGGCGAACTCCTTACCGTCGATCCAAAAGCGGTCGAGGCGTTCGTACCATCCCGTGTCGCCACTCACCGAGGAGGACAAAATGTCCCACTGAACCTTGTCTGACCAGCAAATAATGCTGGCGAGTAGCTGTATCACAGCATCGCGACCCACGGAAGGCGGGTGGGGTACGTTTTGCCAAACGATGTCAGGGTGGAGCGCGCGCTCGACCTTGCGCAGGTCGCGCGACTCGATCGCAGCCAGCAGCGTTTCTATCGCCTGGTGGGTTAGGTCCTCATGACTCATCCCACGATAATAGGCAGAGACACGCGACGAGTGAAAGGGAGCGTATCAGGGCGTATAAAATGGCACTCACTATCCTGACCTCCGGTGATGCTCTGCTGGAGATCGTCGGGCCGGAATAACCGTAACCGGTTCCTGCGTGCCATGTGACAGGTTACCCTTGCCAACCTAATTTGATATGCACCCGGGAGTCACGGCTGTTATGACCGCCTCAGAAAAATCTTTCGATATTGTTGTGTTCGGCGCCTCGGGCTATACCGGACGACTGGTCGCTGAATACCTCCAAGCAGAATATGGTGACAGCGAATTGCGCTGGGCGATGGCAGGCCGCTCTCTGGACAAACTGACCGTTGTTCGCAGCGAGATGGGTATCAGTGACACCATCGCATTGCTCGAAGTCGACGTCGACGACCCCGCCTCGGTCACGGCCATGGTGGATGCCTGCAAAGTCGTCATCACCACAGTGGGCCCCTATCAACTTTATGGTAACGAACTCGTAAAACAGTGCGCCGAACTCGGCACAGACTATGTCGATCTGACCGGCGAGCCCAGCTGGATGCACGAGACGATTGCACAATACAGTGAGGCTGCCAAAGCATCAGGGGCACGAATCGTGCACAGCTGCGGTTTCGATTCCATCCCGTTTGATTTGGGGGTGTACCTGCTGCAACAACACGCCATTAGCAAAACAGGCCAGCCCATCGCCACGGTAAAGGGCCGTGTCCGCGCAATGAACGGCACGTTTTCCGGCGGCACGATTGCCTCGATGCGCGCCACCATGGCATCGGCAAAAGCCAACCCGGCGATTATTCAGGTATTGACCAATCCTTTCGCCCTC
>Ga0181573_10003724_pt1 | contig 13328 bp, 11 predicted proteins | sample 101ome_25_FD_148643 | JGI IMG/M metagenome (GOLD analysis project Ga0181573, IMG submission 148643) | Coastal salt marsh microbial communities from the Groves Creek Marsh, Skidaway Island, Georgia - 101409BT metaG (spades assembly) | ecosystem: Environmental > Aquatic > Marine > Intertidal zone...
CGCTACCCGCCCCCCCCCCCCCCCCCTCCGCAGCTCGCCGCCGACGCCGCCGCGGCCGAGCCCTCGACATCGGGCCGCTCCCCTGGCGACCACGGCGGAAAGGGCTCCGGCTCCCCGGGGCCAGGCCCGCCCGTCCCCGACCCCTCGCCGCTTCTCCTCCGCCTTTCGGACGCGGTCGGCGCGGCCCGGGCCGGCGACCCTGCCGCGGCCGACGCGCTCACCTCTCTGCTGCGCGAGGGGGCAGAGGCCGTGTATCGCCGTCTGGGGCGACGCTATTGCAAAGACGACGACGGGGGCGGGGTCAACGACGATGACGTGACCGAAGACGCGAACGCCGCGTTCGACTCTGCCGTCGCCGATGCCGAGGCCGCGCTGTCGCGGCTGCTCGTCGCGGCGGCCGCCGGAGTAGCCTCCTCCACGGCCGCTCGTGCAGGTTCCGCCGCCTTGATCGCCTCCCAATCCCCGCCTCTGGGCCCCGCGGACGCCGCCGGACTGGCGGCGACGGTGGCGGGCGCCGCCGCCGTTTTGGGTCGGCCCCGGGCCCTGCTGGCGGCGCCGGCCCTGCTCGACCGGGCCCGCGGTGGGCCAGGAGGGCTCTCTTCCCCTGCCCCCCCTCCTCCAAGGGAGGTTGCCGCGGCCGCGATGGAGACGTGCCTTCGGACGTGTCGCTCTCTCGATCGTCGGGTGGGGGTCGGGGGGGCGGGGGAGGGGGGAGGAAGAGTGGTCGACCGAGGAGCGGCGTCGGCGACGACAAAGGCCGAGCTGGACCTGGCTGGCGCCGTCCTCCTCCGTGCCGCGACTCTTTTTCCGCGTCGTCTCCCTGGGGGGCCCTCAGGAGGGGCCGCCGCTGCGTCGGCCCACGCTGCCCTGGTCGTGACTGCGCGGCTCGCGGCGGCCCTTTGGGGGGCGGGGGAGGGGGGCGCCCCTGCCTCTTCGGTGCTCCTTTGGGCGGGGGCGTCGGCCTGCCTCGCCGGGCTCGTCGCCCTCGTGGGAGGGTCATCGGGGTCTGGGTTGGGTCCGAAGCAGGGGTCAGGGTCGGTCGCTGGTGGGGTGGCCAAGCCCCCCTCAGGCGACGCTTTGCTTCGGGAGCTGTGTCTGACGACGCCTCTCGTTGCCGCCCTTTGCCGTTGCGTGACGGCGCAGCGACCCCCATCCGATGGCGGTGGCTCGGGCCAGAGTCCGGCCGACGCAACTCGTGCAGCGTCCGCCCGAGCCGCGGCGGCTGACGGGCTCCGGCGGCTCGCTGCGGCCGGGGCTCTGGACCTGAAGACTCCGCTGCCCGCCCCCCTCGCGGCGACATCAGCAGCGACATCAATCGCGCACGTCACCGTCGCCGGGTGGCTGGGGGCTGCGGCGGCGGCTGAGGTGTCCGCCGAGGGGGGGGTTTCCGGAGGGATATCGGCTTCGCCCGCCCTCTTACCCCTCGTGGCGGCGGCCGCTGACATCCTGGGGCGGCCCGAGGCGACGGGTCTACTCCGTTTAGCGGATGCCTTGGGCGCGGGCTCGTCGTCGCCGCCCGCCTCGCCCGGGGCCCGGGGCTCCCGAGGCCCGCTCCCGGCGTCGACCCCTGCCAGTCGACTTGGCGCCGCCGCGGTTGCCCTCGTCGCCGGTCTTGCCATTGCCGCTGACATCGCGGCAATGGGGGGCAACGTCACCGTTTGCCGCGCCGCTTGCCGCGGACTGGAGCCGCTTGTGAGAGCGGCACCATGGGGCCGGATGCCGCCTTTGGTCCTGACGGCGGCGACGGCGCGGGCGATGCGGGCAGCGTGGTGGGCAGCGGCGACGGCGGCGGGTGTGGCGGTGACAGGATCCGACGCCTTGTCATCCGTCTCTGCCGACCCAGAACACGGCGGTCCCGGCGCCGCCGTCGCCGCCCGCGCCGCCGCCGTTCGGGCCGCTGGAGCCCTTCTCGCCGCGGCACGGGCCGGATCTCTGGACGAGAACGACGATTCAAATGACGGTTTGGACGCTGCTGATTTGAATGACCCGACGAGGCTTCGGCCCGGCGCCCTCGCCGACGTCCTCATCGCCCTCGCGTCGGGGCGAAGCATTGACGCGGTGACGGGGGCAGGATTCCGGGGAAACCCCGACTCTGAACCCGCTGCTGCCCTTCGGGCCGCGCCCAATGCTGCAGAGGCGCTCGATTCCGCCGAGGCGTTGCGACGCCTCGCCGCTGCTGCGCCCCGCGCCGTTGGCCGCGGACGCCGGCTGGTGCGGATCGCATGCCTCGCGGCCGACGCGGGGGGCCTCGACGCGGGTTCATCCTTTGGTGTAAGGGGAGAGGAGACTCTGCACCCCACCTTATGGCGCCGTTGTGGAGACGACAGCTCCGTGGAGGCCTTTGGCGCCGGGTCCGCTGTGCGCGGCAAGGCAGCGGCGGCGGCCCTTGCGGCATTGGGGAGCGCGGCGGCGGCGCGAGCTACCCTTCCTGATGGCTCCGATGACGCCACGACGCTGCCGCGTCTCGCTCTGCTGTTGGCATTGCTGGCGGGTGGACCTGATGCCGCGTCGGGCGGACCTGGCGGTGCCGTGACGTCGAGTGCTGCCCTCGCAGCTGCAGCGACGGTGGCAACGACAGCAGGCAGCGGCGCCTGGGCGGGCGTCGAGGGGATCTCGGCCCTCGTCACGGCCGCGGCGGCCGCCGCCGCGAGCGCCGGAGACACTTCTGCCGAGGCCGAGGGGCCGCGCGCGTCGTCGTCGGCCGCCGTCGCAGCTTGTCGACTTCTCTCGGCACTCTCTCCGTCGTGCGAACCCCCTGCCGCCGCTGCCAGTGTCGCCGCCCTCGTCCGCGCCGCCAGCAGTTCGAGCGCCGCCGTGCGGGCGGCGGCTGCTGCGGGGCTCGAGGCTGCGCTGCTCTCGGCGGCGTCTGCCGGCCGACCTGTCGACGGCGCGTCCGGCGTCGCCGCCGTCGATGCAGCGATGCGGCTTGCTGCCGACGCGTCAGACCGTGTCACCCCCGCCGGCCTCGCCGCCTTGGCCGCGGCGGCGCGCGGCGGATGCGCGCCGGGCCCGTCGCCGGGCGCGACCGCACGAGCGTCCCTCTCGGCGCTCGCGCGGCGGCCGGCGACGGCGCGGGTCGCGGCCGCGGCGGCCGATGCCGCTTCTGCTGCGGCCGAAGCAGAGGCCAAGGCCGTCGGTGTGAACGCCGATCCCATCGACGCCACCGTCCTTGGCCCCGCCCTTCTCGTCGTCGCACGTGGCGACGCCGGGGCCGGAGGCGCCTCTCGGGCGGGAGAGGGCAGCGCGGCGGACAGGGCGCGGGCCGCGGCGCTGGCTGCGCTGTCTGCCCTTGCAAGTGGGGCGTGCGGACCCAACTCCCTTTCGGCCGACGTCGTCGCGGCGCTCGAGGTCGAACTCGCCAATACGCGCTTGACCGAGGGGGTTTGAGTTGGGTATAGTCGGGAGGACGTATTGGACTCGAACCGGAGTGCCGACGACTCTGCTGCGGCTCGGTGGCCTTGGCTCGGCGGCGATCGAGGGAGCTTATTGCTTCGCCCTCCGCCCCCCCCCCCCCTCTCCCGCCACAAAACATCGTCGAAACTAGCCCCGAGCGTGCCTCGCAGGCGAGAATGTTGAAGGAGGGGCAGGGTGCCGTCGCGCGACGGTCGTGGGCCGTCGCGGCGGCGGTGGTCGGCGTCGGGGCTCTGGCATCGCGTGGAGAAAACGGGACGGAGTACGATGGGATGGACGGGAATCAGGTGACACGCCTCCTTCACTTAAGGTGTGATTGGTCCGCGTCGAGCCCGCGATCGGCCTCGATGCGGCCTGTTTCCGGCCGCCTCCGTCCTTTGCCGTGGGTGTCGGCTGGCGCGGCGCCCTCGAGACGGCTTCCAGGCCGACGCTCGAGCGCACCGTGGCCATGCCTCGGCGATGCGTGAGAAAAATTCCTGCGGAGGCTCTCGAACGAGCCCCCCGAGCCGTCCTGGGCCCTATCCGCCCCGCCGTCGCCGGCCCTTGCAGCGGCCGACACTGTTGACGTTTTGTGTGCCAGGAGTCCAAGAACCCCCCTCCGCGCTTCGAATCTCCCCTGGCCTCAATACGGCCCTCTTCGCCGCTTCTCTCGCCCTCCGCCGCCGACCACTCTTATCTCTCCGGTCCCTGCTCCTCTGCCGCTGCCTCCTTGACGGGATGCCCCTCTCGGCGTGGGACGCGGGCTGACTCCCTTCCATGGCGCCCCATTCGACTGCGCCCCCTCCCCCCCGGAGCCCGAGCTCCCTAACCACCTACCGATCCTTCCGCTGCATCCGCGCCATCAGCGCCGGCAGATTCCCCCTGAGTTCCGTCCAGCCCGCCCTGGACCCCTCCACCGATGGGTCCCACGACGCGCTGAGCACGCCATACGAAATGCCCAGCAGGGATCCGCCCAGGCCCAGCCCGCTGACGGTGTAGACGGCCCACACAGGAACCTCGACGTCCTGAACCACCCGGAGGTACCAAAAGAGCGGGAAGAGACCGAGGGAGAGGGCGAAGGGGGCGGCTGCAAAGCCAATCACGCGGCGGAGCATACGGTCGCCAACGACCTGCACGAATGGGGGGGCGTTCGCGGGGAGGGGTGGGGCGGGGGATGGGGTGTGATCGTGCCGAGACCGCCGCCGATGCTGCTGCCGTCGCCGTTGATGGTGCCGATGCCGCGGCCGAGATGCTGACCCCGCTGCCGATGCTGCTGCCGATGCCGCTTCCGGTGGCAGTGCGGTGGCGGTTGGGGTGGGGCTGGGGGCGCCGGTGGAGGTGCCGGTGGCTGCGTCAGTGCCGGTGCCGGTGCCGTCCAGCGATCGGATGGACCGGCCGGACAACAATGGACGGACGATGGACCGGCTGGACGGCAGGCCTTAGGCCGCGGCCCGCCGTGGCGGAAGGCCTCGATTGAGTGGTGGCGGGCGGCCCAGTCCGATGCATGCCCACGCCTCGCTCCGCACCATCGCGACGAGTGCAACGCAGTGTCGCGGGCAAGGGTCAGCTCCGAGGGCGCCGCTGTCGCCGTCGCCGACCGTCGTCGCCCCCTCCACCGTCCCCTTCCATCCCGCAGAGAAAACCGGACCCGGACCCGGAGCCACCCCTGACACGACAAGACCAGACCGATGTCGGGCTCCTCAGCGGCCGCCGGCCTCGCCCGCCGCCTCGCCCCTCTGCTGGATCGCGTCGTGGTCTTCCGCGCCGCCCGTGAGACGCGCACGGCGAGCGGAGTCCTCCTCCCCGACACGGCCAGCGGCGGCGCCGGCGCCGTCCGCGAGGGCGTCGTCGTCGCCCTCGGGCCCGGTCGGCCCGCCCCCACGGACGCGGACCCGACCAGACGCGTGGGGGTGTCGACCGAGCTCAGCGTCGGGGACCGGGTGCTCCTCCCGGAGTATGGGGGGATGTCACTGGGTACCACCACAGAGGGCGCCGCGGGGGATGGCGCGGCGGCGGCGGCGGCGGGAAGCAGCCGAGGGGAGCTCCTCCTCTTCGAGGGCGGGGACATCCTCGCACGGGTGATGCCCGAGGGGGGGAAGTGAGCGCAAGCGACCACCGTAGGGGACCGCGCGGGTGGCGAACCGGCCCCCCCCTCTTCCTCGTCTCGCCTGCGGAAGGACGGCCCTACGGTCCTCCTCCCGCCTCTCAAACTCGCGCCTCCGGGCGGCCTCGGCGGGCGGTTCCGTGGAGGCCGCCGCTGCGGCCTCGGCGGCTTTGGCGTCGCGGCGGTTGCGGCCGGCGGTGCGGGAGGCCTCGAGGGCGTCGAGGGTCGCCGACGACGACGCGACGGGGGCTGCGGCGACGGACGAGGTTGTCGTCGTTGAGGCCCCCTCGGCGGTCTTTTCGCCGTTTCTCTTCTTAGACTTTTGCTTCTTCGTCTTTGTGGGACCGGTCTTGCCGCGGGAGCCACCTACGTGGGCGACCACAACGCGGGGGTGGGCGAGGGAGGCGAGGCGAGCCCCGACCCTCCCCGCGCCGACCCGCGCCTCAGGCCCAAGGGCCGAGCGAGGCGAGGGGAGCAGCGCGACGCCCATCGCGTCCGGAGCGAACAAGGCGAGGCAATCCACCCCACTGGACCGGAGCCCGGGCGGTCGGGACCGAGACTTCGCCCCCTCGTGGGGCGCTCGTGGGACGGGGAGAGCCGAGGAGTCCATTAGCGACTATGAAACCGCTAATTTTCGCAACTCGACATACATATTGTTTATTCGCGTGCTCTTACTTCACTTCCAGCACCGCATTTTGCCGCCGACCTCGTATCCGCTCTGCACCAGCGTCGGCCGTCGTCGTCGCGTCGCCAGCCGCCCTCCAGGCGTCTCGTTCGAGGATGTCCGCGTCGTTCCGCCTCCAATCCGCGACCTTGCCCTCGTCTCGACTCGGGGCCGTCGCCCGCCGCGCCCCCGTCGTGGCCCGCGCCCTCGCCGACCAGGTGTGAACGAAGTTGGGGCCGTCTGGCTTGCTCCGCTCTCGTGCCCTGCCCTGTGATACTGCGCCCGCCCGCTCCCACAAGGCCCTGACCCCACCACCAACCCACACTCCCAACCTCTCCCCTTCACCCCAACCCCACGGCAGATCCCTCCCGCCCACCACCACGTCGGAGCCCTCACCGCCGAGAACCGTCGGTACGGGGTGGTCGTCGCCCGCTTCAACGAGCTGGTCACGGCCCCCTTGCTGGAAGGCGAGAAAAGTGGGGCCTCTCTCCGTCTCTCTTCTCTATGTCTCTCTATCTCGCCGTCACACCGTTTCTCTGTCCATCCATCCATACCATCCATACTTTCCATACAACCCCACTACTCCTTTCTCCACCGCCGACCCAGGCTGCCTCCAAGCCTTCAGCCGCCATGGCTGCGACGTCGCCGGCGGAGGCGTCGAGCTCGCTCACGTCCCCGGCTCCTTCGAGCTCCCCCTAGTTGCTCGAGCGATGGCCAAGAGCGGAAAGTTCGACGCCGTCGTGGCCGTCGGGGCTGTCGTCCGTGGTGCCACGACCCACTACGACGAGGTGTGTGGCGCCGCAACCAGCGGCCTGCTCAGCGCCGGTAACGACACGGGAGTGCCCGTCATATTTGGCGTCATCACTACCGAGACGATGGAGCAGGCGCAAGATAGGGCTGGGGGCAAAGCGGGGAACAAGGGCTATGAGGCGGGGGTGACGGCAATCGAGATGGGCAACGTGCTGCGGCAGCTGCGGGCGGGAGGAAGGGGGGCCAAGGCGTGGGGGGTGGACGGGTGAGAGCGCGCTTTTTTCTCGAGGGAAGCCGGCGTTCGACGAGCGTAGTGCCAAATTGATACAGCTCGAGGTCCGAGAAGGCCCTGTCGGTTCGCTTTTCCTGGGGGTCGGGCCGTACCGTCGGCGTCGCGCCCTCCCACGCCCCGCTCAAGGTGGATCTCCATGCGCAGATGGGGCTTGCAGACGTGGGGGGGAGGGCGACAACGACGGGGAACGACAGGCTGTGCTCCAGCCCCCTTCGAGCATCCCACTGCTCCCGTCCCTTACACCGCCCTGGACGCGGGCGATGCGGTGCCCCACCGCACGTACTCACCGCCCATCGCCTTAGTCCAACCCCAATTCCCGCGCTGCCGCGTCGACCCGCTCAACCGCATCGCTCGCCAGTGCTCCTCTTCCCCTCTCCTCGTAGGACAGTTGCGCGGCTCTCCTTGCTAGGGCGCAGGCGGCGTAGGCGCCGAGGGCTCCCCGCGGAGGAGGTGGGGGGTGGGCGCTTCTGCCCTCCGCCCTCCTCCCTTCGCTCCCTTCCGCGTCCTCGTCGTATCGGTCGTCGTCGTCGTCGTCGTCCCTCTCCCCCTCCTTCTCGCCCCCACCCGCCCCCCCATCCGCCGCGGCCGCCCACCCCCCCAGCACCCCCGCGCACCCGGCCAGCAGGTCGCCCAGTCCACCGCACCGGCGTGGGGAGCCTGGGTGACCACCATGGTCGGGGCCGCAGAGAAGACGACCGCGGGGCCACGCGATGACGTCAGCTCCGGCGGGGCCCGCGCCCTTGGCCACGACGACGACGCGGCCGCCGAGGCGCCGGGCAACCGCAGCGGCAAGGCGGGCGCCGGGGGCGTCGCCGGCGGGGCCGTCGGCACCGCCGGCGACGTCGGCGTCCAACCCCAACCGTCGCGCGAGGCGGGGCAACTCGGCGCCGTTAGGGGTGAGGACGACATGACTCCGACGACTCGAGTTCCCCCCCGTCAAGGCTCCTCTCCTCCCTCTGCCCCACCCCGCGACCAGGGACGGGTCGCCCCCCTCGGTCGCGGGCGCCTGGGGCGGGTGGGGGGAGGGGGAGGGGATGGGGCTGGGGTCGGGGGCGGGGCGGGGGAGCGGGGGTGGAGAGGGGCAGGTCGGATGGGCGAGAGGGAGGGAGAGAGAGATAGAGAGAGAGAGAGAGAGAGAGAGAGAGCAGCGGACGTGACTCGCCGAAAGCGCCCACAGCCCGTCGGCGTCAACGACCACGACGCGTGGGGCGCCATCACCGTCCCTACCCCCCCGCGCCATCGCGATCGCTCTACGTGCAGCCGCCAACCCGGCGGGGTCCCGGCCCAACCCAGGCCCGACAACGACAGCGCGGCATCGAGGTAGCCACTCGGTCAGCGCAGCCTCGACGTCGGGGCTCGCCTGCTCCTCCCCGACCCCCACGTCCCCTCCCGACCCTGACCCCTCATCGCCCGACTTCCCCCCACTCCTCTCCGTCGACCCTTTCATCTCGCCGACCCTTACCCTGTCCCTATCCCCACTCCCCTCTGTCGACCCCTCCATCCCGCTCAATGAGTGCACGGCCGCGTCCGGCAGCCTGTTCTTCAGCGCAGCCGCGGCGGACGGCGGAGAAAAGAGGTGGCACAGGTCGGCCCCGACGCGAAGTGATGCCTGGGCGGCATAGAAGGGCGCCCCGACAAAGAGCCGGGATCCCCCGACAATGGCGACGGCGCCACCGACGCTGCCCTTGTGGCCGCCTGGGCTCGGGAAAGGGGTTCAAGGGGAGGGGGCGGCGGGGGAGGTACAGTCCGTCCTAACCGGAGTAGCTAGGATGGCGCATCACCGTGGCGCCATGCTGGGGCGGCGGAGGGAAGCGAGGCGCCGCACGCGCCGCCCCTCTGCGTATCATCTTAGTCCGACCGTCGGGCGGCTGCAACGGCCCTTCCTGTCCCGTTCTCTCTCTCATCTCTCTACCTCGCCTTCAAGGGGCGGAATCAGATGCCTGCAGGCCGCGAGGAGGGGGTCGTCGCGGCCCGACGGCGGGGACCCCGACTGTAACGTGGCCATCGGCGCCGGCGGCCTCGCCCGACGCGGAGCGCCACGGCCTGACGGCGTCGCCCAGCGCGCCGCGGCGTGGGCGGGGCCCGCGGCAGCGGTAGCGAAGAAAGCCGCTCGCACCGTCAACCTGGTATGCACGACAACCACCAACTGGCGCGATCGAGGTTGGGGGGGGGCTCCCCTCGCCGGCGCCATGGGCAAGCTCTCGAGACCCTCTCCCGGCCTCCATTGCGTCCCTCCACATCGCGGTGCAGACCACACCGTACCGAGACAGCTTGTGTCGCGGCGGAATTCCGTGAGGACGAGCCTCGAGGCACCTCCCAGTCGCGCAGGAGGCCAAGCGCGGCGGTGGTCAGCGTCGGCTGCTTTACACGTCGCTCAGAGCTGAGGAAATGCGATCAGGCCTGTCCCCCGCTGCGCTCCTCGATGTGCTAGAGGCCGCAGACAAGGAAGCCGACGCTTCGTCGTCCTCGTCAGGCTCTTCCGCGGCTGACCAGGCTGACTCCCCCAAGGCCAATTCTTACACTGTGTCAGAACAGACGACGTCGTCTAGTGTCGACCGTCGTGTGCGTAAGTGGCGAAAACCTCTGCTGTGGCTGGATCTGGAGATGACGGGCCTGGAACCGGAAACGGACCGGCAAGAGGGAGAGAGGGAGAGAGGGAGACCGCCTGCCTGATGGCAGCCTCCGTGTTGCCCGCACGATGTGGCGCCGCGGCGACATAGACACCCGACTATCCCCGCAACCCCAACCCTTATCACTCCAGGATCCTCGAGATCGCGTGTCTAGTGTCGGACGCGTCTCTCCGCACCTCCGTCCCGGGACCCAACCTCGTGCTGAGGGCCACTGACGCAGAGCTAGACGCGATGAATGAGTGGTCTGCCAAGCAGCACGCCGCGTCGGGGCTCACTGAGGCCTGTCGGTGGCCTCCTCGAAAGCCGCAAAAGGGCGAGGACGAGGAGGATGAAACGAGAGAAGAGGCGGAGCCGGGCCCCGGCTCCGCCGCTGCCACTGCCGCCGCGAATCGATCCCCTCCCCCCACCGTCGCTGAGGCGGAGACCACCATCATCGAGTGGCTGCGGGCGCACGTTCACCCTTCACTGATACCGACCGATCCCAAGGGGTCCCCCGGCCGAATTGTCCTCGCCGGACACTGCGTGCACGTCGATCGGGCGTTCTTACGCCGGTGGATGCCTCGGCTGACGGCTTTTCTCTCGCACCGTGTGGTCGATGTTGCAACGGTGGTCGAGCGAGTAACATGAAGCGATCGGCAAAGCATCTTGGGGCTGGGGGGAAGACGCCCGAGCACCTCGTTTCCATCACCCTCGTCCCTCCTTCACCCCCTCACCCCGCGCAGGCTGGCCGCGCGGTGGCGTCCCGACCTGATCCGAACGCGGCCCGACCGGGGCCCGGCCACGCATCGGGCGATGGACGACTGCCGCACGTCGCTGGACGACCTGAGGTGGTTTAAACACGCCTTTTTTGGCCTCCCCTCGGGGGGGGAAGGGGGAGGTGGGGGAGTCGCCCTTGTCGCCGCTGCCGGAGAGGGTGGGGCGTCGGGGGGGAGCGCCGCCGACAACAGGCCGCCGCCAGGGGGATGGAGGACGAACAAGGCGGGGAGGGGGTCCCGGCGACGGGGGGGCTCGGGTAGGTGACCGGTCGGGTCAAGCTCCGCGTCGAGTCTCCTCTCCCGTCCCGCCCCCCCCTACTGCAGCGTCATCCAGCAGCACCCCGGCGGTGGCAGAGGCAGCGGAATTGGCAGCGGCAGGGACAGATACAGTGGCGGCGAGAGCGACAGTGGCGGTTGCAGTGGCGACCCGGCATCGGCAGCTTGAGTGGTCGCGGCACCGGCGTCGGCCCGGGCTAACCGTCGAGGCCGTGACGGCGAAGCCTCCCGAGTCGCGCTCGTCGTCATCCAGCCTCCCCGTCCACCACGGAGGGCAGAGAAATCGTCGCTTGCAGTGTTCCGTGAGGGTTTGGGTCGGCTGGAAAGGCGAGAAGAGGGCGGTCCGACCCGAGCAAGCGCGTAGCCTCCGTTTTCTTTCAACCATGCCCGTTGCCCTTCTCGGGCCGACTGTGGCAAGCAATGTCCACGAATACGGTGACTACCATGTAAAGTCCCGCGGCGAAGCCGCACTGCTTCGCCGCTGGTCGAAGCTTCCATTTTTCGCCACGCCAGAGGTCTTTCGGCCTCGTACTCTCGCCCTGCGGGAAGCTGAATCATATCTTGTCGCTGGCTTGTATGATTCGCGCCGACGCGTCACTATAGCCAACGAGCCGGCCTGATGCAAAGAAGTGGGGCTCGTCTCGCCGGCCGCCCTCCCTGCGCTTCATTCTCTCTCCCAACCCCCCGCCCATCCCCCCATATGACTTCAGTTGGGAGAACGGCTTGGTTTTAATCGGATCTCCGCGTTTTAAGGGATCGTTAGCTGAAGAATACGCCACCTCCCGTCGCGCGACGTCAACCGGTGCTCTCCTTCTGGACCAACTACCTTCCAACCTTTTCTCATGCTGTCGGCCCACTCGGCCCTCCTGGCCTTCCATGACGACTCGGCCGCCCTCTCGGGCCACGATCACGGCGCCCTCTTACCCGCGGACGATGTCGTCACGTCTGAGTGCTACCTCGGCGGTGCCGACGACGACGGCAGTGACGCCGACGCCCTCGGCTGCGACGCTTCCGCCTTCGATGCCACATCTCGCCGCCTCGTGTCCTGCATGCCGAGGCCGGCGAGCGACCATTCGATTCGCGTCGACACGCACGGCAGAGCCTCTCCCTCGTCCACCATGCCCATTCACATCGGACACGCCGCGCATGGCCACGCCCCAATGGATGGCGGGATCGGCCCCCGCGGCTTCGACCGGCCCTCCTCTTGCTTGTCGCTGGCGTCCGCCGCGGGAGGCTGCTATCCCTCTTCTCATGCCCCCATGTTTGGTCCTCCCCACCCTCCGCTTGACCATTCTCACCCCCACCTCGTGTCGTCCTTCTCTTCCGACGCGGCCCTGCCTCGGATGGGGGGGGGGCAGGAGATTGTCGTGCTGGGCGCTCCGTCTACCCCCAGCAATATCCCGGCGGGAACGGTGAACACACCTCTCGTCCCGGAGAGCCGCGGCCTCCTGGCGCCCCTTACGGGGGGGGCGGGGGCTGCGATCGGGGCCTCGCGCCCCCTCTCGTCTCCTCTGTCCGCGGGTGGCACAGGAGTCGGTGGCGTCTCCGTTGGTGGGTGGGCCCCCGCTGCCCCCGCTCCGCTGGGGCCGCTGGGGTTGCCGCGACCGGCGTCGGCTGCGGGGGGGTTCCATGGGGGAGCCCCCCCCCCCACCGGAGGCCCCCTGCCAATGGGCCTCCCGCCCCTCGGCCCGTCACTGCCCCCTCTCCGGCGTGATTTCCGCGCGGCCGCGGCGCTCCGCCCGGCCGGCGGCGTTGTCGACCCCGCGGGTGCGGGCGCCGCGCCACGGCAGCGTTCGGCCGCGCCCCGCCGCGACCGCCGCCGTGGTAAAAAGGCTGGCGACGGCAACGCCGCGGTATCAGCTGCTGCCGCCACCGCGGCGTCTGGCGCCGCCACGGTCGCCGGGCCGTCGGGTCGCCCGTCTGGTGTCGTGGCGCATAACGCTCACGCTTACGCGCACTCGCAAGTCCCCTTCTCCCGACCTCTCGCCACGACGGCCCGCGGCCGTGCCGCCGCCGCCGCTCGCGCCGCCGCCCAGGCTGCCCGGGCCGGTGGGGACCCCAACAGGGCCTTGCACGGGGCCCACTCCCACCTCGGTCCCCTGGGCGTCGCCCTCCCCCACGGAACCCACGCGCATGGCCCCAACCGGGGCGCCCACGCCCTCCCCCGAGCCCAAGCCTCCCCCCACCACCCCCACGTCCTCCCCGCGCCTCGCGCCGGCGGCCCCTGCGACCATTGTGGGGCAGCGGATTCGCCCCAGTGGCGCCGCGGTCCCCCCGGGAAGCCAACCCTGTGCAACGCCTGCGGCACGCGGTGGCGTCGGACGGATTCGCTCGACCGGGCCCCGGGTCCGGCGGCAGTTGCGGCGGCGGCGGCGGCGGCAGCAGCGGCGGCGGCGGCGGCGGCGGCGGCGGCGGCGGCAAAGGACACGGCGGGTTCGGCGAAGGGGGTGGCGGCCGAGCAGGCCGC
>Ga0181573_10003727_pt1 | contig 13325 bp, 10 predicted proteins | sample 101ome_25_FD_148643 | JGI IMG/M metagenome (GOLD analysis project Ga0181573, IMG submission 148643) | Coastal salt marsh microbial communities from the Groves Creek Marsh, Skidaway Island, Georgia - 101409BT metaG (spades assembly) | ecosystem: Environmental > Aquatic > Marine > Intertidal zone...
CCTTGAGCAGGACGAGGGCGTCGAGGCCTAGGATTTCCCGGGCGGAAACCTTGCCTTCCGCGGTCGGGGGCGTGTGCGGAAGGGTGAAGCTGAACACGCCCAACGCCACCGCCGCGCCGGCGGTGAGGTGAAACATGTTGACCTTGGTTCCCCAGTCGAGCCCGCTGAGCGCGAAACCGGCCGCGATCCAGCCGATGGTTCCGAACACACGGATCAGGGGGAAGTCCTTCTCCTGGTCGGTCATGTTGCGCATGGCCAGTGTGTTGGTGAGCGCCAGGGTGGGGAAATAGGTCAGCATGTAGCCGAAGAACACGATGTTGATCGTTTGCGGGTCCGGCGAGTCCGAGGTCATCAGCGTGGTGGCGCCCAGCATCAGGCCGGCCCCTGCCAGATGCATGACGCCCAGCACCCGCTGTGCCGGAAAGAACCGGTCCGCGACCATGCCGACGAAAAAGGGCGAGATCATCCCGGCGATGGGGCCCACCGAGTAGGTCCAGCCGAAATCTGCGCCGGTAAAGCCGATCGTGGCCAGATAGTTCGGCGCGGTGACATACCATGCCCCCCAGATGAAAAACTGGAGGAACATCATGATCGAGAGTTGGATGCGTACGTTGGTGTTCATGCGATGAAATGGCTCGGAATGATCGGGACGTTAGGGGATGGGGAATGGCGTGGCAAGCGGGGAGATGAGGGGCGCGGGACTGAATGACGAAAGACCCAAGGACCCAAAGACCCAAGGAAGTCCGAATGACCTGACCCGATTGCCGAACGCGCGATCGAGTTCCCCGCGTCTGGCCGACAGGCAGTTCCGAATTTGCCATTTGGCCTTCTTTCGGATCTGGGTCCTTGGGTCTTTCGTCATTTGGGCGCGACTCGGGCCGCCTAATTCCGACTGCACGCCGGGCCGACGGCGTCGCAGGGCAGTTGTGCTGTGGAGACCGTCTCAAAACCTCATAGCAGCCGAGGTGACGCTTGCCACGCCGTAGCCGGCAGGCGAAGGCGGGAGCCTCAAAGCCATGAGAGCTTAAGGGCATTCCCGGGAACGCGGTCCTGGTGTTCAACATCAAGCGCCTGGAGATCCTGGATTTTGGGGGAAATGGATGAATGGACGTTGCCGGTTGGGTCGTAGCGCAGGCGATGCCGCGTCCCTTTCGGAGGCCGTAATTCGCCCTCGATTCTCGACGCCCTGGCGCTGTGGGGGTAGGCTGCCTCCATGCAGACGGCATTCAAAGAATGGGCGGTCGTGGTGGACGCCCTGGCGCGGGGCGAGCAGATTCTGATCCTGCGCAAGGGGGGGCTTCACGAGGGGCGCGGCGGCTTCCAGGTGGGGCACGAGCGGTTTCTCCTGTTTCCGACGGGCTATCACCAACAGGGTGAGTCCGTGGTGGGCGGCGCGCGCGAGCGCTCCGCGGATGTGCTGGCGGGCATGCCGCCGGAGGACGTCCTGCGCATCGGGCATTTCGCCGAGGTCGTGGAGTGGCGGGAACTGGATTCGCTGGAAGCGGTCCGCGCCTTGAAAGGGCAGCATGTTTGGCGGGACGAGGTGATCGAGCAGCGTTACGAATGGGGGCGCAGCAAGGGCGTGTTCGCGTTGGCGGTGCGGGTGTATCGGCTGCCGGAGTCGGTGGAGTTGCCGATGTTGGAGAGCTATGGGGGCTGCAAGTCCTGGATTGAGATCGAGCGGGACATTTCCCGGGACGGGGCCGAGCCGGTCCTTTCGGATGAGGCGTTTGCGACGAGGCTCGCCGGATTTCGAGAGGTCGCCGACTCGGCGGCCGCCTGAGACGGGCATTTGAAACCATGAAACCTCCCTCCTTCATCCTGGCGTCCGAGTCGCCGCGGCGGAGGGAGCTGCTGGGTTATCTGGAGGTTGAGTTCGCGGTGATGCCGTCGAAGGCAAAGGAAAGCGCCGATCCGAACCTCACGGCCGAGGAGACAGCCCTGCTGAACGCGTGGCGCAAGGCGCGCTCCGTGGCGGTGAAACACCCCGACTGCCTGACCCTGGGAGCGGACACTGTGGTTTGCCTGGGGGAGACGGTCTTTGGGAAACCCAGGAATCTGCCCGAGGCGCGCCGCATGCTGGAGGCGCTCCAAGGCACAACGCACAGGGTGGTCACAGGAATGGCTCTGATTCAACCGGACACGCACCGCGATCGGGTCGTTTCCGAGACCACGAGAGTGACCTTTCGCGAGTTGTCCGCGGCGCAGATCGACCGGTATCTGGAGGTCATCCAACCGCTGGACAAGGCGGGCGGCTACGCCATCCAGGATCACGGGGAAATGATCGTCGAGGCGGTGGAGGGCTCCCTGACGAATGTGATCGGGCTGCCCTTGGGGCGTTTGCAGGAGGAGTTGGATCGTTGGCGCGAGGCGTGAGCCGGGCCGGCGGGGGACGGATTCAGTTTCCGTCGACGGGTTTGGCGGGGGCGCGTTCCCGGTCGGAGACGAAGACCGAGCCGTGATCCACCAGGATCGTGTCCCCCGGGTAGAGCTTGCCGAAGCTGACATCGTCGATGAAGAACTCGTCCTCCTTGATGGTGTACTTGTGGTCGCCGAGACGCAGGGTATGGCCTTCCTCGGAATGGAAGCGGGTCTTGACCATGTGTCCGGGGCGGATCTTCATGGAGTAGCCGCCCAGGCGGACGGAGGATTCGACCTGTTCGCGGGAGTCGATAGTTTCACCGGCCTTTTTCGGGGTTTTGCCGTGTCCGGGGAGACCGTTGATGAAGACCTTGCCGTATTCGATGAGGATCGTGGAGCGCGGCGGCGGTTCGCCATAGCTGAGGTTGTTGATGATCAGTTCGCGTCCTTCGAGGATGACGCGGTGTTCGGCGCAGGTGAATTCCTGAATCTTCGCAGGGCCGGAGCCTTCGGTGGAATGATTGATGTAGGGGGATCCCGGGCGGATGGTGACCTTGTGGGAGCCGATGTAGGTCTCGGACTCGCCGAAGCGCGTCAGCTTCTTCTCGTCACACCCCGTCCCTGACAACGCCAGAACGAACGCCGCCACAAGAAGCGGCGCTTGTTTTGGGAGGAGGGTTCTCATGGCGATGTAACGGGGCGCATCATGCCCTCAGGGAGCCTTGAACGACAGTCAAAAGCGCTTCGCCCGGAGCGACGGGACAATGCTCCGCCGTCGCTCCGGGCGCCCTGCAATCCTTATCGGCCCCACGGGTCACCAACTGAACTGCCAACCGACGGAGACGATCCAGTCGGTCTCCAGTTGCGGTCCCTCCAACTGCTGGGCGATCGGGATGCCGCCCTCGATGGCGAGGCGATGGCCCTTGAGTTTGGTGTCCTTGGGCGCGAAGAGGTTCATGCCGACGAGGGCGTCCAGGCGCGTTCCGCCGCGACGGTTGGGATCGGCGGTGGGAACCATGGCGGTGGGCGGGAATCCCGGGCGGGAGTCGGCGCCGTCGATGTTGCCCCAGGTCTTGGAGTTGAGCCGGAAGGAGAAGCTGTTCCATTTGCAGAGTTGGCGGGCGGCCCAGGCGGTGGCGTTCAGTTCATTGCCCAGTGTGTAGTCATTGCCGTTCTCGCCGAGGCGCACGTTGCCGGACACCTGGCCTCCCCAGGACCATTTCTCGGTCTGGCCGTTGTAGGTGACGCCGGGCTGGAAATCCACCGTGCCGGAACCGAGTTGCATGGGGTAGGGCAAGGGGGTGTTCGGACCGCCGGCCGGGGTGGCGTCGGTCTTGTCGATGGAGCCGGTGGGCGCGCTGAACCCCAGGTTGAGATGCACGCCGTGCCCCTCTTTGGACCAGAGGCGCGTCAGGGTCCCCAGTTTCAGGTCGCCCAGGCCGTGGGCCTCGGTGGTGAAGGCGAGGCCGGGTCCCGGAACGACGTGATCCATCGAGATGCGCTTGTAGGGAATGCCGAGCATCACGGTGACGCGGTCGATGGGCGCATACATCACGCCGAACATGTGCATCTCCATGGTCATCTCCGTGGGCACGACCGGATAGTTGGCGTTGACCTGGGCGACGGAGAGTTGATCGGAGCCGCTGCGGTTGCCGGACATGAACATGTTCATGTAGCGGTAGGAGGCCATCCATTTGCCCTTGTGGTGGGTGTGCTCGCCCATGACGCCGATGGGCGCATGGCCGTCGGGGCGGGCGCCCTTGAGACCCCAGTCGTGGGCGGTTGCGGAGGATGAGAAAAGAACCGCCGCCCCCAGGGCGAGGGAGATGGTTTTCAGATTCAGATTCAGATTCAGAGTCAAAGTCTTCATGTGTTGCAAAAATTCGGGATTGAAATGGTTCGGGAAAACGGCGAAGGCGGGCTTCGCTCGGCGGGGGGGACGGAGGCGCAACGAGAGAGCTGCGACGGATCCTGTCCGGTTGAGGCGGCGCTTCAAGGAGCGCCGTGGTGGAAGATCAGGCTCGCTCGGGCGGCGGCGGGTTCGGCGGCAAGACGCCGTTGGGGGAAAGGGATTCCAGCCGCCGGGGAAGCTCCGAAACAACCGGAGCCCTCAGAGCGATCGAAGCCTCATGGGGCATCCACTCGAGCTTGACGCCGTTGTTGGCCGAGCCGGGGTCATCCTCGGAGGACTGTCCGCGGGCGGCCGTCAGGCAGAGCTCGCAGGGTTCCTCCCCGTCGAAAGTCTTGGCGGCGGCCTCGGTCAGAGACAGCGTGCGCGCGTAGTCGGCCATCATGCCGGCCCAGGCCGCGGATTGCAGGGCGACCCATGGCAGGCCGACCGAGACAAGCAACGGCAGGACCAGAATGAATTGAACGCAACGGCGGCGCACGGGTGAGTTGATACGGGGAAAGGGGGATTCCGGTCAATCATCGAGAAGGCGGCTGCAGCGTCGGCTGTGTCAGCCCAAAAGCGGAACGATCATGCGACAGCCGTCGTCTGCGCTGACACAGCGCACGCTGCAACCTGCCTTTGGGAATTGCTTTTGAAGCTGACGCGCAAGCCCTGGCGGTTGCAGCGTTTCGCTTTGCCCTCCAGGCGCTATGGTCCGGTCCGTGTCGGAGACGAAACAAACGAAAGACGATCGTGCGCGGCGGATGCGCAATGCGTTGTGGGGGCTGTTCATCGGCGATGCGTTGGCGATGCCGGCGCATTGGTTCTATGACCGGGAGAACATCCGTCGGGTGTTCGATGGCGGCGTGACGGGCTATGAGGAGGCGCCGCATCCGCATCCGGAGAGTTTCCTGGCCGGGGTGACGTATCGCCCGGACATCGAAGCCGCCGAACGGCATGGCCGCCCGTATGACATCCTGCATGAGCACGCGCGGTTTTATGACGCCGGTTTCGGCGACGACTTTCCCGCTCCGGTCGCCGGGGGGGATAGGTTCCACTATCACCACGGGCTCAAGGCCGGGGAGAACACCCTGGGCGCCAATCTGGTCCGGGTGTTGATGCGCTCGGTGATTCGGGTGGGGCGCCATGATCCAGACGCCTTCCTGGCCGACTTCGTGGCGTTCATGACCACGCCCGGCGCCAATCGCGATCCCTATCTGGAGACCTATTTGCGGCGTTGGTTTGAGAACTTTGCGCAGGGGACGGAGCCGCGTCTGTGCGCGGCTTTTCAGCGCGACGACTTTTCCATCGGCTCGCTCGGGGGCGTCATCCGGCCATTGGTCGCGTCCTTGACGGCGGCGGGAGCCTGCCAGGGATTCGGCGTGGCCGTGGAGCATCAGAACCTGACCCATCGCTCGGAGAATGTGGCGAGCGCGTTGATGATCCTCGTGCCGATGCTGCACGGGTTGCTGAAAGGCGCCGACCCGATCCGGATCCTGCAGACGCACTCCAGTCATATGCGCCTGCCGAAAGTGACCGGGGAAGAGTTGCGCGAGATCTACCGAACGCAGGGCGGGCCGGGCAATATTCCACGGGAGGAGATGTGGCGGCTGCACACGGACCTGTGCAAAGAGTCCTTCGACATAGAGGCGTTTCTGGTCGAGCACGAATCGGATGACGCGGCGTGTCGTCGGCTTTCGACGGCCTGTTATCCGGAGCACGGGCTTCCGCTGCTGTTGCACGTGGCGCGCAAGCGCGAATTCAGCATCATGGGTTCGCTGCTGGCGAACGCGAATCTCGGCGGCGACAACGTCCATCGCGGCATGATCCTCGGGTTGCTGGTCGGAGCGGCGGAGGCGGAAGTCGATGAGGGATGGTTGCGCCCGCTTCGGGAAACGGAGTCCCTGGGAAACGAGATCGGGGAATTCGTGGAAATTGTCGCCGGGTGAATCGGGCCGGCGACCGGCATGCTGCGCCGGTTCAACCTTTGAGCATGCGCTGCAGGACTTGGGACAATTGCGCCTGGGTGTAGGGTTTGTTCATGGACGCCGTGATCCGGCATTCCGTGAACGCCTTGCTCGTTTCATCGTCCAGGAGGCCGCTCGCCACGGTCACGGGAATGTCCGGAAGCGTTTCCCGGAGCCGGCGGACGAATTCGAGGCCGTTCATACGGGGCATGTTCAGATCGGTCACCACGGCTTGAATCTCCGCGCCTCTCTCTGCGATCAACTCGAGGGCGTCCATGCCGTCGGTCGCGGTGAGGGGGGTGTAATTCAGTCGTTTCAAGGCCCGGGTTGCGATCTTGCGCATGGAGAGTTCGTCGTCCACCACCAGGATGATTTCCCCGGAGCCTCGCTGGAGTGGATCGGCGGCGTTCCCGGTCTTGGCGGACGGGGTTTCGACGGCGGGCAGGTAGATGGCGATCTGGGTTCCCCGTCCGGGGGTGGAATGGACGCGGAGGAAGCCGCCGTGGCTGCGGACAATGCCCAGGGTCGTGGAAAGGCCCAGCCCCGTGCCTGCGTCGGGCCCTTTGGTGGTGAAGAACGGGTCAAAGATGCGCTGCAGATTCTCCGCATCGATGCCATGTCCGGAATCGATGACGCGCCAAAGGACATGGGGGCCGGGCGAGGCGTCCGGCACGATGGCAGCCAAGGAGCTGTCCACCGCGACGTTGGCGGCCTCCAGCCTGAGTGAGCCGCCGTCGGGCATCGCGTCGCGCGCATTGACGCAGAGATTGAGCAGGCATTGGTGCAGCTGGGTGGCGTCCCCCTGGATGGTCTGGAGGTCGTCGGCGACTTCGGTCTGCAGCTCGATGTTCTTGGGGAAGGTGTTCCGGAGAATCCGGACGACCTCGCTGGTCACGGCCAGGGGGCGGACGGCGCTGCGATCCCCTTCGATGCCCCGGGCGAAGGTGAGCAGTTGCCCGACCATGTCCGCCGCCCGTTGCGCGTTGGTCTCGACGAGCTCCACGAGTTCCTCGTCCACGCGCTCCTCACGCAGCATTTTGGCGGACATGAGGATCGGGGTGAGGGTGTTGTTGAGGTCGTGGGCCATGCCGCCGGCCAGGGTGCCGATGCTCTCCAGCCGTTGTTTGCGCAAGACTTGCGCCTCCATGCGCTTCTTGTCGGTGATGTCGCGCCAGACCACGTGGAGCAGGCGGCGGCCGGTGTAGAGGATCGGGGTGAGCAGGACCTCGGCGGTGAACGGCTCGCCGTCCGCGCGCAGGTGCTCCCACTCGAACAGGTTGCTGCCTTCGTCAAACGCCTTGGCGATCATGGCCCCGGCCTTCTCAGCGGAGGCGCGACCGTCGGGTTGGGTTTCCGGTGAGAGCTTGTGGGGCGGCACGTCGCGGATCTCGGAGCGGTCCCGCATCCGCAGCATCTCCCGGGCGGCATTGTTGCAGTCGATGAAGCGGTCGTTCTCGATGATCAGGATCGCCTCGGCGGAATCCTCGAACAGCCGGCGGAAGCGCTCCTCGCTTTCGCGCAACGCCTCGTTGGCCGCCACGTTTTCGGAGATGTCCAGCACCGTGCCCATGGAGCGGACGGCCTCGCCGGCGTCGTTGTAGATGGTTTCCCCGCGTTCCCGCACATGCTTGATGCGTCCGTCCGGCATCCGCAGCCGGTGCGTGATGTCGTAGGGGCTCCGGCTCTTGACGGACTCCGCGTAGGCGTCGTTGACCAGGTCTCGGTCGTCGGGGTGGATGGCGTTCAGAAAGGCTTCGTAGGTCGCCTTGAAGCGGGCCTGGTCGATCTCGAAGATCCGGAAGATTTCATCGGACCAGGTCAGATGATTGGAGGCGAGATCCAGGTTCCAGCTGCCCATCTGTCCGACGCGTTGGGCTTCGCGAAGACTGGATTCGCTTTCCCGCAGTTCGGTTGCGCGGGCTTCGACGAGTTGTTCGAGATTCTCATTGAGTCGCTTGAGTTCGGCTTCGGCCTCTTTCTGGGCGGTGATGTCCCGGACAGTGGCTTCGACGAAGACGCGGCCGGCTTCCTGGACGCGGCTCAACATGACGGTGGAGGGAAAGGGCTTCCCGTCGAGTTGGCAGTGCGTCCATTCAAAGAAATGGCCGCCGGTTTCCATGGCGTGGGCGATCATGGCCGGAGCGAGTTCGGCGGAGCGCTGTCCGTCCGGCTGGGTTTCGGGCGAGAGGTCCCAGGGGCCGAGCGCGCAGAACTCCTTCTCATCCTTGACGCCGAAGAGCTCGATCGCCGCCCGGTTGCAGGCGGTGAACGGTTTCGAACCGTATGGAACCCTCGGTTTTCAGGCGCTCGACGTGCTGTTTGAGGGAATCGACATCGACCTGGGGATCGATGTCGGGCACGGACATCCGGAGGATTTCCTCGCGGGTGTAGCCCAGTTGGCGGCAGCCGCCGGCGTTCATGTCCAGGAATCGAAAGGTCGCCGGATCGATGATCTCAATGGCGTCGTCGACCTGATCCATGAACGCGCGGAAGAAACGCCACGTATCCGCTCCGTTCTGGGAAGAGAACGATTGTGAAGGGGGCGTCTCTGATTTGTCTTCGTTACCCACGCAATACCACCACGGTTTTCGGCGGCATTCTCCGGAACAGGAGGAAAAAGGCAATTCCAGATGCGACGAGGCGGCGGGGCGGGCGTAAACGAAACTGGGTGGCGGTGGTCTTTCTAGAGACGGCGTCCGGCGGAGAATGGAGCGCGGAATTCATTCCGCTTCACCCCCCCCCGAAATCCCGGGGCATCGGCGTCAACGAGAGCCCTGCTGGCCCAACGTTGAAGCGGAATGAATTCCGCGCTCCGAAGATTCGCATGCGCAATGCCACCCAGTTCTGTTCATGCCCGGCGGGGGCGCCACGTGATTGGAACAGGGATGAGACAACCTGAACGGAGCAGCGCGGCTGTGTCGGAGACCAGCCGCAGCCGCGCTGCGCCCGGTTGAAACCGGTCCGAGGCGGGGTTTACTCGAACGAGGAGGCCGCCTTCTTGCTCGCGGGGCGGGCGTCGGTCGTCGATTCCGGGTCGCCGTCCTTGACGGCCTCGATGTAGAGGAGCAGCGCGTCGACCTGATCGTCTGTGACCACGCCGGCATAGCTGGGCATGGCGTATTCGCCGCGTTGGTAGCCGTTCACGATCTTGGCGAGGGGATCGAGGATGGACTCGCGCAGGTAGGCCTTGTCGGCGCGGGCGGTCTGTTTCTTCTTCCTGACGATGACCGGACGCTCGCTGCCGAACAGGCCCATCCAGGTGGGGCCGACCTTGGCAATGTCGTCGCCGTTCACGGAATGGCAGGCGACGCAGCCCATGAGTTGGTAGAGGCGGCGGCCTTCCTCGACGGTGACCGGCCCCTTCTTGCGCGCCGCGGCGATGCGCGGGGTGAGATCGACCTTGATGGCGCCGAAGCCCTCGGCCGAGGGTTCGAACTTCGGGAGCGCGTAAGGGGTGGTGTAGGCGTTGTCCTCGAATGTCGTTTCGTCCGCCGTCTTCAGCGACCAGCCGATGCGAAGCTGCATGACCGGTTTCATGCCGGGAGCGCCGATGAACACGCCGCGTCCGTCTTTGGAAAGATAGGCGCTGCTGGGGGTGATCCAGTCGATGCCGGGTTTGCCGTCGGACTGGTATTGCGCGGAACCGTAGTTGGGCGTGCGCTTGTAATGCCAGCTGGCGAGGGAGTAGTTCGCGGGATTCTGCGCGGTGGCCGGATCGAGTTTCTCTTCGAAGCGCAGCAGGACCCCCTTGTCCATGGGGACGATTTCCTTGGGCAGATTTGACGGCAGTCCGGTGTGGCGCACGCGGCCCATGCCGGTGATGGCGTTGAGCAGGTTGCCCCAGCCGGCGATCTGGAAGCCGGCGATATAGAGCTGCCCGTCGACCGGATTGACCGAACCGTTCAACGGCGGGAAGAGGAAATCCCGGGTGACGCTGACGAGCGAGGCCTGCGGTTGTTTTTCGCGGTTGTTGAGAATGACGCGGAAGAGCTCGGGGCGGTTGAAGCCGATATGAACCATGGAGTCATTCAACGCGCCCAACTTCGCGCCGTAGAGCCAGACCTGAGAGATGGCCGAGGCGTTGACGGAGTGGGGAATCCAGGTGAGCGGATCGGCCGGCGGGGAAGGATACTTTTCGCGTTCGTGAAGGCCGGCGGAAAGGAAGCCGTAGAACTGGCCGTCGCGCACGATGTGCAGCGGCGAGGAGGGGATGTAGTTGCCCTCCTGATCGCCGGCGGTGACGAGGCCCGTGCGCGGATTGACGCCGATGGCGGGTTGGCGGAAGCCGTAACCAAGAACGGTGGATCGACTTCCATCCGCTGAAATGCGCAGGACGCTGCCGTTATGCTTGCCGAGCGTGGACGCCTGTTGTCCGCCCTTGGCGATGACGAACTCGCCCTTGGGCGCGAGGCGGATGGTGGAGGGGAACTCCCGCATGTCCGCAGTCTGCGCGAAGGCGTTGGAGAAAAGCTCGTGAAGGTCGGCCTCGCCGTCGTCGTTGGTGTCGCGCAGGCGCCAGATGCCGTTCTTGTCGAAGGCGTAAATCCGGTCGTCGCGAATCGCCACGGTCATGGGTTCGTGCAGGCCGGAGGCGAAGCGGTTCCACGTGATCTCCTTCAAGGAGTCGCGCAGTCCGCGGACTTTCCAGACATCGCCGTCCAGGGTGACCATGACGCCGGTTCCATCGGAGAGGAACTGGATGTCGCCGGGGCGGACAATGCGTCGCCAGGGATTGTCGAAGGGCAGTTCGATATTGTCGACCACGTAGGCCTTCTTCGCCTGGGCGATCTGCGCGCCGGTCTTGACGGTCTGCGGCCAGCGGCGTTTGGCGGGCGCGGAGGGAATGGGCTTGGGAAGGGACGCGACTGCCGGGCCGCTCTCGGTGAAGCTGACGGCAATTCTGATGGTCCGCTTGCGGGGGGGGATGCTGACGGACCAGAGGCCGTTTTGATTCTTCAACTGCGCGAGTCCCTTGTCGGGGGACTGGCCCAGTGCGACATCGCCCCCGGATCGGCGCCCCAGAACGAGGTTCAGTGCGTTGGCGGAGGCTCCGATCTCGAGCGTGCGCCGGATGATGGCGGTGTCGCCCTCCAGGGCGGCAGTCGTCCAGTCGCGCAGGGTTGCGTCGTGAACGCGGTATTCCAGGACGGCTCCGTGATCCGTGAGGCGGATGGCTTCGAAGCGGCCGAGCTTCGGAGGGATCGGTCCCCGGCCGATTTCCTCCGGGCTGGGGGGCGGCGTCCGGGGATCCTTCAGCGAAAGGCTGGAGCCCGTCTGCCAACCGGGATGGATGCCGTTGGCGAACCAGACGCGACCGTCGGGCTTGGGCAGTATGGACTGTCCGCCCCGGGTCTTCGTGCCGCCGGGGAGGTGGGACTTGGGGGCGAGGGCTTCGGGCGTCACGCCGGCGCCGCGCCAGATCGCCGAGACGCGCAGCAGATCCGTGTCGAAGCACGCCCAGCAATCGTGGCCGAGATTCAGGATCAGACCGCGCGGCGTGAGGTTGTCGGCGGGCAGGTTGTCCGCGGCCTTGCGCGCGTCGACGACGGAGGAGAAGAACGGGAAATCAGGTTCGACCCAGTCGGCCAGTTTCGGGGCGGGCGTTGACGGTTTCTTTGCGGCGGCGGCGCAGGAACCGGAGGCGATGCCGAACGCCAGAAGCGCGACCGGGAGCTTGAACGTGGTTTTCATCTGAAATGCTGGAGGCTGTTGAGAGCGGCAACAGTGGCAGAAACGACGAGCCGGAAAAGCGATTTATTCGGCGCCGCCGACCAGGCTTCCCGGGAAATAGGGTGGCTTGAACCTCCGGGTGGGATATCATGTCTCCCATGATCGGAACGATTCGATGGCGCGGGATTTCCGCCTGGATTCTGGGGGCGTGTTGGACCTTCTCCGCGACGGTGTCCGCCCAGTTGGCGGACGGGCGGTTGGACTGGATCCGCCCTGGTTCCGCCGGCGTTCATTTTGTCCGGGGCGGGGCCGGCGAACGATTTGTCGTCTGGGGCGTCAATTACGATCACGACGGCCAGGGGCGACTGCTGGAGGATTACTGGGAGGATGAATGGGCGACGGTCGTGGAGGACTTTCAGGAGATCAAGAGCCTGGGAGCCAACGTCGTCCGGATTCACCTTCAGGTTGGTCGGTTCCTTGAGTCGGCGTCCCAACCGAATGAGGCGGGCCTCGGCCGTTTGGCGCGCCTGGTCAGGCTTGCGGAAAGGACCGGCCTGTATCTCGATCTGACCGGGCTCGGTTGCTACCACAAGGCGGATGTTCCGGGGTGGTATGACGCCCTGGATGAAGCCGGGCGTTGGGAGGCGCAGGCCGTCTTCTGGAAATCCGTGGCGGGGATCTGCCGCAACAGTCCGGCGATCTTCTGCTACGACCTGATGAATGAGCCGATCCTGCCGGGGAAGGAGCCCGGGACCGATTGGCTCGCCGGCGATTTTGCGGGCAAGCATTTCGTGCAGCGGATCTCTTTGGAACTGAAGGGGCGTTCGCGCGACGAGGTCGCCAAGGCCTGGGTGGAGAAGTTGGTCGGCGCCATCCGGGAAATCGATTCGCGTCACATGATCACCGTCGGCGTCATTCCCTGGGCGCATGTCTGGAAGAACGCGAAGCCGATCTTTCATTCCATGGAGGTGGGCGCGTCGTTGGATTTCGTCAGCGTGCACTTCTATCCCAAGGCGGGCGATGTGGCCGGTTCACTGGAGGCGTTGCGGGTTTATGAACTGGGCAAGCCATTGGTGGTCGAGGAGATCTTTCCGCTGAAGTGCTCCCTTTCCGAAGTGGAGGAATTCATCACGGGATCGCGGGAATTCACGGACGGCTGGATCAGCTTCTATTGGGGAGCGACCGCGGAGGAGTCCCAGGCGAAGGGGGACATTCCCGGCGCGATCGCGGCTCAGTGGCTGAGATGGTTCGCATCGGATGCCGCGAGGGCCGCCAGCGGACGGTGATTCGTAATTGGGCGCATGTCCGTCCTGCGCAACCGGCGACCCGACACGCTGGACGGTCGGAAAGGCGGGCTCGGCATCCGGGTGGAGGATTTGAAAAGGGGCGGATCCGGGCTTCTGGCGGGTGATCGTAAGTGGTTGGCGCCTTCGGTC
>Ga0181573_10003731_pt1 | contig 13320 bp, 4 predicted proteins | sample 101ome_25_FD_148643 | JGI IMG/M metagenome (GOLD analysis project Ga0181573, IMG submission 148643) | Coastal salt marsh microbial communities from the Groves Creek Marsh, Skidaway Island, Georgia - 101409BT metaG (spades assembly) | ecosystem: Environmental > Aquatic > Marine > Intertidal zone...
GAGGACGTCGCCAGGTTCCCTTCTTTAGCCGCGACTGGGGACACGGTGTGCCGGCAGTGCCCCAACGGGTACACGTGCCCGGACCCGGCCACGGCGCCGGTGCTGTGCCCGGCGGGAACCACACGCATAGGGACCAACTACTCGCACTGCGCGCAGTGCCCGGCCGGGTACTCGTGCGCCACCCCGAACGTCCCGCCGGCGGAGTGCGACGACGGATACTACGCCGTCGGGTCTCAGGCGGAGTGCACGGCGTGCTCGCCGGGGTTCCAGTGCCCGATGAAGGACGTCGCGCTGCAGATGCGGTGCAGCTCCGGCACGTTCTCCGCGGCGGGCGCGGCGAACTGCACGGCGTGTCCGGCGGGAAGGGCGTGCCCGGAGCAGGACGGCTCGGGGATATACGACTGCGCGCCCGGTACCTTTGCGCTGGCGGGTCAGGTGCAGTGCACGCCGTGTCCCCCGGGATTTCAGTGCCCGGACGTCACCGACCCCGCGTCGATGGCGTTGTGCCCCAAAGGGACGTACTCGACGGGTTCCAAGGCCAGTTGCGACGACTGCGCGAAGGGTTCCTACAACCCGTTGAACGGATCGACGACTGCGAACGCGTGCGTCGCGTGCGGGAAGGGGTACTACAGTAACTTCACCGCCGCGGTGAGCAAAACCACCTGTTCGCCCTGCCCCGCCGACACGTACTGTCCCCTCGCGAGCAACGACCTGCCCACCGCGTGCCCAGCCGGCCTGAGCACGTTCGGTAGGCTGGCGAGAACGTCCGCGGACGACTGCACGATGCCGCCGCCGCCGCCGCCGCCGCCGAACCCCCCGCCGCTGCCCTCAAGCCCGCCGCCGCCGCCGCTGCCGCCGGCGCTCGCGGCGACGATGGACGTACCGCCGCTCACCATCAGGGTGGACGGGACCGTCGCGACGTTCAACTCCACGATGTTCAAGATTGGCGTCGCGAATGCCGTGGGGAACGGCGCCACCGCGGATGAGGTGATGATCAAGAGCCTCAGGTCCGGCAGCGTCGTCGTCGACTTTTACGTGGCGACGCCGGCGATGTTTCCGGTGGCGCTCGGCGGGGGCTGGGACGTAGCCGAGGTGGAGAGGCAGATCGCGTCGATCGACGCCGCGATCGCGGGAGGGTCGTTATCCGTGGGCACGACGGTGCTGTCCTCGGCGGTCGAATCGAGCTGTCCCGCGGGTACGTTCGTCGCGAAGACAGTCGCGGGGGGGTCCAAGGTGTGCCAGCTCTGCCCCACGGGTCACTACAGCGGAACCGTCAACTCGGCGTCTTGCACCGCGTGCGCCGTGGGATACGCCGCGGGCTCGCGCGGCATGGCCGCCTGCGATATATGCGTCGCGGGTACGTACGCGGCTAGCGAGGCGACGCCGGTGTGCGCGAAGTGCCTCGCGGGGACGTATCAGCCCGCGGCTGGCACCGGCGGGTGTTTCCCGTGCGCAGATTTTTTCTTCTCCGCGCAGGATGGCGCCACGGCGTGCGCGGCGTGTCCCGCCAATCATCTATCGGGTCCCACCGCGTGGGCGTTCGAGACGCCGCGCATGCGCTCCGACGGTCGACTGTCGGACCTCGTGGGAGGCGCGGTGAACCGCAGCGGTTGCATCGAGAACGTGACGACGTGGATGTTCATCCCGGACCCGCCCGTGGTGTTCCAGAGGGTACTCACCATGCAGGACGCGTACATCGTCGCCGCGACTTTCATCGCCACGTTCGTGTTCTTATACCGCGTCGGCGCCACGCATTGGAAGAATCAGCAGCTACTTCTGAAGTACGCGGGCGGTGACACGTTCTACGAGACTATGCTCCCCGAGGACGAGGACGCGGACAGGCGGGGTCTTGACCCGAGGATGGAGAAGCACGACGTGTTGCAGATATCCGAGGCGATCAAGGGGGGTAACCTGGAAGATGCCGAGATGGTCATCGAGCGGATACTGGAGAGAGACCCGGACCAGCCGGAGACGTTGCACGCGCAGGCGGTGGTGCACCTGATATACCGCGAGATGGACAAAGCGAGGCCGCTGGTGGAGAGGGCGATTAAGCGTAACGGAAAGCCCCAGTTCATGGTCACGTTGGGACTCATCAATGCACGTTCGCCTTGGGAGACCGAAGAGCAGAGACTGGATAACCTGCGAAGCGCGGCGCAAGACTTTGAGCTGGCTACGCGAAAGGATCCGACCTTGGCTGTCGCGCACATGAACCTCGGCGTCGTGCGCATGGCGCTTAACGACCTGGAGTTGGCCAAGGACTCGCTGAAGGTGGCGCTCGACAAGGAGCCAGAGTACTACAAGGCGTTGTATAACATCGCGCTGGTTCACGCGAGGATGGGCAAACGATCAGAGGCAAAGCGATACCTGAAGGAGAGTATCAAAGTGAAACACCGAGCGCTGGACGCGCAGTTCAACCTCGGGATGTTGTTCCTGCGCGAAGGTGATGTGGATGAGGCTGAGCAGTGCTTCATGAAGTGTCTCGTCATCAACACTCGACACTCCCCCTCACTTTGCAAGATGGGCAACGTCCAGATGCTTCGCGGCAAGCCGAAGCGCGCGGTGGAGAAGTACCTGCTGGCGCTGGAGAGCGACCCGGACAACGTCGAGGCAATCTCCAACATTGGCGTAGTGGAGTGGGCCAAGAGGCACGCCGTGGAGGCCGAGCAGCACTTCCTCCTCGCGCTGAAGTTCAAACCCGACTACTATCCGGCGTTGTTCAACATCGGCCTGCTCTGCATGGAGCAAGGTCGGGTCCAGGAGGCGGCCAACTGGTACCGCAAGGCTGTCGCAAGGAAGCCTTCGTCGGCGGAGGCACTGTTCCAATTCGGCACTGCGCTGCACAAGCTCGGGGAGCTTCAGGGCGAGACGCCCAGGCGCGAGGAAAAAAGCGCTCAGCAGATCGCCATCGAGAAAGAAGAGAAGAAGCGTGCGGAGGACGAACGCGAGGCGAAGAAGGCGACCGAGCTCGCCGAGGAGCTCGGTAATCTAACGCATGTGGATTACCGTGCGCATGACCTGCCAAACGAGCCCGCGCATCACCCCTTACCGCCGTGGGAGACGGTGGATCGTGTCGCCGAGGTGGAGACGGAGGAGGAACAGAAGCAGAGCGTGAAGGCGATGGCGATCGCGGCGATGGCTGCCGAGAAGCTCAAGGGCGTCGGCAGGTCATACGCGGCGTATTTGAGTATGCGCGCGGCCCACGGCGCGGACGTGGGCGAGAGTGGCGACGACACCGCGCCGGAGGCTTCGCCCGGTCCCTCCTCGCGGGGTTTGTCTCGCGCGGCGAGCCAGGAGCGTGACCTGGCCAAGGCGATCGAGGACGAGGACGCGGCGCTGTCCAGCAAAGCCGCGCAGGCCCTCGCCGGTATAGCCACTCCGGCGAGCCTCGTCGTCGGTCCCGCGCCCGGGCAAAAGAAGCGGGCAAAGTCCCCCTCCAACACGAGCTCCAAGGCTGGAATGACGCTCTTCCGCAAGAGCGCCATGTTGGTGCGCAACGTCGCGCGCATGGACGTCAAGATGAGGGAGGCTCGCGCGGTGACCCTCGAATTGCTCGTAGAGATGTCCGGCGACGAGTTCAAGGGCGGGAACACGCAGGAGTACTTCATCAGCGAGATGGCCACCGAGCTAGACATCCACCAGGAGCGCGTGCGCATCGCCGGCTTTGACCATAAGTCCTCCGCGGTGACGCTGACGATCGACGACAAACCGGGAGACACGCCGCTGGACATGGTGGTATCCACCCTGCAGATGAAGCTGGACTCCGACACCCTGCTCGTGGACCCGAGCTTCGGGAACCTCATCCTGACCAAGGTGGACTGGCCCGAGGGATGGGGCGAGGGCAAGGACAAGAACAGCGGCGTCGCCGGCACGGACGCCCGGCCTCCGAGGGCGGGATGGGAGACGCCGAGGTCGAGACGAGGGTCGATCGCGTCCATCTCGGAGGGTGGCAGCGATACCACCGAGGGTGGCGAGGCTTTCCGGGGCTTATCCGCCGGCGCGCCCCGTCGCCTGGTGCTCATCTCCTCTCGCATGTACTTCGCGGATGTTCTGATGGAGTGCGTCGAGGCTGGAGTGGAGGCGGTGTACTTTGACTGGCGATTCTCGTCGCTCGAGAAGATAGCCGCGGAGTGCAAGGACCGGTGCGGCGGCGATCTCGCCACGCTTCGCTCGATCGGCATCATGACCCACCACAAGCCCGGCGCGATCGGTCTGGTCAAGGGCCTGCGAACCACGCGCAGGAACCTGGTGAAACCGGAGCTGCGACAGTTCTGGGCGTCCATGTCGCAGCTACTCACCGCTGACGGCCGCGTCGACGTGCTGTCGTACGACGCCGGTACCTGCGCGCCCACGCAGCGGCTTCTCGAGGAGCTCGGCGACCTCATCCGCGTGCCGGTGAACACCGTCGACGCCGCGGCGGTGTCCCTCGGCGGCGACTGGGCAGGCGTTCTATCCGCGGCGGTCCTCGAGGACGAGGAGGACGCCTTTGGGAGCGCGGGTTCGCTGTACTTTAGCCGAGGGCGGTTCGCGGCGTGGGCGGCGACGGCGCCGGATAGGTTCACCGTCGGCGCGGCCAAGTACCGGGGCAGGGCGGCGGCGAGGCTCGGCGCGGGGTCGCGAGCCGACGGCGCCGTCGCCGTGCCCGCCGAGGTCACGGTCAAGGGTTCGACCGCCGGTTTGACCGTGGCGCAGGCTGTGGGCGAGGAGTGCGAGGCTGGTGGAAGCCGCGCGGTCGACGCCGGCGTGTTCCACGACTCGGACGACGACGTGAGAGACGCCGACGCCGGTCCCGGATCAATCGCCGCTCGCCGCGCGGCAAAAGTCGCGGAGGTTCGGCGCAGGGAGGAGACCAAGCGGCAGCTCGCGCTCCTTCAGAACCCCGCGAACGTGCTCAGGGCTGTGACCGCGCCCGGGGCGTCGAGGACGGACGGCGGCATGGGCTCCGTCGCTAAGCGCGGGCTCCGCGGCAGACCCGACGACGTCCCTCTCATACCCGTGGAGAAGCTGGTTTTCGCGAGGGAGGCGGCGCAGGGATACGACGCTCGCCTGGACAAACACGCCACCGCGCGCGCGCGACGGGCGAAGGAGGCGCGGGAGAGCGGGCTGACCGAGGCGGAGACCGCGGCGAGAGACGCGGCGGAGGATGCGAGGCAGCGGAGGGAGGCGCTCCTGGACGACCTGTCGCTGGTCCCGCGACTTGGACTCGCGTCCGCGCGCGTCGGCGGCGGCGAGGCGAGGGGCGCGCTCGCCGACATCGACGATAACGCCGGCGTCGATTGGACCCCGCCGGTGAACGCACGCGATGCGGCGAGGCGCGCGGGGGGCGTGCACGCGACCGACGCGGGACAGGGCGGTCCCAGCCACTCGAGACCTCCCACGCTCGACAGAGAGGGCGACGCCGCGAGGGAGGAACGGGAGGCCACGGCGCGGGCGGTGAGGTGGAGGGAGGACGGCGCGGAGAACGACGCGCCGCCGGAGGCGGACGCGGTGTCGCACTTGGCCCCAAGCGACCCGCGCGCGGTGCCCAGCAAGCCCATGTGGGCGCTCGACGAGAACATCAACAAGCTGCAAAGGTTCGAATCGACGGGTTTGGGTAACTGGTAAGAGTTGACATCGACCGAGGATGGGTGCCGGCACGGTTCCAGATGTGTACTCTACTCGCTAGGATAAATATATACGAATGGTAGCTATGTATGCTGTGGGTGCCCGACGCTTCGTCGCGACGAGACCCCATTAAACCCACTCCACACACGGGGCGCTATCTATCCCGCGACGGCCATCGAATCTGCGGAGTCGTATTTCAACTTGTTGCGCACTGAGTTGAACCGCTTCAGCAGGACTTCCTCTGCCGGGCCCGCCCCACGGCACATCACGGTCAGAAACTCCGAGAAATCCACCTCACCGGTGTGCGTCACCTCGTTGACCAGTAAGTTGCACTCCTTCGCGGTCGCCTCGAAGTCCAGCTCCCGCAGCGCGCCCTCCTGCAGCTCACGCGCTGTGAGTTTCCCATCTTTGTTCGTGTCGAGGCGGTTGAAGAGGTCCCGATAGCTGTTCAGCTGCGCCACATCGAGCGCGCTCGGCCCGCGCCCCGCCGGGGCGTTAGTCGGCGTTTCCTTAGAGACCAGGCAACCCATCCCTGCCCCGCGTTACCCTTGCGTTCACAGGGGGCGGCGCGGAAGTGCCCTTGCGGACATGCAATTTGGAAAGAAATCCTCAGTTGAGCGGGGCACGTGAGTTTGCGAAAGGACACATTCGCGGCGGACGGCAGCTGTCCTATGGCGAGCAGTCAGAAAAATGTCCAATTTCGTCGCGTGGCGAAGCCGTTGAGTGCCTAAACTCCCAAAATATCCTCTCGAATGGTTCGGCCTTTGTACCTCATCCAAACTGGCAACCCGAATCTTGCAACGAGCGACGCGCGCACATAGACGACCAAATTTCGGTTCAGACGACAACAAAAAAAAAATCATCAAGACGGAGGACAACAAACAGCTGATTTCCTTCATCGTCTCACAGCACTTTTTCTGACAACCAAGATTTGTATGAGGTGGTGCTCTGATATTTTGGTCTTTTGGCCTTCTTCGAATCGCCAGGGAGGCATTTACCACGCACGGATTTTGGTCTTTTGGCCTCTTCGAACATCAGATGTGAAAGTTCCATAAGCCGGCACAGCCTGTACAGCTGCACAACAGTCCCCGAGACGCCCACGACTTTCATTCCAACATGAGCGGTCATGTAGTAACCCAGAGCGATACGACCAAGCCCGAGCAGGTAATAATGGTTCGCGGGATCGAGTACCCGGAGTCGGAGAAGCCAGAGCCAGAACCTACGGGGTGCTGCGGGCAACCAAAACTTTCGACTGTTCTGTCGAGCAGACCGGATCTAGGCCAACGAGAGGTTTACACCACCACGAGCAATGGTGAAAAAATGCTCGTGAGACTAAACATACACTTGGAAGGCGGCCAAGGATGCTTCGGGCCGGTACCGATGCTTAAACTCGCCGGAGACAGGGTCACTGTACCTCCAGCGCTTGAAAAACTCGGAATGACCTGGGATGAGTATCACGAAATATTTGTTCGACAACTTTCAGAGATCGAAGACAGACATTTTCCGGAGGGATGCTGCAATGCATGCCCTAAAGCATTCCCTAAATACCTTTGCTGCCTTGTAACTAGCCTGGCCACTCTCGGCTGTACTTTGCATTGGTTCATGCGAAGGGGATTGGAGCAAGCAAAACGGCTTCTTCTACCGTTCGACGCGGATCTCCGCGAGTGGCAAACCAACGCAAACGCGACATTACGCCAAAAGTATCCTATTCACATAAAGACGCAGTCAACCTCTTGGATTGTACCACAAGGTGAGAGTGCAAAACGGTGCTGGCGGCGCTGGATCGCCGTTGCTCTCAACGAAGAAGATGCGGCGCAGTTGATGTCGGAGCCACACCTTTACGGCTTGGTTGTTGACGATAAACCACCCCCCTGCGACTGCGGCGGCGGCCCCACACAACTGAACGAGAACATCTTCTGTGTGCATCCTTATCAGCAACTTCGTAGCGTTCACCTGTAAAATGAAAGTGGCTAAAAACTACCTTCGTACCTTCTTTGTCTACCTTCGTGCACGACTGATCACCAGTGGCGCCCAAGGCCCAACCCCTCGCTGAGAGTCCCTCCGAACATGGCGTCGTGCTCGTCGGCGTCTCCGTACTTGGGCGCCTTCGGCTTCTTCTCCTCTAGCTCGAACCGTTCGTCTTCCCGCCTTAGCGCATCGTTCTCAGCCTCCTCGCGCAGCCGCTTCGTGGACCAGTGGTTCCCCATTCCGAGGTCATTCTCCGTCTGCAGGATGATCTTCTTGACCTCCTCCGACGCCGCCTTCGCCGCTTTGGGCGCGCCCTTGCACTCGATCTTCCTCAGCGGTTCATCGTAGACGTCGCTGTTGAACCCCACGTTCCCCGCGAACCGTTCGATGTCCCGCCTGCCGTGCACCACGACCGTCGCGGCGGTGTCTCGCTGAATCTTCTTGATGACGACGCCGCCTTTGCCGATGACGCCGCCGACGCAGTGCGCGGGGCACATCACCGTGATGCTCACCTCCGCACTGTCCTCGCGCACCATCCCGTCGACGATCTCCAGCGCCCTCTCCACCGCATCCGGCTCGCCCACGACCATCACCCGTCTCGGACCTTCGTCGTCCTCGTGCCCCAACGCCTCCTGCTCGCACACCACCCTCGCGCCCGTCTCCCGCGTGATCCGCTGCAGGCCCCGGCCGTCCTTGCCCCGCAGCCTCTGGACGACGCTGCGGGGCACGTCCCTCGCCTTGCTGATGTCCAGGTTGATGTACGCCGCCTTGGTCAACGCGCTCAGGTCGGTCTTAAACCCCATGTTACCGGTGAAGAACGAGTCGTCCTTGCGCTCCGCCACCGCCTTCTGCTCGGCGGTGAGCTCGCGGCCGAAGCCCGTCGCGCCGGTCGCCGCACCCGCCGTGGTGAACGACGCGGCGACACCGTCGGTGGATTTCATCGCGTAGGCAAAGGAGGGAAGCGATGAATTGTTCCCCCGCGGCGCGTCGGCGATGTCCCGCTCCGGCGGATCGTCGTCGTCTTCACCCTTCGGCTGCGTGCCTTCTTTTTCCTTCGCGGACCGTCCCTCCTCGTCACCAGCCCCGGGGTTGGGGGCGACCGCCGCCTCGCGCTCATCCTCGGCGTCGCTGTCGGACTCGCTACTGTCGCTATAGTTGCCGCCACCGCCGAAAAATCCCAACCCGTCCGCCATGTTCCCCCGCACCGCGCCTGTCGCAGTGGATCTCCACGGCGGGGAGGGCTTTCTCGCCCGAGACCACAACTCGGCCATGTTTTCATTCTCATTCTCACACCATCGAAATTCAAAATTGGTGGGGGCGTTTTTCGGCAGGCAACGACAGATCGTACGCGCGCAGCACCGCTGACGCGTAGCACTCAAAGGGTCCCGAGCTACGCTCAGGACACCGCGAGGCGAAACATCTCAGCTCGCGACCGTAGAGGCGCTCGAAAGGGACCGGTCGGTGCATCGAACACGCGCCACCTCTCGGATCGATCAAAAACCAAAAACTTTGGGCACCTCGGCGATGAGCGGTGGTCAGCGCAGCATCGCGTCCTTCTTCGGCGGCGGCGGCGCCAAGCCCGCGGCCCCGGCCAAGCCGGATGAGGCCGAGAACGTGCCCCCAGCCACCAAGAAGCCCCGACTCCAGAAGAAGTCCGACATCGCCGCCGAGGGGGCCGCGCGCGAGGCGGCGTCCGAGCCCGTGGAGGAGGCAAAGAAGGAAGAGGAGCCCGTCGCGATGGAGGCCGAGCCCGTCAAGGAGGAGGCCCCCGCCCCCACCCCCGATCCCGTGGCTAAGCCCGAGCCCGTCGCGGATCAGAAGGACGGCGACTACGTGGCGGAGGAGGAAGAAGAGGAGGACGACGACGAGGACGAGGTCGAATCCGATGAGGACGACGACGACGACGAGGAAGGGGAGGAGGAGGATCGGGTCGACGGCGTCGCAAAGGTGATGGCTGCGGCTACCAAGAAAACCGCCGCCGCCAAGAAGAAGAAGGGCAAGGCCAAGGAAACGGCCGGAAAGGAGGGCATCGGGGACAAGGCCGTCGAGGCGTCGGGCAGGCTCCTCAAGCACGACCCGGAATCCGGCGTGGAGGGGTGGAAGAAGGGCGAACCCGTGCCGTATCTCTTCCTCGCAAACGTTTTCGAGAACATCTCGGAGACGACAAAGCGCCTGGAGATTGCCGAGATGCTCACGAACGCGTTCCGCACGGTCATCGTGTCCAATCCCGATGACCTACTCGCCGCCGTGTACCTCGCCAGCAACACCATCGCGCCGCAGCACGAGGGTATCGATCTCGGCATCGGCGACGCGACGCTCGTGAAGATCCTCGCCGAGGCGACTGGCCGCAAGGAGAGCGCCATCAGAGCCGACTACAAGGAGCAAGGGGACCTAGGGATCGTGGCGAGCATGAGCAGGAGCACGCAAAAGACCATGTTCGCACCACCGAAGCTCACCATGTCGGGCGTGCTCAAGGAATTCCGCGCCATCGCCACCACCGAAGGCACCAAGTCGGTGGATGCGAAAAAGGCCAAGATTAAAAAACTCCTCGTCGCCGCGCGGGAGTGCGAGGCTGGTTACATCGTCCGCTCGCTGCAGGGCAAGCTCCGCATCGGCCTCGCGCAGCAGACCGTCAACCAGGCTTTGATACACGCGGTGGTGCTCCAGTCCGACGCGGCGGCGAAGGCTGCGAAGGAGGGCGGCAACGGCGCGGTGGCTGACCTTCTCGGGCGGGGCGCCGACGTCCTCAAGCAGGTCTTCTCCGAGTGCCCCTCCTACGACGAGATCGTCCCCGCGCTGCTCATGGAGGGCGGCGTGGACAAGCTCCACTCGCGGTGCCACTTCAGGCCGGGCGTGCCCGTGAAGCCCATGCTCGCCAAGCCCACGTGTGGCGTGAGCGAGGTGCTCCAGCGCTTCTCCGACGTCGAGTTCACGTGCGAGTACAAGTACGACGGGGAACGAGCGCAGATCCACCTGTTGGAGGACGGCACCGTCAAGATCTTCTCCAGGAACCAGGAGGACAACACCCCAAAGTTCCCGGACGTCATCCGCGCGCTGCCTTCGTACCTGAAAGAGGGCGTGAAGAGCGTCGTGATCGATGGAGAGGCGGTGGCGTACGACAGGGAGAACCACAAGATTCTTCCGTTTCAGATTTTGTCCACGCGCGGGCGCAAGAACATCGACGAGGCGGACATCAAAGTCAACGTGTGCATATACGCGTTCGACTGCCTCTACCTCAACGGCGAGACCTTACTGCAGAAGACGTTGACGGAGAGAAGGGAGGCGATGTACTCGGCGTTCAAGGAGGTTCCCGACGAGTTTTACTTTTGCACGGCGAAGATCTCGCGCGACGTCGAGGAGCTCCAGGTCTTCCTCGAGGATTCCATCACCGACAACACCGAGGGCCTCATCGTCAAGACGATGGACGCCACGTACGAGCCCTCCAAGCGATCGCTCAACTGGCTGAAGCTCAAGAAGGATTACCTCGAGGGATGCGGCGACTCCCTCGACCTCGTCCCCATCGGCGCGTTTCACGGCCGAGGCAAGCGCACGGGCGTCTACGGCGCGTACCTGCTCGCGTGTTACGACGAGGAATCGGAGGAGTTGCAGTCCATCTGCAAGATCGGCACCGGGTTCTCGGACGAGCAGCTGGTGGAACTGACGGAAGGGCTGCGACCGACGGTGATCGACGCGCCGAGGAGCTACTTCAAGTACGACGCCAACGCCATGAAGTGCGACGTGTGGTTCGACCCGAGCCAGGTTTGGGAGGTGAAGGCGGCGGACCTGAGCATCTCGCCCGTGCACCAGGCGGGACACGGGCTGGTGGACCCGGTCAAGGGCATCGCGCTCAGGTTCCCGCGTTTCCTCCGCAAGAGGGACGATAAGAGCGTGGAGCAGGCGACCAACTCGGAACAGGTGGCGGACTTCTACAACGCGCAGGCGACCAAGCAGGAGTTCGCTGGGGGCGACGACGACTATTAAGAGTTAGCTGATTAGCTGTGAGTGAGTTGCAAGTGATGTTGGCCGTGCCTTCGTGAAATGCGTGAACGCGAGCGACGAGACGTGACGCGCCGACTTCGACCGAACGCGTCAGTGCGGGGCGCGCTCGCCATGGGTGGGGATCCGGGGGACGTTCCCGCGGCGCGTGCCGCGGCGGAGGCTGCGCACAGGGCGGTGCGGTCCGGGGAACAGCGAGGCCCGGGGAACCCGTCCGCCGCGGAAGACGTCGCCCAGATGGCGCGAAGGTCCGAACCCCTTCTCGACATGAAGCAGAGGACCACCCACGAGGACCCGAACTTCATGGAGACGTTCTTCAGGGCGTCGCGGCTGCACTACATCGGCACGTGGAAGCACAGGTACGAGGCCTTCCTCGAGGATCTACCCCCCGCGCCCAAGCTCCCGGCTCCGGAGGGTGGACCCGGTGGGGAGCGAGTCATCCTGCACGTCGACATGGACTGCTTCTTCGCGTCGGTGGCGGCGCTCGGTAGGCCGGAGCTCGCGGGTTTACCCGTCGCGGTGTCCTGGTCGTCCGCGGGGGGCGGTGAGCTCTCCAGCTGCAACTACCTCGCGCGGAACGCCGGGTGCAGAGCGGGCATGCGCATCGCTCGAGCCAAGGAACTGTGCCCGAATCTCATCGTCATGCCGTACGAGTTTGAGAGGTACTCGGCGGTGGCCATCGACGTGTATCGGACCCTGCACGAGCTCAGCCCGCACGTCATGGGGGTATCCGTGGACGAGGCGTACGTCGACGTCACCGGGCTGGCGGCGTGTGGTCGGAAAACGCCGAGGGAAATCGCCGAGGATGTTCGAGCGAAGATCTTCGCGAAGACGGGATGCGTCGCGAGCGTGGGGTCGGGACCCAATCGGCTCATAGCGAGGCTCGCCACCAAACGGGCCAAGCCCGACGGCTCGCATCACGTCCCGGCGTCCAACGCGTCCTCGTTCCTCGCGTCGATGCCCGTCGCGGAGCTCCCCGGGGTCGGGCGGGGTACGCTCGAGAAGCTTCGAAGGGAAGGGATCGGTTCTGTGGTTGACGGCGTCGGACCGAATACGGCGGACCCGACGTGCGCGGACGTGGCCGCCGCGCCGCTCTCGGTTCTTCGGCGCGCTCTGGGGCCCAAGGCGGGGGCGCAGCTCAGGGACGCGTCACGGGGGATCGACGCTCGCGAGTGGGAGGCGAGACCACCGCGCAAGTCGGTGGGGGCGCAGGTGACGTGGGGGGTTCGGTTCGAAGAGGCGGCGGAGGCGGTCGCGTTCGTGGAGAAGCTGTGCGGCGAGGTTAGCGAGCGCATGCGACGGCTCAAGGTCAAGGGACGGACGCTGACGCTCAAGATCCTTCGCGCGGTGGCTAACGCGCCGGCGAATTACATGAAAGGGTCCATCGGCCACGGCGTGTGCGACCACCTCACCAGATCGAGCACCGTGTCTTTGAGCGTCGACGACGCCCCGTCGCTCGCGCGGGAGGCGGTGCGCCTGCTCGCCGACCTCAACGTCCCCGCGGACCAGATTCGCGGCGCGGGGGTTCAGGTCACGAGGCTCGATTCCGACCCGGCGTCGCACACAGGGGCGTTCAGGGCGTTCAAATCCGCACCCGCCGGGCCCAGATCCGATTGGACCGACCGGGCGTCCCGGTTCGCGGGATGGTACGACGTAAAGCCGAGTAAACCAACCGGCGGCGAGGACGACGAGGACGGTTCGGGAAAGATCGATTCCCCGTGCGGTAAGGACTCGCCGGGCTGTAAGGAACCCGGC
>Ga0181573_10003734_pt1 | contig 13317 bp, 8 predicted proteins | sample 101ome_25_FD_148643 | JGI IMG/M metagenome (GOLD analysis project Ga0181573, IMG submission 148643) | Coastal salt marsh microbial communities from the Groves Creek Marsh, Skidaway Island, Georgia - 101409BT metaG (spades assembly) | ecosystem: Environmental > Aquatic > Marine > Intertidal zone...
GCGCCCCCCCCCCCCCCCCACCCGGGCTCTCGCGCCCCACCCCCGCCCCGCGGCGCCCCCCCTCCCCCCCGGGGGGGGGGGGGGGGGGGGGGTGTCTGGTCCGCCAGGCCCCCTGATCTTATCCGCCCATACCCAGGGGTGCCCTTTGCGCAACGCCCGTTCGGCGGCGGGGGCGACGCGGATCGGGCGCGCTTTCGTCGCTGCCGCGTGGTCGGCGGCAAGGGCAGCGAGGGCGGCGGCTGGGTCATGTACTGCCGACACGGCGACGACGGGGCAGCGGTGAGGACCTCGGGGGGGCTTTTCTCTCCGTTTTGAGCCCATATGGGCTCTCTGGGGGGGGAGAGCAACCAATATCGAAGGCATTTCGACTGCAGCTGCCGTGGAAGCATCCTTAGGTCGCGGAACAGGCAGGCGCAGCAGGAGAGGCGGACTCCGGAGGAAACGTCGGGTTCGCGAGTTGGGAACGTCCCAGACCGCCTTTCAGCTCGAGACCGGCTGTCGAGCTCATCAAACATGGTTTCGTACGTAACAGTTTCCGTCGGGAGACCTCCCCCGGCCGCCAGGGCCCTCGGCCTGGCTGGCGTCCGAGGCGGCGCCGCGACGTCCGCCCCGGGAAACATGGCGCTATTTTCGCCGATCCCGGCATTGATTCCAGGGATTCGTTCAATGTTAATACCATTGCCGAGGCGCCGTAGAACGCCGCATCGTTCGCAAGCCGAGGCCGATGGCCTGCCGTCAGCCGCCACCGAGGCCGCCGCCGAGGCCGCCGCTGGGCGCGACAACGCCGCCGCCGAGGTGGAGGCGTCCCCCTCACCGTCGCCGTCGCGCCCGGCTTCCTCAGACGGCGACATATTGGACTCGACTCCTCCCCTTTCCGCGGACTCATTGCCGTGGGCGGAAGAGACGTTGTCGGCCGCTGCGGCCACGGCGCCCACCCCGGCGGCGACGCCCGCGGCGGGGTCGACGCCCCCCTCGCCCTTGCCCTCAGGGGGCGCCTCGGAGACCCCCCCCCCCCCCCCCCCCCCCCCCCCCCCCCCCCCCCCCCCCCCCCCCCCCCCCCCCCCCCCCCCCCCCCCCCCCCCCCCCCCCCCCCCCCCCCCCCCCCCCAAACGCCTGGGATCGCCTCGGCGTCCACCCCGCCCTCTCCCGCGCCCTCATCGCCGACGGCCTCGTCGCCCCCACCGAGATCCAGGTGGCAGCCGCCGCCCCCCTGCTGGCCGGGCGCGACCTCGGGATCCGGTCCCCCACGGGGAGCGGCAAGACCCTCGCGTGTCTGTTGCCTCTGATGACCTTGGCGCTCCGTGGAGAGCAAAGCGCAGGCCGCATCGATCTCCAAGAGCATCGACGGTGGAGCCGACGCGCCGGGACGGCGGACGACAACGACGTCGCCATCCTCGTCGTCAGCCCGTCGCGCGAGCTTTGCATGCAGACCGTCCGGGTGCTTCGGTCCTTGCTCCCACCGGGTTGGAGCAGGGGAGTGCAACAGCTGATCGGAGGGGCGAATCCGCATCGGCAAACCGACCAGTTGAAGCTGCACCGGCCCTTTGTGGTGGTTGGGACGCCGGGGAGGGTCGCCGAGCTGGACGCGCGGGGCGTGCTGGGCTTGCACCGGGTCAGGCGAGTCGAGGCCGCGCTCTGCCTCTCTCTGTCTCCATCGTTTGACTCCCTCTATCCGTCCGTTCTTCGATAACATCCTTCTATTCCGCCCCCCAGACACGTTTTTCTGGACGAGGCGGATCAACTGCTCGCCGACGTCTTCGGGACCGACATGGACCGCATCATGTCGCACGCGGGACGGCGGGTGGACTCGAGGGCTGGTGACGGAGGAGGTGACGGAGGCGTGTCGGTGTCTGGCCGACAGACCGTCCTCGCTTCGGCGACCCTCTCCCCCGCGAGCCTGCTGCGCGCGCGGCGGTGGCTGCCTCCTGGCAGGGGAGAGCCGGAGCTTCTCAGCCCTCGGGCGATGGTCCCGGCGGGGCCCGGCCGGGTGGCGGCCGATCCGCGCTCGCGTCAGCCCGGCGGCCCCGGCGGCGGCCATGGCGCCCGTCCTACCGGCCCCGGCGAACCCGGATGGGGCTGGGGCGCCGCTGAGGACGACTGGACCCGCGAGTCTGGCGTCTTGACCGTCGGCAGCGCCGGAGGCCAGTGGACCGACGACGTCGCAGGCGACCTGCCCCCCACCCTCACCCACGTCGTCGTGGCCGTCCCCCGCGGACAGCGCCGGATCGACACCCTCCGCCGTGTCCTCTCAGCCTCCGGCTCCGCCTCCACCGTTGTGTTCCTCAACTTTGGGCGGCGGATCGACGACGCCGCCGAATCTCTCGAGGCGAAAGGCGTCGCATGCGGCCGGCTGCACGGCGAATTGGGGAAGGAGGAGAGGAGCGCTGCAGTTGAGCAGTTCAAGCGGGGCAAGACGGCGGCGCTGATAACGTCTGACGTGGCGGCGCGGGGACTTGATCTGCCAACCGTGGAGTGCGTGGTGAATTTTGAGCTGCCTAGCAATCCTCAGGCGAGATGGGGTGGGTGGGGGGGCGAGGGGACACGGAGCTGGCCTCGTCGCGGTCGATCGTCCACCGAGCCTCGGCGTCCGCCACGTCCGCCGCGTCCGCCGCGTCCGTCGTCGCGCCGCCGCGCCGTCGTCGCCGCCGCCGCTGTTGCCGCGGCCGCTGATGCTTCAACTCCACTCCAATTCTGCTACTGAACGCACATCAGTGAGGAGGATGCCCTTGGATACCCCTACTGAGCCGCGCCGCGGTCACAGACTTTGACCCGGTCTGTCTTTCTGCGCGACGCGCCAGCGCTGGCGACGCCCGACCCTCGACCTATCCCTCTCGCCCTATCCCCCTCGCCCCCTCGCTTTCGTCCCAACCTTTCCCCTCTCTATCCCCCCCACCCCTCCCCCCACATCCCCTTCTACCCACAGCATTACGTCCACCGCGCGGGCCGAGCCGGCCGCGCCGGCCGCCCCGGCCTCGTCGTGACCCTGATGGAGTCCGAGCGGGAGAGGAGGGTCGCCGCCCGGATCGCGGCCGCACTGCCGGGGACGGCCTTCTTGGAGGCGGAGGCGAGGGGGGGGGAGTTGAGGTTGGTGGAACGGAGGAGGGGAGAGTCGACTTCGCGTCGGGGGGGGGTGGGGGGCGGAGGGCGGGGCGGTCGGGGCGAGGGGAAGGGCATCAAGGGGGGGGAGCGGGGGCCGGGGGCCGGCCACGGAGGGCGGGGCGGGAGCGGAGGGGGCGGGGGCGTCGAGCGGGAAGAGTGAATGAAGTTATTTCGAGTGAGACGGGCCGGACGTCGTCACCGCCCCCCCTCATCGCACCCCCCCACAGCTCGGGGTCGGCCCCAGCCGCGCCCGACGCCGCTCCTGGTCGGCGACGATGTCCGCGTCGGGGGACGCCCCGGCCCAGTCCTCTGTCCCCATCTCCACTCCCCTGACGTCGTCCCCTCCGTCCCCTTCCCCTCCATCCCGGAACACCGAGAGACGTTTCTGCGACGCCCGGCGTTCGGGGGCGCCACGATCCGCGTCGAGAGGGGGGAAGACTGGGGGGGGGGGGGGGGAGGGGGTGGATGGAATTGATGGCCCGATGGATGGATGGGTGGATGGATGGACAGGCAGACCCCCACCCCACCCGCCTCGTCTTGACACGCGACAGATGGAAGAGTGCCGATCCCGCCAGACCCGAAGTCCGCAGTTGCTGTCGCAGACGTGGACGATCCCGCCCGTCAGGCATCGATACAGATTGCCGAACTCGGCCTGGACGACGCAGCGGGGAGAGCATCGATGGTGGCCGGAGTCGAATCCGCCGTCGCGCGGCGCGGCAAGGGTCGCATCGGCGCGGTTCGACGTCGCGTCGGACGTCGCCCCCGGGAACGCCCCCGCCGACGCCATTCCCGGTCCCGCCCCCCTACCCACCCCCGCTCCCGCCCCCATTCCCCCCCCCAATTCCACCCCCCCCCCGCCCCCCGGGAACTCAGCCGCCGGGTCGGGGCAGGAAGGGCGTTGGCTGACGGCCGTCCATGCCTGGGCGGCGGGGCCGCCCAAGGGGAGGTTGGGGTAGGGGGGGACAGATGAAGCGACCGGGGGGCTGCCGACGCCGGCTATGGCGGCGCGGCCGGCGTGGGGGTGTGGGTGGGGGTGAGCGGGCGCGTGGAGCGGGGGGGGGGCCGAGGCGCCGGCGCCGGCGGCGTCGTCGCACTCCATCGCGATCGGTCGCCGAGGCGAAAGCTGCGAAAGGGGGGGTGGGGGGGAGGTCGGCGGGGGTGGGAGGACGCGCGGCGGCGTCGAGACCAGCGGCGGCGGCAGGCCGCGAGCTCACCCCACGAGGCCTGCGGCGGCCTCGCGGGGCGAGCTCGCGGCGTCGCTCTTGCGGTGCGAGGGGGGCGTGTCCAATCTCCAGTCACCTCGCCTCAAAAATATGTCCTGAGCAGCTCCACGGACCCAGCAGAGACCGGGGATGACGCCTTGCTGGGAACGGCCGGAAACCGGCGAAAGCGGGCGCCGCCGAACGATTCGAGGCCGGCTGAGCTCCGCTCGACGCCGAGAGCGAGCTCTTCGTGGACACGAGTGCGGCTCGTCTGTCTGGTAGCTTCTGCGTGCGAGCCTCGAGACTCGACGCCGGCTGCTGGGGTCGGTCGAGGCTCGAGGCGCTCTCCGACCGATAACGCGGCGCGACGCAGAGCTGGACAGGGCACAGTCTGTCACGATGGCCGAGCAAGAGGTGCTGAGGCAGGCGCATGAGGCGGAGCAGGCGCTGCGCCAGGCGAGAGAGACGAAGGCGACAAATGGCGGTGACCGAGGTTTGCTGCGGACCGCGTCGTGTCCGGTGATCTTTCGGGCTCGCCCAGCGGGGAAAACCCGAACGTGGTCGCAATTGGTATTTTTGATGAACCTTTTGACTCCCCCCCGTTCAAAGTCATCCGCGCGAGGCCGCCGACAACTACGGCCTCGCCGCGGCATCGTGGCTGCACCCGGGGGGCTGAGGCCGCCGCCAGGGTTGCCGACGTCCGGGCCACCGCCGACACTGCCGAGATCGGGGCCGCCGTCGGTGTCCCTGGTGGCGGGCTCGGCCTTTGGCGGCGGTGACGGCGGCATCATCGCTGGCGCGGAGGGTCCGCCGCCACTCCCTCCTGCGACGACTCCAACCCCCCCCCGTCAACCCCAGGCGCGCGCCGAGTGGGCCCAGCGCCTCGCGGCCCTGACCCCCGAGTCGAGCGAGTCGGACCCCATCGAGGACTTCTTCCGCCGGTTCGGGGAGACGGCCGGCGCCCCCCTCGCCCCCGTCCTCCGGCTCCTCTCCGCCCTCCTCTCACGCGCCGTCGCGGCCGGGTGGGTCGCCCCGCCCCGCCACGCCACTCTCGCCGAGGCCCTGACGGAGCTGATCCGCGCTCCGGCGTGGATTCGAACCCTGGGGCCGAAAGAGGCGTCGCGGGCGCTCGTCGAACTGCTGAGGCGTCGCGACCCCCTCGCCCTCGCCGCCGCCGCCGCCGCCGCCGCCGTGGTCGCCCGCCTCGGCGCCTCCGCTGCGTTCGCGTCGGCACGCGACGACGACTCCGAGGCGTCGGACGACTCTGACGCGGAGATCGAAGGCGCCGAACCGCGCACCCTCCGCCGCCGGCTCGGCGACGCCCGCGCCCAATCCTTCCAGCTCCTGCGGTCGGGCGCCCTCCTCTCGGCCGCGCTCATGCTGTGGCGCGCCTGGGTCGCCCTCTCGGGCTCCCCCTCCCCCCTCGTGGTCGTGCTGAGCGGAAGCATGGAGCCCGCGATGCGGAGAGGAGACCTGCTGCTCTTGGCGAGCCCCCGCGCGGACGCGGACCCGCGGTCGGCCGCGCGGATCCAGACGGGCGACGTCGTCGTGTTTGAGCTGGGGCCGGGGGAGACGGCGGTGGTTCACCGGGTGATCGAGGCCCACGCGCCTCCGAGGTGGGAGGGGGCGGGGGAGCGGGGAGAGGGGGCGGGGGTGGGGGCGCCATCGTCGGGGAGCGGGGGGGGGGGCGTCGACGTCGCCGCGGTAGACGCGCCGCGTGGTGCGGCGGCGGACGACGGCGGAGCGGACGACGCGGCCGACGACGCCTCCTCCTCTTCCCCTGCCTCCCCCCCCCCCCCCCGGGGCGCGGGGGGCGCCCCGTCCGGGCCCCGACTGGACCGAGTCGATCCTCGATGGGACGCGCGGGTGGTCACCAAGGGCGACAACAACCTGTTGGACGACCGCAGGCGAGAGGGGCGGCGGGTTCTCCGTCTCTCTCGCTCTCTCTCTCTCTCTCTCTCCGTCTCTCTCTCTCCGTCTCTCTCTCTCCGTCTCTCTCTCTCCGTCTCTCTCTCTCCGTCTCTCTCTCCTTTACTCTACCTCCCTCCGTCTCTCTCGCTCTCTCTCTCTTTCTCTCCCTCTCTCCCTTTTTTTTTCTGGGTTCTGTCTTCTGCCCGCCGCCGACGCGTCCCGCGCGCTCCGGCTACGGTCGGGCAAGCCACCGAGGGACCTCGCCGGAGGGGGGCAGGGAAGCCGCGCCCGGGCCCCATTGGAAGACGGGAGCGGCCCCGGGACGGTGACCCCCGGGGCCGCCCCGACACCCGGACGGCCCGAGGGGGGCCTCGCTCTCCCTCTTGCCCCCTCCGTCCCCTCCCTGCCCTTCCGCACAAACGCACGAGTGTGCGCCATCTCTCCTCGCCCTGCTCCCCTCCAAACGACCCGACAGGGGCCGCATCTATCCCCCTGGCGTCCCACTGCTCGGCGGCAGCCACGTGGCTGGCCGGGTGTGGGGAGCGGTGCCACTGGCGGGCAGAGTCACCCTCCTGCTAAACGAGAGACCTTGGTTGAAGGGGGTGATGATTGTGGTGTTGATCCTGGTGTTGCACAGTCACGATCGTTGAACCAGAGAAACCCCGCGCGCTTGCCCGGCTGCTCGGTTGCCGGTTGTCGGCCGCAAGGGCGACGAGCCCCCCCGCCGCCTGCGTGCCCTCGACTCGCCCAACGTCGGACGGCCCGTCATCCGCCGACGTCCCGGCGACGGCGCCGGCGCAGATCAGGTGTCGCTCCACCGGCGACGGTCAGCATGACTTCCAAACCATGGGGTCCCCAAGATCCGCAAACCCCAATCTCTCCGCCAAGTCGCCCGTCGGATTCGACGCCGTCCCGACGGCCACCACACCCCAAGGGGCAACGTTGGGAGGGGCGAACGTCGTCGCCCGCAGGAAGGGAATGGGCGCGTCGACGTGGTGGATGTTTCCGTCGTCGTCGTCGTTGACTTTGTAGCCACGGGCGACGCAGGCGTCTCGTCGCGGCGGCGACAGCGGCGCGTCCGTCGCGGCCGCGCGCCGCGCGGCCGTAACCTCCGCTGCGGCGCGATGGGCCCGGGCGCGCGCGACGGCCGAGGCGGCGGCGATGGAGTCGTCGGGCCGGAGCCAGGCGGGCCAGGCGCCCGAAACACGGTGGGGGGGATCGACTCCCCCGAACGAGGACGACTCATCCGAGGAACAGTCGGACCGCGCCGAGCTGGGGCTGCCCCCGTCCTCGTCGACGCGCCCGCCCGGGTCCCCCTCGTTGCCCCCCAACACCAGCCCGACGCGCTGCAGCCAAGCCCTCCCCGGTGGAGCTTCAGGATCGATGTCGCCGCGCGCGACGACGAGGACGGACCCGGGGCGCTCGAGTTCCCTCCACGTGCCCGTCGCGGCATCGACCCGCAAGGCCCGAACGACGACGACGTCCGCCGCCGACGCGAGAGGAGGGGCCGGCGAGGGAGGAGGACCCCGCAGCGCTAGGAGCAGGGGCGCTGGCGGGGGGCGGGACCCGAGTCGCCGCTGCACTTTTCGAATGGCAACTCGGAGGGCAGTTTCCGCGGCATCGGCAGAAGCGTCGGAGGCGTCGAGAGCGTCGTCGGCAGCGTCGGCGGCGGCGGAGGCCGGGTCCATCCCGTCGCCCTCCGGCCCCTCGTCCGGTGCGAGGGCTAATGCGTCCAGGGCGAAGACGACGCGGGCCCGCGCAGACAGCTCGGCCCAGGAGTCGCCTTCCACCGAGGGGGGCAAATAGAGCGCCGCACCCAGAACCGCGACCCCCACGGGAACGGCCGCCAGGGCCGCGGCGAGGGAGGCGGCCGTGTCGGCCGGTGGAGGGAGGAACCTTTTCCCCCCGTCGGGACGACCGAGAGAAACGTGTCCCGCGATCAGATAAGCGAGTTCAGACGCCGCGGGGCAGGCGGGGAATCCGAGGAGCCATCCTCCCCACGGGGCGTCCGACGGGGCGGCACCGCCGCCCTGTCCGGCGGTGGAGTTCGCTCCGTGGTCTCCTCGCCCGAGGGCGGGGGGGAGACTGAGGGTCGCGGACACGGTGAACGAGGCCGAGAGGTAGTCGGTATGCGGCGCCATCGTCGGGGCGTTGAGGGGCGGCAGGGGCGGCGTCGATAACGGCCGCAGCGGGCGATGCACAGCGCCACGGCGGGCGGGCGACGGCCTCGGGCTCAGCCAACAGGGGATCGAGAGGCAGGGAGCCTATGTAACGCGACTATTACTGTTTTCGCATCCAGTGACCACCCGTAGTCGCCGAGGCCTCGGACGGGCGCAAATCGGCGAAGACGGAGTCGTTTTCTCGCCTGCCAGCCCACTGTCGATGAGGCCTCAAACTCCAGGCCTCCTCGCGCCTCTACGCGGATGTTTGTCCACTTTTTGCGGGTCTCCCACCCAGCATTGTACGGTTTTAGTCCTACAGGCGAGTAGGTCGCCGCAAGCTGCCCGATTGACGCCGAATTCCACCACGGCGCGCGAAGAGGCGCCGTCCGTTCTTGCCTGGTCGATTCCGCCGGTCATAGTGGTTTTTCGGGGCTTATCTGGCATTTTTGAAGATTTACAGCATAAATCAGAGTTTGATGATGCGGATTTTTCTTACAATACCCCGAATCTCTCCCTATAGCGCCCTCGCAACCCTCGCACGCAGATGACCAGCACCGCCGTCGCAACCACCGCTGACACCGCCGACGCCCTGCGCATCGTCGACGAGGCCCTCGCCTCGGGCGACATCGAGCGGATGCGGTCGGCCGTCTCTCGGTGCGCCGGCGCGCTCCTGGCGCGTCCCGGGCCCGCCCGGCAGCGCCTCCGCCGCTGCGCCCACGAGGTCCGGGTCGCGGACGTCCGCGCCGCGAGAGAGGGCGGAAACGCGGCCGCGGAAAAGGGCTCCACCGCCTCCGCCGCCGCCCAGCTCCCGCCGAGTCCCTTTGCCTCATCCGCCCCCGGGGGAGGCGGCTACGACGTCGCGCGCTTCGCCGGCCTCACGGCCAAGGCCCCGAAGCTTAAGTGGCGCCTCGAGTCCAAGCCGGGGGGGGCCACCCTCAAGCCCGACGCCTTCTATCTCCTCACGGCACTGGCGGCGCAGGCGAGGCGCCCTCTTTCTCCCTCCGCTTCCTCTCTTCCCTCCTCCTCCGTGCGTACCCTCATTTTCTTCTTTCCCCCTTTCCCCTCTTTCGCCCCCGCCTCCCCCCCCCTCCCCCCTCCCCTCTTCTCCTTCCGCCCCACCTACCCCCCCCGGGCTCTCTCCTCCACTCCCCCCGCCCCCCCCCTCCAGGCGGCCAACGGAGACGACCCCTCCGAACGCCCCATGTGGGCAGAGAAGGGGGGACTCGACTTCGAGGGGAGAGCCCTGTGGGATGCGCGCGCCTCGCTGCGGGGAAAGGGGCCGGCCGAATGCAAAGCTCTCTACGTGAAGACCTACTGGGAGGCGAGCCCGGCCTGCTTTTACTCGGACGAGAGGTCGGCGGAGGATGGAGCGGCGGCGGCGGACGTGAACGCGGCGGTGGCAGGAGGGCCGACGGCCGTCGCGGCGAAGTGACGCCTCGGCGGGAGGGGGGAGTCGCGCGGCCGGCGTTCGAACGCGGCCGCATGCCTCGTCCCCTCCCTCCCTCACGCCCTACCGTCCTCGTCCTCCTCCTCCTCGAGAGGAGGCGGCGGCACCCCCACCAACCGCGCCGCCAGGCCGGCGCGCCGCCGAGCCAGGGCGGGGACCGCTCCGTAGCCGTCAAGCAGAGCCTCGATCAGGGAGTCCCGATCGGCACTCGAACCGGCGCTGAGGGCGGCGGCCTCGACGGGCTCGAGAAGAGCCGCCAAGGCTGCCCGGAGGGGGCCGTCTCGGGCTCGGGCTCCAGCACCCAGCATCGAACTGCGACCTTGGCCTCTGTCCCCGCCCTCCCGTCCCTCGCACAGCCGCAGGGCCGCGGCCCCCGCCCTCCCCATAGTCGCGACCGAGGGCCGGCGGGCGAAAGAGGCCCCCTCGCGCCCCGCCCAAGCCCTCGCCCGCGCCGCAGCATCCACGCGCATCGCGCGCATCGCGGCGGGGACGGGACCCGCCTCGGACCCACCCGCGACATTGACCAGTGCAGGGCCGAGGTCATCCAGAGCGCCGCAAAGGGCCAGACACGCCAGGGCACCGGCCTCGCCGGGAGGAAAGGCCGATACGACGGCGGAAAGACCCTCGGATAGACTCCGCCCGATGGGCTCAGTCGCCACGTCGAGAAACGCCGAAACGACATCCGGGGACGACGGATTCCACGATTCGTCTCCCTCTCTCTCCTCCTTCCCTCCCCCTCCTTCTCCCAGGAGAGAGCGCGCCGCGTCTGCCTCCTCCGCCAGCGCTCGATGGGCCCGCGCAAGGAGTTGTTCGACGGCAACGCGCGGATTTGAAGGATTTGAATTGGCCGGCGCCCGGAGGGGAACGATCGCCGCGGCGCGACGTGCGGCGAGGGCCGCTCGGGTCGACGCCGAGAGGCCTCCAGACGTGCGAAGGGCGGCGGCGACGATTGCCGATGCGGCGGCGTTTGAATTCGTGGCGGTCGATACCGGCGCGGCAGCGTCGGCGTCGTCTGACGACGACTGCAGCAGCAGCCAAGCCTCGAGTCGATCCCGCCCCCTGGTCACGAGGCCGCGAGCATCGGTCGCCAGTTCAAGCGACGCCGACCACGGGGGCAACGCCACCCCATCGAGCCCCTCAGCCACGTCCGCCTCGGTTGCGCGCAACCGCAACGCTGCCTCGGTCAGCGCAGCGGCGAGACTCGACGCATCGTCGGCCGACATCGACTCCGCCGGAGCGTCAGCGTAGCTCTCAAGCGCATTCATCGACGCGGCCCCGATCCTTCTCTCGCGAAGCCACGCCAAGGCGGAATGGGCCGCCGCATCACGGGCCGTCGACGCTCTCCGCCGAGCGTCTGCCTCTCTCAGCAACGGGGCCGCCGCCGCCGCCGCCTGGGCAGCGCCGTCGCACCACTGCTCGGCCGCGCGGGCTGCTCGTTGAGCGCGCGTGGAGAGGTCGCGAACGACGGCGGACGCGTCAGTCAGGGCCGCGAGACACGCCCTGGGGGGGGTTCGTTGAGTTGTGGGGGGGACGTGGGGCTTGTCCTTATCGGGGGAGGGGAGTCCAAGTTCCAAAAGAGTGCTGAGGTCGCCGCCGCCAAGGCCAGGCTGGCCCGCGAAGAACGTTCTGCAGTGTCTCCCGAATATAACCCGAGTTCAAGGGTCGAGTCACTGTCGTTGAGGAGCAAACACCGGTGCAGGATCCAAAGTCCGGCGATGACTCGGGCGACGGCTGGGCGAGCTCCGGCACGAGCGACGCGGGCTGCTGTGGTTTGGGAGCCGTCTGCCGCGCCCCTCATCGAAGATGCGGCCCCGGCCGACACCCGCCCGCCCCCCCGCCGCGCGCTCTGCCGCGCCGAGACCCTCACGTCAGCTCTCCCATCTTTCCTCCAGCGTGACCCCTCCATCGTCCACTCGCCGGGTCCGCCGGGCAAGAGCCCTCCGCGCGGCGCGCGCCAGCAGAGCTGCGTCGTCGTCGTCCGACGCCGAAGACGACGACGATGGCGACGACGCCCAGCCGCCATCGCCTCGAACGTCGTTGGCGAGAAAGCGCAGCGCGACCGAGGTGTCGGGGCCAGGCTTGTAGGACAGCGCCTTGGTCGCCTCGGCCAGGGCGGCCGCGCGGGCCGGCGCCGAGTCGGTAGTCGGCGCCGCCATATCGCGGCGAGGCGGGTGGTCCGGTCGACTCTCTTCTGCGCGCACCTGATGGCCAGCACCGGCGCCACGAGCGGGGCCGCGGCGACACCGTGGGCGAGGGCAGGGCGACGCCCGGACCGTTGCCGGGAGAGGGAGGGCGAGACCGGGATCAGGCCTCGCTGATCTGCCCAACCCGCTCGGTCCCGCGGGATTTGAGAGCGAGCGTGCCACGGGGGTTGACGACTCGCTGGAGGGGCCGTCTCGGTCGACCTCGGCGTTCGGTGCGTCTTTTTCGTCTTTCTTCGACCATTGCCTATCTCCCGCCATTCTCGACAAGTCCTCACCTCCTGTTGGGGCCGCGCTTCTCGCGCGCCTCGCCTCGCGCGGCCCTCGCGAGGAGGAGTGGCCCGCGCCCAGCCGACGTTCGCCCCCGGCGTTCGCATCCCCTCGGCTCGTCGCTTCGAGGTCTCTCTCGATCCCCTTGAGCTCTCTCGAGCGCGATAGAGTCTTTCCCACAGCGTACGCTGTGGTCCCGCGTCTCCGTCGCGTGCGCCACGCCCCGCGGCTCGCCCCACGGGCCTCGGCGTCGGCTGCGTTGAAACGATGACCGGCGGGTGCCTCTCGGACCACGGGGGATGCCCCCCCCTCCCCGGCCCCGCCCGTGGCAAGACCTTCCGCCCCCCGCGCGCCACCCCCTTCGTCGTCGCGGCCTCTCTGCCGCCCCACGCGGCGCGGTTCCTGGAAATGAATCGGACCAACCAGGGCCGGGAGGGAAAGCCCTGCGAGGCCGAGTTCGCCAAGACGCTCCCCCCCGGCGCCCGGAGGCACCTCCTCGGGGGACTCGCGTGCGGCGCGCTCAGTTTGGTGTTGCTGGCGGCGGGGGAAGCCGCCGCCTACCCGCGCACGGCTAGTCAGGCCGACGCCTTCTACTGCCTCTGCCACCCGGGAGCGGGCGGGAACGGGGCCTGCGACGACGCCCGCGGCACCGCCCCTCCCTCCGTCGCCCCCGACGCGACACGCGAGCAGGCGTGGAGAGCGCGGGCGTCAAGAGCGGCGGACCTGGCGTGGGCGTCTCTGCTAATCGTGTTGGCGGGGGCACTGTTGCCAGCCCTGGCTACCAGATGGTGCGCTTGCGACGGATTGGTGCAGGCGAGACGGGGGGTTCTCTGTCCTCTCTTGTCTCCTCTCTCTCTCTCTCTCCCTCTCTCTCTCCATCTTTCTCTCTCTCTCTCTCCCTCCCTCCCTCCCTCCCTCCCTCCCTCCCTCTCTCCCTCCCTTTCTTCCTCTCTCTCCTCACCCTTTCCCCCCCCCCCTTCCCAGTGCCCCGGCCTCTACTCGCGCCGCGTCGCTGCCGCTTCCTT
>Ga0181573_10003735_pt1 | contig 13316 bp, 6 predicted proteins | sample 101ome_25_FD_148643 | JGI IMG/M metagenome (GOLD analysis project Ga0181573, IMG submission 148643) | Coastal salt marsh microbial communities from the Groves Creek Marsh, Skidaway Island, Georgia - 101409BT metaG (spades assembly) | ecosystem: Environmental > Aquatic > Marine > Intertidal zone...
GCGCGCCATCTTTCGCGCGCGGCGTCCTCGTTGAGCGGGGGCAACTCGGACGGAACCCCGGGCTGGCGCCGCGTCTGGAAGTACCGCCCGGGGCGCGCGGTCGCGGCGAGGGCCGCCGATCGCGCGCCGGCGAGGGGGGACCCGCGAGAGATGCCGGCGTCGTCCTCGGGGTCGGCGCTCGCGCGCGCCGCCGCGGCGGCGGCGGCCCGGAGGGTGTCCCGCGCCTCGGCGCACCGCGCGAGGAACGCTTCGACCTCGCGGATGGTCTCGCCGAGGCTCGCCTGGAGCGCGACGTTCGCCGCGAGCGCCGCGGCGACGTCCTCGGGGTCGGCGTCCGCGCTCGACGCCGCGGCGGGGGGGTTGGCCCAGGCCGGAAGGGCGCGCGGCGCGGGGGCGGAGGAGGGGAGGCGGGGCGCGGAGGACGCGGCGGCGGCGGCGGATCTCCCGGCGGAGTCCTTGAACGCGCGGAGCGCGCGCGAGCCGGACCCCGGGGCGAGGGGCACGGGGCGGGGCGCCAATCTCCGCCGCGCGCCGGGCGCTGGGTGAGGACCCTCCTCGTCCTCCTCGTCCTCCTCGTCCTCGGAGGAGGAGGAGGAGGAGGAGGAGGAGGAGGAGGGGTCCCGTCGAGGTGGCTCGAGTTGGTCGTCCGCGTCCGCGATCCCCGCGGGCGCTCTCGACGCGGTCGCAAACGCGAGGGCCTCCTCGGCGAGCGCGTCGTCGTCGTCCAAGGCGTCGTCCGCGCGAGCGGACGCGCGGGGCGCGGGGGGGGAGCGAGCGCGTCGCGACGTGAGCGCGGCCACCTCGTTCACGAGCGCGTCGTCGTCATCCTCGTCGCGCGCGAAGGGCGCCGCGAAATCCCCGCGCAGAGACGCGAGGACGTCGTCGTCGTCCGAGCCGTCCGAGCCGTCCGAGCCGTCCGAGGCGCGCATAGCCGCACGCAGTGCCGCCGCGATCGCCCGCGCTCCCGCGGCACGCGACCGCACGCGCGCCGCTTTGCGAGGAACGCCCCGTGAAACAACGACGGTGGGCAATGCCGGCGACGTCTGCTTTCATCAAGCACGCCGCGCCCGGGCGTGTGCGCGGCGCGCCGAGGACCGTTTCAGTGGGAGAGTGAGGTGAACGTTTGACCCATCACCACCGGTCAATTTTTCAGGGTGAAGAGCGAAAAGCGGCCTCGGTGGCGAGCGCCACCGGAACGCCACGTTTGCGCGGAAGATTTTTTCGTCTCGCGGAAAAAAGGCGCCTGCCGCGTGAGTTGGCGCGTTCGGGTTCAGAGAGGAACGCGCGGGGCGCCACGGAACGACACGCGCGCCCGGACCCGGTGGCGACGGGGCGGGCGAGGATGCGCGGCCCGACGCGCGCGACCGCCGCGGAGGACCCCGCGCGCATCGAGCGCGCAGTCTCCCGCCTCGGTTCGTTCGGGGCCGATCGGGTGCTCGTCGGATCGGACGGGGAGGGCGGGCGGAAGAAAGCTGCCGGCGACGCGGCGATCACGGTGCGCGTCGCGACCCCGCCCGCGCGCGCTGCGCGATGCCGCGCGACGCGGAACCCGTCTTCCCGCGCGTCGCGTTTCCGCGCGACGCGCGGGACGACGCGCGACGACGCGTCGTGACGCCCAGCGTCGGACGTCGCGTCGCGCGACCGCACGTCTCCCCCGCGGTCTCGATTGGCGATGACGGAGCGACGGCACGCGCGATCCCCCCCGCACCGCCGCTTTTCCTTGACCCGCGCCCCCCTCCCTCCCTCGCCTCCCCCTCCCTCGATCAGGTCGCGCGGGACGCGCTCCGGGCGCCGACGCGGTCGCCCGCGTCCGGCGACGCGATGAGCTCCGATCGCGCGTGTTGCATGGACCCGAACGTCTCGGATTCGGACGAGGGCACGGAGGACGCGAGCTGTTCGACCCGCACGGGCGCCGCCGGCTCCCCGCCGCGCGCTTCGCACGACGGTGGGGTCGATCGCGCCTCCCCCGATCTCGACCTCGCGCCCCCTCGCGCGCCGCCCCGCGCGGCGGGGAAGCGCAAGCCCGATCCGAGCCGCGCGCCTCTCCGCGCCGGCCAGCGTCCGAAGACCGAGCCCGTCGCGGACGCGCGCGAGGGCGCGGACGGTACCGCGCCCCCCGCGCTCGACGCGAGGCTCGCCGCCGCGCGCGCCATGGCGCGATCGGCGATCGTCGCCGGCTCGTCGGAAATATCCGCCGACGCCTCCGACGACGCGTCGTTGTCGAAGGACGCCTCCGCCTCCGACGCGTCCGCGGAGACGGCGAAGCCCGCGACGCCGAGCCCCGCGGCGAGCCCCGCGGCGACGGCGAACGCCGCGCGCGGGGCCCCGGCGACCTTTTTGACCCCCGGCCCCGCGCGCCGGACCCCGTCCGACGGATCGGACGCGGCGTGCGATTTCGGCGCGCGCGTCCCGGCGGACACCGCCGCGTCCATCGCGGGCGTCCTCGAGTGCCTCGCCGACGAGGGCGACCTGTCCGACGGTTCGCGGGGAGGGTACCTGGACGACGACGCGGCCGACCTGGACGATCGCCTGAACACCCACGGGCCCTCGGGCCTCCTCGCGACGCCGCTCCTGCGGCACCAGAAGCGCGCGGTGGCGTGGATGCGCCGCCGCGAAGCTGCGGGGTCCAGCCCCAGGGGCGGCCTCCTCGCGGACGACCAGGGCCTGGGTAAAACCTTCTCCGCGATCGCTCTGATGGTCGCGAACCCCCCGCCGACGAGGTGGAGGGAGAGCGGCGGCGGCGGGACGCTGGTCGTGTGCCCGACGAGCGTCTTGCGGCAGTGGCGGAGGGAGCTCGCGAGCAAAGTGCGCGCGTCGGCGGGGCTCCGAGTCCTCGTGCACCACGGCGTCGGGCGGACGAAGCTCGCCGCGGACCTCGCGCGGTACGACGTGGTCTTGACCACGTTCGCCGTCGTCGCGCTGGAGACGAACCCGGCGGCGGCGCCCGACGACGACGCGGGGTCCGGGGGCGGCGGCGTCGCGACGAAGTCGGGCGGCGGCGCCGTCGGCGCCACGGAGTGGTTTCGCGTGATTTTGGACGAGGCGCAGAGCGTGAAGAACGCGCGCTCTCAGGTGGCGACGGCGGTGCGGGCGGTTCGGGCGCAGCGGCGGTGGTGCCTCTCCGGGACGCCGCTGCAGAACAACGTGGACGACCTGTTTTCGTACTTTCGTTTCCTGCGGTACGAGCCGTACGGCGACGCGTCGGCGTTCCGCGCGATGATCAAGGAGCCCATCCGCGTGGACCCCGCGAGCGGGTTCCGGGCGCTCCGGACGATCCTGCGAGCCGTCACCCTGCGCCGGACGAAGCAGAGCACGATCAACGGCGAGCCGATCGTGCGCCTGCCGCCTCGAACGGTCGCGCACGCGAGGCTGACGTTCGACGCGCCGGAGGCGGAGAAGTACGCGCGGCTTCAGGCTGAGTATCGCGCGAAGATGGAGGAGTTTGCCGCCGCGGGCACCGTCGCGAGCAACTACGTGAACCTCCTGCACATGCTCCTCAGGCTCAGGCAGGCGTGCAACCACCCCGCGCTCGGCGCGGGGTGCGCGGGCGACGGATTCGTCGACGGGAACGGGAACGGGAACGGGAACGGGAACGGGAACCCGTCCGAGGTTTCCTCCGCGCGCTCGCGCCGCGCCGCCTCCGTCCCCGGCGCCGCGGCGGTCTCCGCCGCGCGAAGGCTCCCGGCGGAGCTCCGCGGCTTGATGCGCGCCGCCGCGGAGGACGGCGCGAGCGTGTGCGGCGTGTGCGGCGACGCGCCCGAGAACCCGGCGGTGGCGTCGTGCTGCGCCAGGGCGTTCTGCGGAGACTGCGTCTCCGCGCGGCCCGCGTGCGCGTCCTGCGGCGAGGCGCTGACCAGAGCGCGCGTGCACACCGTCGCCGCGCTCGACGCCGCGGAGCGTTTTTTCGTGAGCGCGGACGAGGAGAGGAGAGGGAACCGGAGAGAAAACCCGCGGGATCCGCGGGACCCGGAGGCGGACGCGGCGAGCGAGCGGCGGCCGCATTCGGCGGCGGCGCGCGAGTCGCGTCGCGCGGGTCTCGGCCCCCGCGGCGCGGCGGCGTCGGCGGGGCCCGGGTGGCGATTGACGCGTCCCGCGGACGACGCGCTCTCGACCGGGGACGGACGCGTCGGCGGCGATTTCGCCGCTCGGGGCTGGCCTTCGGCCTCGGGGGGCGACGGGATCGTCGAGCGCGGCGGCGACGAACGCACGGCGGCGGCGGCGGCGGGGGGTCCGGAGGGTCCGGGCGCGTCGCCGGGGCTCTCCCCGGCGGCGGGGACGAAGGCGCGCGGGATCATGGAGTACCTCGTCGCGCTCAGGGCGAAGCACCGCGAGGCGCGCGAGGCGCGCGCGGCGGCGGAGCGATCGGCGGCGTCGGCGGCGCGGTCGAAGCCGGTGGTTCGAGGGCATCGCGCGTCTCTCACGGGCGCGGGGGCGAACGCGGCGTCGCTCGCGGCGGTGGCGAAGGGCACGCAGCTCCGGCGCGGGATTCGAAGCAGCGACGCGGCGCTCTGCGCCGCGCTTCCGCCCGTCTCGTCGCCGGCGGCGGTTCGCGCGTCGGCGGATCGGGATCGGGGGGGGTCGAAGCGGCGCGGGACCGCGGGCGGCGGCGCTTTTTCTCTTTCGTCCTCGTCCGTCGCGAAGGGGCGATCCGCCTCACCACCGCCGGAGAAGGCGATCGTGTTCTCGCAGTGGACGGCGATGCTTGACCTCCTCGAGCCGCGCCTGCGGGAGGCGGGGATTCCGTTCCGCCGCCTGGACGGGACGATGAGCCTCGCGGCGCGCGAGCGGGCGCTCTCGGAGTTCGAGGAGAAGCCGGACGTGACCGTGATTCTGATGAGCTTGAAAGCGGCGGGGCTCGGGGTGAACCTGACGTGCGCGAACCACGTCATCCTGTCGGACGTGTGGTGGAACCCCACGGTGGAGGAGCAGGCGATCGATAGGGCGCACAGGATCGGGCAGACGCGGGAGGTGAAGGTGGTGCGGTTCACCGTGCGGGGGACGGTGGAGGATCGCATCCTGGCGCTGCAGGACCGTAAGCGCGCGATGGTCGCCGCCGCGTTCGGGGAGGACGCGGAGGGGTGCGCGAACAGGGCGCAGCTGTCGATGGAGGACCTCGTGTTCCTGTTCGGGAGCGGGACGAACGCCGGCGGAGGCGACGGGGGAGCTCGAGGCGATGTTTAAAAAGAAAAAAAAAGAGACGGTGTCGTCTCATTTTTTACCATCGTTTTCGCTGCGACTCCTCGACTCCCTCTCGCGTCCGCGGCGACGTCGCGTCGCTCGCGTCTCGAGGGAGGAGACGCGCTCGCACCGCGCGGACGCACCACGCGGCCGCGCACGCGTCCCCGCGCCCGTGAGAGACGCGCGAGGCCCTCGAACCCCGTCGGCGCGATGAACGCGGATGAGCTCGACGCGCTCCTGGATGCGCTCCCAGAACCCGCGGCCCCTCCCGCCCCCCGTCCGCGCCACGAGCGCCTGTGCGAAGACTCGGGGGTGGACGCCGCGCCCGCGGACGGCGACGCCGCGCGTGCCGCGAGCCTCGCGATCTCGAAGCGCATCGCCCCGCCCACCGCGCCCACCGTGCCCCCGCTCCCGCACGCGCAGTGGGAGCGCGCTCGGGAGGTGGCGGAGAAGTTCTGGGAGAAACATCAACCCGCCGAGCGCGTCTCCAAGCTCTTCGTGGACCTTCCGTCCTCGGGCATCCGCGTCCGCGCGCACCGATGGGGCGACTTCGACGACCCGCACGCCGCGCGCGTCCTCCTTCTGCACGACCTCGCCGAGTCCGGCGGCGGTCTGTGCGACCTCGGCACCGCGCTCGCGTCGCGAGGGTACGCCGCGCTCGCCCCCGACCTTCGCGGCCACGGCGATTCCGACGGCAACGGCGACAGGCGATACGCCCTCCCCGCGCTCGCGGGTGATCTCCTCGGACTCGTCCTCGAGCTCGACCTGTACGCGCGCCCGTTCGTGATCTGCGGGTTCGGCCTCGGCGCCGCCATCGCGCTCGTGTTCGCCGCGAAGCACCCGCAGCTCGTCGCCAAGCTCGTCCTCGTCGACGTCGGCGACGACGAGTTGCGGCCGTTTCTCGAAGAAGAAGACGACGAAGACGAAGTCGAAGAACGGGAAGAACGAGACGGCGACGCGCGCGACCACCCGCACCGCCGCGGAGTCGCCCTCGCCGCCGCTCCGTCCGCGTCGCCTCGCGACCGTCCACGCGTCGGGACCCCTCGGACGAACGCGTGGACGTTCCACCCGCTTCAGGCGGCGACGATGGATCGCCCCGAGCGTCTCCTCGAGTGCCTCCGCGCCCCCGCGCTCGGGGAGTCCGCGCCGAGATCCTCGCATCTGTTCGGCAAGATCCTCGGACGCTCCAACTGGTGGATCCACGCGAACCCCACTGGGGGATTCTCGCTCAAGATCGACCCGAGGTGGCACCTCCAGACCTCCGCTCGGTTCTTCGAGGAGGACGCGCCGTCCTCGGGGGTCTCTCGCGGGAAGGCGAAGGGCCTCGCCGCGATCCTCGCGAAGCTCCGAACGCGCGTCGCGATCCTCCGCGGCGACCGCGCCGTCCCTCGCGGCGGCGCGGAGAGGCTCGCGAACACGCTGAGGCGCGGCGCGGGCGACGCGGCGCCGGTGATCGACGTGGTGCTCATTCCCGGCGCCGGCGCGCGGTGCCTGGAGGAGGCGCCCCGGGCGCTCCGCGCCTCGATGCTCGACGCGACGCTCGAGGCGGAGGGCCGCGTGTTCGCGGCGGACCCGAGGACGAGGCTCCCCGAGACGCTCGGGCTCAGGCCGCTGGAGGAGTTCGCGAGCGCGGAGGAGGCGAGGAGGAGGCTCGTGCCGCGGCCGCCGCCGACGCCGGAAGACGTCGCGGACGCGCTGGCGGAGGCGCGGCGAGGGGACGAGGAAGCGTCCGACGAGGAGGAAGAACGAGCGGAGGGGAGGGGGCGGACGATGCTCATCAAGGAGGACCCGGAGTACTTCGGGTTCGTCGGGTAGGGAAGGGCGCCGAGAGCGGGCGAGGCGGCGGTCGGTCGGGGGGAAGAGACCGCGCGACGCGGGACGACATAAGAGACCCGTACTACTTGTACCTACGTTTGTTTGGAAAACTACTCTAGAGACTACCAGGACGATTTTGACGTCGTCAACGTCGTCTTCAACTGCGTCGAGCGGTGTGCGAAACACCACGACCACGTCGGGGCTTCGTCGCGACTCCTCCGGGAGCTCCGCGCGAAAGCCGGCTCCCTCGCGCGCCTCCGCGCGCCGCGCGGGACGCCGTTACCGGAACGATTGAGCGTCGAAGAGCTCGTCGAGCTTCGCGCTCTCCCGATGCAGCCGCGTGAGGATCTCCTCCTGGAGCTGTCCGGCGAAGCGCTTCGCGTCCTCGTTGATGGACAGGGGGGGGTCCGTCGGCGCGGCCGCCGCCGCGGTCGCCGCCGCGGTCGCCGCCGCGGTCGCAGCGGGAAACCTCGAGGGCTCCGCCCGAACCCGCGTCGAATGACTCATCGCGCGCGGGGTCGACGCGCAACCGGTAATGGCAACCACCGGCGATCGTTCGGCCTACGTTTTCCGAGTAGCAGCGCGCGCCCGAGCGAACGACGCGACGAGTGGGCAGAAGGGTGGTTCGAGCTGGGAAAAATATGCCGACGACGGCCCGCTGCTGCTCGGTATTTTTAGCCGCTTTATTTCACGCGTTGCCACCCAGATCGTCCCCGCGCTCGCCTCCCCCCCGAACGCCTTCGTCGCTCGCGATGGGCGTCGGCGATCGCGGTCGTCGCGGCGGCGACTCGTTCGCGGAGTCTCTCCAGCGCTTCGACGCCTTCCCCAAGGTGAACGAGGACTTCTTCCAGCGCACGCTCACGGGCGGGGTGATCACCCTCCTCGCGACGGTGGCGATGGCGACGCTGTTCCTCTCCGAGCTCCGCGGCTTCCTCGCCGTTCGCACGGACTACCGCCTCTCCGTGGACTCCAGCCGCGGCGAGACGATGCGGATTAACCTCGACATCACGTTTCCGCGCATGCCCTGCTCGGTCGTCAGCCTGGACGTGATGGACGTGAGCGGCGAGCAGCACCTCGACGTGGAGCACGACGTGTTCAAGCGAAGGCTCGACCCCGGGGGCGCGCCCATCAGCGTCGGGAAGAAGGAGGACGTCAACGGCGCCTCCAACAGGGTCGACCCCGAGACGCGCGCGAGGATGAGGAGGAAGATGAAGCCGGGGAGAGAGGACGAGGCCGGGTTCGACGACGACGACGACGAAGACGCGGCGGGCGCGGAGGAGGCGGCGGGCGAGGAGGCGGAGGAGGCGGCGGCGAGGAGATGCGGGAGCTGCTACGGCGCGGAGCAGACGCCGGAGCAGTGCTGCGACGACTGCGAGGCGGTGCGCGAGGCGTACCGGATCAAGGGGTGGGCGTTCAGCGACCCGGACGGGATCGAGCAGTGCCAGGATGAGGGTTTCTCGGAGAAACTCCGCGCGCAGAGCGGGGAGGGGTGCAACATCTACGGCACGCTCGAGGTGAACAAAGTCGCCGGGAACTTCCACTTCGCGCCCGGGAAGAGTTTCCAGCACGGGAGCATGCACGTGCACGACCTGATGCCCTTCCGCACCAACAAGTTCGACATGTCGCACAGCGTCGCGAAGCTCAGCTTCGGCGCGGACTTCCCGGGCGTCGTCAACCCCCTCGACGGCGTCAGGCGCGACATGGCCGGCGACGCGGGCATGTACCAGTACTTCCTCAAGGTGGTCCCCACGCGGTACCGCGCGTTGGGCGCGCCCGCGGACGCCGCGACGGAGTCGAACCAGTTCAGCGTCGCGGACCATTTCCAGGGCGTGGACGCCGGCGGGGGGCAGAAACTGCCCGGGGTGTTCTTCTTCTACGACCTGAGTCCGATCAAGGTGGAGCTGGTGGAGAGCCGGAAGAGCGCGTTGACGTTTCTCACGAGCGCGTGCGCCATCGTCGGGGGCCTCTTCGCCGTCTCCGGCATCGTCGACGCGGGGGTGTACCACGGAGGGAAAGCCATCAAGAAGAAAATAGACCTCGGGAAGCAGGGGTGACGAGAGGATGCGATGCACGCACGAGTACCCTCCGAGGGCGAGAGAAGTTTTTTTTCTTTGTGCCGGGAGAGGACGTGGGGCGGAGGAGAAAGAAGCGGCGGGAGAACGGAAACGAGGGCCGAGGAGCGGAGAGGGGCGGAGGGGCGGAGGGGGTCGTCGGCGCGTAACCTGAAATGGGACCCATCTTTGATGATGATTTGGATTTGTCGGGCGGCGCTTCGTCTCTTTGTTTGTCCTTCGTCACGTTCGACCTGTTTCGCCGAAAAATCGCGAATCGCCGCAGCAGGTGGCGCCGTGCGCGCGCGGGGAAAATTTCGTTTTTGGGCAACCCGCGGTGCGGTCGGCGCGCCGTTTCCTGTGGGAATCGAGGAGGGGAAGGGGTCGCGCCGCGGTTCGCGCAGAGACGCGCCGCGCGAAACGCAGCCGTCACCTCGACGAGCTCGGCCTTTCGCCGCGATCGTCCCACGGAGCGCGCCGCTCGACGCTCGATCGTCGCGCCGCGCTCGGTGCCGCGAGGGAGAGAAACCGCGTCCGCGCGCCTGCGTAAACCCCCTTCCTGACGCCAGGGCGGCGAGGCGCGGTGTAATCGGACGCGATGCCGGCCACGTTAGCGCAGAAAGCGTCGACGGACGACGCCCAGCGAAAACAGGAGGCCCTGACGTACCTTCGAGAACTCAAAGAGCGGCTCAAGAACAAGAAGGCGACGTACGATGAGTTCCTCGAGATCATGAAGGAGTTCAAGGCGCAGAGGTGCGCCTCGGTCGCAATCAAATCCGCTTCGTCGTGTGCTCTTTTCTCGCGCGCTCGTGGTGGGCTCGAGCGGACCGCCGCGACGACCTCTCTCGACTGACGCCGAGCCTTCCCGCCCTCTCCCCGCAGGATCGACACCGAGGGTGTCATCAAACGCGTCAAGACCATCTTCAAGGGCCACAAGGACCTGATCCTCGGGTTCAACCAGTTCCTTCCCAAGGTGCGCGATCGACCCTCGAACCCACCCTCCCTCTCCCACCATCCCCAGATCTTGCCGTCGCCGCGCAAACGCGAGCCGTGGGTTTCCGCGGCGCGAGAGACGCGCTCCGCGCGCGCGCGCGATCGATCGCGAGTCTTCCCGCCGAGAATCTCCGCGAGGACGCGCCCCTCGCCCCGGCGATCGCGGGTAAACCCGCCCCACCGCCGCGAGCGCGACGACGACCCGCGCGGTCACCGTCCGGATTCTCCTGCCTTTTCCCCACCCCGGAGGGACAGATACGAACAACCCGCGCGCGGTCCACCTGGCCGGACGGCCGGATTTCGCGCTCGCGCGGGAGAAAAAAAATGAAAAAAACGCGCCCCTCGAGCTCGGACGCTTGACTCATAACCCGGCGATTTCCCCTCCCTTCCCTCCCCCTCATCACACCCCTCAGGGCCACGAGATCCGCGTGGAGGACGTCGAGCGCGAGGAGCGCGAAGAATACGAGCGCCAGGAGGCGGCCCGCGGCGGCGCCGCGCCGAAGCCTCAGGTTGAGTTCGTGCACGCCATCTCGTACGTGAACAAGATCAAGACGCGCTTCGCCAACGATGAGCGCGTGTACAAGGCGTTCCTGGAGATTTTGAACATGTACCGCAAGAACCTCAAGTCCATCTCGCAGGTGTACGAGGAGGTGGCGATGCTGTTCAAGTCGCACAACGATCTCCTGGAGGAGTTCACGTACTTCCTCCCCGACTTCTCCACGCCCGCGGCGGGGAAGAAGAGCGCCAAGGCGCGCGGGAAGGGCGCTTTACCCGTCGGCGCCAACAAACGCAAGGGCGTCAAGGAAAAGGGAGAGCCGCCCCTGCCCCCCGCGGAGCAGGAGAGACAGACGGCGGAGAACCTGTCTAAGGAGCTCGCGCTGTTCGAGAAGATCAAGGCGCGGCTCAAGAACCGGGAGACGTACAACGAGCTCATCAAGTGCCTGAACCTGTTCAACTCCGAGGTCATCTCGAAGATGGAGCTTCAGGGCCTCGTGTGGGACATCCTCGGGCGGTACCCCGACCTGCACACCGGCTTCAGCGATTTCCTCGGGCGGTGCGAGCTCATGGACTTCGACTTCAGCGAGGGCGGCAAGTCCAAGGACGGCAAGCTCAGCATGAAGGAGATGCAGAAGATGAAGGTGATGTCCGCGCGGGAGAAGTTCTTGTCCAAGCCCATCTCGGAGCTGGACCTGAGCGCGTGCGAGCGGTGCGGCCCTTCGTACCGGCTCCTGCCCAAGAACTTCCCGATGGCCGCCGCCTCCGCGCGCACGCCTCTGTGCACGGAGCACCTGAACGACAACTGGGTCAGCGTCACGAGCGGGTCGGAGGATTACAGCTTCAAGGCGATGCGCAAGAACCAGTACGAGGAGGCGCTGTTCCGGTGCGAGGACGACCGGTTCGAGATGGACATGGTGCTCGAGACGACGAGGGCGACGGTGGAGGTTCTCGAGCCGATCGCGGAGAAGATCGCGAGCATGCCCGCGGAGGAGGCGGCGACGTACCGGCTGCCCGAGGGGACGCTCTCGCCCATCCACCTCCGCTCGATCGAGCGGCTGTACGGCATCGGCACCGACCAAGGCACGGACATCAGGCGCATGATCCAGGACTACCCCACCGCGACGGCGTCCATCGTCCTCGGAAGGCTGAAGCAGAAGGAGGAGGAGTGGAAGAAGGTCAAGGTGGAGGTGATGCCCATCTGGATCGACGTGTACGAGAAGAACTACAACAAGTCCCTCGACCACCGTTCCTTCTACTTCAAGCAGACGGACAAGAAAGCCCTGAGCGCGAAGGGGATGACGAGCGAGATCAAGGAGGTGAGCGACAAGAAGAAGGTGTCCGAGGAGGCCATCGGCGCCGGTCGGCGAACCCGCGGCGTCTTGTCTCCGGATCTCACCTTCTCGTACGCCAGCCGGAGCGCGCACGACGACGTGTACGCCGTCCTCAAGTTCAGCACGAACGAGATGATGAACGCCGAGCAGGCGGAGCGCGTGATGAAGACGTGGAGGGAGTTTGTGGAGCCTTTCTTCGGCATTCGAAGGGCGGACCCGGAGGGGGACTACGTCGACGACTCCGCCGAGCGCGCCGCGCAGCACGTCAAGAAGGTGGAGGAGGACGAGGAAGAGAACGAAGACGAGGAGGAGGACGCTCCCGATGGCGAGGAGGGGAGCGGAGGAGACGCCGACGCCGACGCGAAGGAGGGCGAGGACGGCGGCGACGCGGAGATGGAGGACGCGGCGGCGAACGACGGCGCCGAGCGCGGCGGCGACAAGGACAAGGAGGAGGAGGAGGAGGAGGAGGAGGAGGAGCTCCCCTCGCCGAAGAAGCGCAAGGGCGCGGGCGCCGCCGGAAACAAGGCCAAGAAGCCCAAGAAAGAGGAGTCCGAGGAGGACGCGGAGGAGAACGAGAGCCCCGAGGACGACGAGGAGGAGAAGATGTACGCGGCGTGCGAGCCGCTCTCCGGGACGGCGAGCGCCAAGGCGGCGGCGGAGGATTCCGACGCCACCGTCGGGGCGGCGCCGACCAAGCTCGACGGGCGAACCTTCTACGGCCACGACGGGTACTACATGCTCTTCCGCCTGCACCAGCACCTGTACGAGCGCATGTGCACCGCCCGAGCCTCCGCGGCGAGCATGTCGAAGCAGTTTGGCCAAAAAGCCGAGCCCGAGCGCGTGCGCGCGGCGAAGGAGAAGGAGATTCACGACGACTTTCTGCGCCTTCTCTTCAAGCTCCTCAACGGCGCGCGCGAGTCCAGCGCGTTCGAGGACGAGTGCCGGACCCTCCTCGGCGCCAACTCGTACCAGCTCTTCACCCTGGATAAGCTCATCTATAAGATCGTGAAGCAGATCCAGGCTCTGCATCAGGACGAGGTGGCGACCAAGCTCCTCCGGCTGGCGGAGTACGAGAAGTCGCGTCGGGCGCCCTTCGTGGAGGCCATCTACCACGCCAACGCCAGCGTCTTGCTCCTGGACGAGGCGTGCTACCGCTTCGACTCCGTGGACGACGGCGCGAGCCTGACGCTGCAGCTCATGGACTCGGGCATGGACAAGGCGGACCTCCCCGCGGGGACGATGGAGGCGCAGTTCCACGATTACCTCGAGGGCTTCCTCCAGGCGGAGTGCGCGGAGGAGGAGGAGGAGGAGGAGCAGGGCGGCAAGCCGTGGCTCGACCGTGGCGACGCGCAGGACGTCTACCTGAGACGGTCCAAGGCGATCGCGGGCCTGGACGCGGGCACCGCGGAGGCGTACGGGCAGACGAGCGTGTACAACTCCCTGGAGGTGA
>Ga0181573_10003736_pt1 | contig 13315 bp, 9 predicted proteins | sample 101ome_25_FD_148643 | JGI IMG/M metagenome (GOLD analysis project Ga0181573, IMG submission 148643) | Coastal salt marsh microbial communities from the Groves Creek Marsh, Skidaway Island, Georgia - 101409BT metaG (spades assembly) | ecosystem: Environmental > Aquatic > Marine > Intertidal zone...
CGGGCTGCAGGAGTCAAAGCGGTATCGTGATGAACGTTTAAATCTGCTCCAAAACAGCGAGGCAATGCTCGCCATCAATCGAGATCAGCAATACCAAATAGTGTTAGATTTGTTTGAAAAAATCGATGCGCTAAACGCTCGCCACGCGGAATCTATCGTTGATTTACGCTTTAAATTGACCCAATCCTTAACAGAACAAGAGTGGGCAGACCTATTCCATTAAAACGTTAAGCTAAGTTAGTCTCGGAAATATCAGAGCGCTCGGAGGCGTCAAGTTCGGCCACTTAAGGCAAGCACGCCTGCGCTGTCGACCACCAACTGTATCAGTTTGATAATTGATCTGACGGACCGCGTGGAATCAAGTCAAAGGCGGATGCTGCATGAAGTTGTCGCGAAGTTCCCTTGTCGACCCAAAACGGACGCATACCACATCATGCGACCTCAGTGACCGTCTTTAGGCCCACGGATTTTGATTGGCAATGTGCAGCTCCGCTATGACTATAGTGTGCGCGGTAGCTGCTGGAGGACGGGCAGTTCTGATTCAAAACCCCAGCACTAACCCCAATCTGAATTTGGATACTAGCTGCCACGCATACTGAGGACGTGGTCGCTCAACTTTGGGGCGCGATGGTGTCTCAGGTGTTGGGCATCCGGAGACGCTCGGCGTAAATGGACGGATTTCCTATTCGGCAGCGCCATTCTGAGTGAGTGGTCGCAGACTTCCCCAGTACGCCTTCGCGCGCAGCGCCCATACGTACCCGTAGTGAATAAAAAATAACCCGCAGGCCAACAGAATACCCAAGACCGCCAGCGCCATTGAGGATGAAAACGTTAACACCCCATCGATATAGTCCTGATACACGTCGGCCCCCACGACGACCGCAAGCACGGCGATAACCGCGCCCGCGGCAGTCAGAAATCCACTCAGTACGAATGATGCAAAGGCCTTGAAAAAGACCGAAAGCCTGGCTGAATTGAGCAGGGCGTCTTGATGCCAGGCACAAAAGGTTACGGCGGCGATCGCCAACACTGTTACCAGTGGCAGCGTTGCAGGGTAGGCCTGTACAAAACGAATAACGCCATAGACAGCGGTCAGCGCCAGCACCATCAGCAACCCGACCTTTAATCCGCCATGCGTGCTCTTGGGGTGTATGAAAACATTGGCGTTCAAGATCCCCGATAACAGCACCAAACCGGCGATGCGTTTACCCATGGTGACGGTCCTCCTGATGCGCTCGAAAGCTCCCCGTCAAGCGCATATTAACGTGGCAACGGTTGATCGTCTGATCGCTCGAATCGACACTTACGCAAAGCCAAGACAACTAAATTAAACCAGATCACAGTTGACAAGCAATCAGAATGGGTGACCTTCCCCCCGTTAGGTAGCCGCTTCAGGCAAGTAATTCAGAATTTTTCCGGAGCGCGCGACAAACTATGCCTCGGTATCCTGACTGCACTAGTGTCTTTTATGTAAGACCGACAGTCTGTATACCCCGACCGTCATCAACGGAATCACATAGACCGCCAGGAAGCCCCAGGCGAGCGTGCCGTAACCCTTGGCAATCAAATCCGTGATACCGATCAGTGACAATCCTGCGCTGACAAGTATCGCGGAAACCGCAATTGTAGCCCGACTCATCGGACTAAGGGTCGGTCTCCCTGAATCCTCGAGGTAACCATCAACACGATCATTGATCCCCTGCAGAATCCCCGCCCCGGTTTCGATAAATGTGCCGAACAGCATCACCGTGTACAGTGCGAGAAATGACGCGAATCCAAGCTGGCTAATCATCCAATAGACTGGAATAGCCTCGTCCAACACATCCGGCAAAGCAGCGGCAAACGCAAACTGGAATATCAGTGCCGGAATCAACGCGATGACCGCGGCAATAGTGCCTGAACAAAGCGCTTCGCTTCGCGACTCAAAGTCGCGCGCAACATAGAGCAGTAAAGGAATTACAGCAAGGTTGTATGCGGCATATTGCAGACCGCTCAACCACCACCCACTCACAGAGTCCGACTTTTGCATGGTATTCAGAAAGGAGAAGCTATCGTTACTGAATACCGCAAAGAGAAACGCGAGAAGAACCGCGTACAGCAAGACGGACCAGAACGTCAGCGCGGCAGTGATCAACGTTCTGCCAAAAAATGTCAGCACACCAACCACGAACAACATAATCATCAACCCGGCTATGTAAGAGATTCCAAAGTTCTCTCTGAGAATATTGCCGGCAGCGGAGGCTAGCACCGCCAATATGAGAAGAAACAGTAGAATTATCAGAACCTCGAATACCACCCACCCGGGTCCAATAAGACGCTTGAAAAAGTGTCGGTAGTCGTAAGCTCTGAATACGCGCGCAAATTCAAAGGTCGACGAAATGACTGTGGCCAACACAACGAAGGCAACAAGAATTCCGCAGATGCCACCCAAAGCACCGTAGCTCGTGAAGTACTCAACGATTTCACGACCCGTACCGTACCCACCACCAATCATCACTGACTGGATCACGGCGCCAGGCACAATATGAATGCGCAGGAAACGACTCATTCGTTTATCAACAGCTCTGCGATTGGGGCACATCCATCGATGACCGGGTCCACACAAGGCAGGCCGAGTTCGGCTGAAAGCTTCCCGAGATACGATCTCCGCTCATCAGGTTGAAGCTGCGACGTGTTTACACATACTCCGGCGCAATCAATGGCCGGATTCGTGCGCCGGCCCAGTGCCAGATTCAGGTCAATGCAGTCCGCCACGCTCGGCACCGCGTAATTCGGCCAACCCGATACCACTGTCCGCGTCACATCATGACAAACGACGATGGCGTCCGGCTGCGATCCATGCAGGAGCCCTAGGCTAACTGCCGCATAGCCAGGGTGAAACAGGGATCCCTGACCTTCGATGACATCCCAGTGGTCAGGGTCGTTATCGGGCGACAAAACCTCCGCGGCGCCCGACACGAAATCAGAGACCACGGCGTCGATCGGTATTCCTTGCCCGGCAATCATTATTCCGGTTTGGCCGGTTGCCCGGTATGTCGCCCTGTGTCCGAGTTTCTGCAGAGCAGCAGTAAGCGCCAATGCCGAATATTTCTTACCAACAGCGCAGTCGGTACCCACTGTCAGTACACGTTGTCCCGTGCGTTTACACCCGGTTCCGACCGGCAAACCCTTCGGCGGTACGCGCACATCAACCAATCTTGCACCCGAACTTTCTGCCGCGGCGACCAACTCGGCGTTGTCGGTCAAACTACCGTGCAGCCCGCTAACGATGTCGAGTCCTGCACGAGCGGCAGCGTAAATGGCCTCCCACCATATGGCCGGAATGACCCCGCCTACCGTGGCGACCCCGATCACCAGGCTTTTCGCTCCTGCTTTGACCGCGGCCTCGACGTCCATGTCTTCCACGCCAAGATCTACGGCAGCGCGATCCAGTCTGAGCTGTCCGGCTACCTGCTCGCGCCGCCAATGCACGAGGCCCAACGCGGTCTTCGCATAGGTCCGATCCTGCATATCACCAATGAACAAGAGATACGGCGAACGAATTTCAATTTTGTCAGTCAATATGAAAAACTCAGTTCCCTAGAGCAGCTGTGATTGCCACCCCAATAAATGTGGCAATGGCGTAGCCGAGCATGCCGACCAGAATTCCGGGAGCAACCAGTGGCTGCCAACCCTTGCTCGCGGCCAGGGCAGCCGCCGGTGCGGGTCCAAGAATACAGGCGTTCGATGCTACCAAGACTTCGGCCAGATCAAGTTTCATCAACTTGCCTATCAGTACCAGCAAGCATAGGTGTATCAACACCATTACAGTAATGAACATTATGATGGGCAACGCCGCGCCTAGCACTTCGCTGATATTTGCCCCTGCGCCGATTACGGCAAAGAATACGTACATGAACAAGGTTCCAAGCTCAAATTCGGATTCAACCCGGCGCACGACGGGTTTGGCGAGATTGGCTACCACTAGCGACAGCGCAGTAACGATCAGCACGTAGAAAGCATGGGCTTGCAGAATCGACGCGAGACCCGAACTAACGGCACAAATCACGAGGCTGAGCGCAAGCCCATTTGCAGCGGCCGCAAGGCGAAATGGCTTTGCCTCCTCTGTGGCAGGCGCTTCTGCTTCGGCTGCCAAAGCTCCTAAGTCCTGATCAATAAATTTCGATGGCATCGCTCTGCGAATGAAACCGATAGTCGGCATCAACATGAGCATTACCAGAAATATCACCGCGCCAACCGCATCGGCTGAGAGGCTTGCGACATAGATGGAGGAGTCCTTGATACCGACAGCCTCCGCCGTTGCTACGAAATTCAGCGATCCGCCGATATAACTCGAAGTGATTGTTCCGACAATTTCAGAATGGAGCGGCCCCATGTCGATCAATTGTGCAGCGATAAGCGCGCCAGCTATCGTTGCCCCCGCTGCTAGGAGAAAAGCAATGAGCATCGGTCCGGACTCGGCGATGATCGTCCTGAGATCAGCCCGTAACAAGAGCAGCGGTATCGCCATGGGAACCAGTACGCCGGCAATCGTGCCGTAGAGCGGCGCGGAGTAGGGAATAACCCCAAGATTCGACGCGGTCATGGAGACGGCAAGCAGTATCAGCGGACCACCTAGCTGCTGGCCCCATCGCTGGCTTTCGGCCCAAAAGCCGAAAGCCACGATGACCATTATGGCGGCGCTGAGTGCAAACGTCTGATCTGGGTCAATCAAAGGCATTACTCAGCATATGAGCAGGCAGCACCCTTTAGATCGCAAAGCCGACCTTCACGCCATATGTCCTGGGACGAACAACACCAAGTTCGACACGGCCGGTAACCGCCTCATCGACGGAACCTACGGAATTGATACCAAGCTCATCGGTCACATTCTTCCCGTACACCTCGACGGACCACCTGCCGGTTAACAATCCCGCCCGGAGATTCACAATTGTATTGCTCGGGATCTCTCGAACGTTACCATCCGGATCGAGATTCCCCAGGTCAGCGGGGCGCTCGCCGGTATAGCCAAGGTTGCCGCCGACATAGGCCGTCGAATCACCCATGACTGCCCACTCGTAGTCGGCCGAGAGTCCGTAGCTCCACTCGGGAACGAAAGGCAGGGGATCGCCGTCCATACCACCGACGAGTGGGTCGGTATCCTCGGTGAGCTGGGCATCTGTGTATGCGCCATTCAAGGAAAGCGTCAGTCCGTCCATCAGCATGTAGCTCATTGAGAATTCGACACCCTTGCTTTCAGCGGAGCCCCCATTACTGTTGACACCGAAACCATCGACATTTGCCAGTAGCTGGATATCTTTCCAATCGAGGAAATAGGCTGCCGCATCAAATACATACCTGCCGTCGGAACTCATTAGCTTATAGCCCACTTCGTAGCTCGTCAGACTATCAGAATCGTAGGACCGCGGCGTAGATGGCGGCGCTGCCGGGCTTACCACGTTCGGTCCGCCGGGGCGGAACCCGGTCGCAATTCGCATGTAGACGGATGACTCGTCATTCAACTGCAACCGTGGTGATACCGACCAGGTGAAAGGGTCTTCCGAGGAATCGACCGTAAAGTCGCTGTCGCCGGCCAGCGGGCCCGAGGTAACCTGCCTCGCGCTCTGCTCGTTGCTGCTGGCGCGTGCGCCGAACGAGAGCTCGAAGTTCGGAGTGATGTACCAGGTACCGTTCGCGAAAACCGCAATCTCTTCATAAGTTGACTCAATCGAGGCTAATGCAAGGCCGCCCAGCCCTTCTACAACGTCCTCCGTACCAGCAGCTACAGCGTCGATTTTCTGACTAATGAGCGACTCTTCGTCCGTGTAGTAAGCGCCGACGAGCCACTCAAAAGTGTCATTTTCTTTCGAAACAAGCCGAAACTCCTGCGTAAATTTATCCGTCGATGTTGTCTGCGGCAGAATGGCACTGAGAAGCGGCGCAATTTCTGGAGTAGAAGGGTCATCAAAAACAAAGGTCAGGAACGACGATAACGGCACGCCAGCCAAGCTCGAGGCAATCGCCGCATCCTGCTGGAAGTTTTGCTCAAAGCTGCCATCGCTCGTTATCGATTGAAGACTTGCCGCGCCGAAGTCCCAGTCAAGATTTGCGCTGTAGACCCGATATTCGATATCAGAAAAAGCTCTCTGGTAGCGCGATTGAACGGGGCTGCTGTTTAGCGGTTTCAAGGTAGACGGATTCGCATCTACGAGGTCGGGGCCACCACTCTCGATGTTTTGCAAGACCGCGGACAGATTGACAGAAAATGTATCACTGACCTGTAAAAGTGCCGCAACGCGCCCACCGTAGGTATCCAGTGAGTTAAGGTCGTCTTCGACGCGCGTGCCTTCAATTACATTCACGTTGGGATCCGTAAGCGTCCCAATCGGGTTGTTGCCAATCGAATCACTAAAGCCCTCATCTGAACGATAGAAGCCGCTTGCACGCAGTGCGAACGAATCGCTGGCTGGAATATTAACGACGCCGGTGAACGCATAGCCCATATCACCATCCTTAACGTCTTCAGCGCTAGCCTGGAGCTTCGCTTCGAATTCCTCAGTATTCGGTTGATTCGAAACGTATTTAATCACACCGCCGAGCGAGCTCGCGCCATACAATGTGCCCTGTGGACCGCGCAAAACCTCGATCCTGTTGATATCGAACGTATCAAAGTCGCCCGAGACAGTTGCAGCATTAGCAAGGCCGGTACTCGAGCCGAATGGTACGTCGTCGACGTAAACACCGACCGTCGATGCTACACCACCGGTATTAATGCCGCGTAACGTGACGCGCGTAACTCCGCGCTGGCTACTGGTGATACTCAGGCCGGGAACCAAGGCAACGAGGTCCTGGAAGTTGTCGGCTTGCGTTCGCTCGAGCAGCTCACTTGAAAGCACCGACACGGACATCGGGATATCTGCAAGAGACTGCGAGCGCTTTTGCGCCGTAACGATGATTTCCTCTATAGCCGAGGCGCCTTGATCCTGCGCGTTGGCAATCGAGCCTGAGAACATTCCGCCCGCAAGGACGACACCAGTGACTATTGGTATTGCTTTGATTTCGTCTGGTCTGAACATTTTTCCCCACCCCTGAATTGATTTTTCACCCCGCTGCAAGACCAACCGCTTCATTGGTGCATGCCTACACGTTCCATACTAGTGTCTGGCTGCGGTCCGGCATTAGTCTGATTCGACCAATTTATGTGCAGAAACGGTGGCCTCAAATACCCTCCTCCCGGCGCCATTCCTTCGGGCTCGCCCCGCTATATCTGCGGAACGCGCGTGAAAACGCTGAGTGATCCTCGTACCCGACGATGCTTCCGATCTCAGCAATTGAGTGCCGGTTTTCTTTCAGCAGCAGCCGCGCGGCCTCGATGCGCTTTTCAATGCAATACTGCATGACAGTGGTTCCGGTCATCGTTTTAAATCCGGACTTCAATCGTGTTTCCGATATTCCCAGCTGTTTCGCCAGTTTCGGCAGCGGCGGAGGGTTTACGTATTCCATGCTTAGCACTGCGCGAGCGCGCCTGATTTTCTCGCCATAGGGGACATCCATATCCATAGGGTTCGCATCGGCCAGCTTCACACTATTCTTGAGAATCTGCAGTCCGATACACAACAGCTCGTCATATTTTGCGAACATCCAGTGTCCGAGAAGAGATCCGTCGACTGGCAAATGGAAGCACGACCAGATTGAATTGCGGTGAACATCCTCGAGGAAGAATACCCGCTGGCGCGGTTTGATATGTTGCCCGTCCATGCTTTCGCGCAGCCATTTAGGGTAAGCGCTGACAGGCTCTCCCGTTTGCTCCATCAAGGTGGATAGCGGTGCGTGTATGACAACATGCCGAATCTGCACGTTTGTTTTTGGGACCCTGTAGGTCACTTCTTTCTTCGGTACCACAGAAACAATGAGCGCGGGACCCAGGTCATGTACGTTTCTTCGTTTGCCCAAGAATTCAGACCGTTTGACAGTTGATACAAACTGAAAACTGATAACGTCCGCAACTTCGTTGCGAAGAACTAGCGGCGTTCTCAGGACAGTATTATTGATCTCGATAAGTCGGTCGGCATTAATTCGATAGCACAGTAAGCCCTCTAATCTCGGTGCATTCAGGTCATGCGTATTGTGCCGGTCAGGTGTTGTGCTGAAACGCGTAATCCTTTTCGCTTTTTCGAACATCGCGTCCAGGTCTTTCCTGGAAACATCGCCCAGGTCAAACTCTGGCGAGGCCTCCACGTAATATTCGTCTCCATATTTCATAGTTCGATCTGGCCCCCGCAATTATTCTGCTATGGCAATTATTCTTCTGCGGCAATTGCCGTTGACTGAACTTTGGCAGAGTATATCCGCAAAACCCACCGATTCTGCATATTTTGCTGGCGAATCGGCCTAACGCGCACTGTCCCAGCAAAGATATGATCGATGCACTTTCGCCAATCCGAACACTGGAACGCCCCATGACCAGACTTACCAAACACCTGATACACAGCCTGCTGATACTGCTCATCGCGACAACGTCGACGGCCGCAGAACCCAATCTCGATGACCCTGCTCAGCTAGAGGTATTTGTTGACGGCGTCGTGAAACCGCTGATGAAAGCTAATAACAGCCCCGCTGGAACCGTCGCGATTGCTCGAGGTGGCGAGCTGATTCTCGCAAAGGGCTATGGCTTCGAAGACATCGAACAGCGGATTCCAGTTGATCCACATGAGACCCTGTTCCGGCCCGGTTCAACGTCCAAGCTGTTTACGTGGGTCTCAGTCATGCAGCTGGTCGAGCAGGGCAAACTCGACCTGGATACGGACGTGAATACCTATCTGGAAGAATTCCAGATTGCTGCCACTTTTGACGAGCCAATCACCCTTCGGCACATAATGACCCACACGCCGGGATTCGAGGACGGCGGACTGGGCTATCTCATTGTCGATGACCCAGATCTGATTCAACCACTCAGTGAAAGCATGAAGCGGTTTCAGCCGGAAAGAGTTAATCCTCCCGGAGCTCAGACTGCCTATTCAAACTACGCCACTGCCTTGGCTGGCCTGATCGTCGAAATTATTTCGGGCGTGCCTTTCAATGATTACGTCCAGCAGAATATTTTTGACCCGCTCGGGATGACCCGGTCGAGTTTCCATGAGCCGCTTCCTACCAATCTCGAGAAGCACATGGCCGGCAGTTACAAGGTCGAGCTTGGCGCGTACGTTGAAAAAGACTTTGAGATCATTGCCAATTTTGGTCCGGCCGGTGCGCAGTCGGCGACGTCACCCGACATGGTTCGATTTGGGCAGGCGATTCTTAACGGCGGTGAACTGGATGGCAAGCGAATTCTAAAGGCTGAAACTGTCGAAGAAATGCTGACGCCGAACTTCGCGCACGATGATCGAACGACGGCAATGCTGCTAGGGTTTTACGAAACCGACTACAACGGGCATCGCGTTGTCGGTCATGGTGGCGACACAATCTATTTTCATTCATACCTCGGCATCGATCATGAGGCCGACCTGGTCTTCTTTATCTCGTTTGCTTCGAGCGGCGGTAGCCCTACTCGCTCAGCATTCGCCCCGGCGCTCTACGACCAGTTCTTCCCGCGCGATGAATTGCCACCGGTTCCTCCAGAAAACTTTTTGGAACGAGGCGGTAAATACGCCGGCAATTACGGATTTTGGCGCGGAAACTTTTCGAAAATCGAGAAAGCCTTCTCCCTCGGTAGCGCTATACAAGTAGCACCAACTGAAGACAACACCCTGTTGGTCGCCTTTGCCGGCGGCGCGAAACAGTATGTGGAAGTTGAGAAAAATCTGTTTCGTGAACTCGATGCAAACGTATCGCTGGTAGCCGGAATCAGTCCACGGTTAATAGCATTTCAAGAGAACGACGCGGGCGCAATCACCGGATTCGTTTTTGATGGCCTACCGTTTATGTCGGCGCGTAAGCTACCAGTCTACGAGACTGCGAATTTCAACTTTTCACTCCTTGGTTTTTCTCTACTCATTTTTCTAGCTGTCGTTCTTCGTCGTTGGTACCAACGCCGCGAGATTGCCTTGCTATACGGCCCTGACCGAACTGCGTACAACGCTTCCTTCTATGCAGCTCTCGCACACATCGTGACGTTGGCCGTAGGCGCCGTTGTTGTTTCGATCGTTGCCGACAATTTGATCAACGGATTTCCAATTGTTTTCAAACTCTGGCTGATCTTGCCAATCATCAGCACGCTGGCCAGCATCTACCTGCTTTTACGTACGGTCGGTGTCTGGAAACATAAACTGTTTGCGGGAGTATGGGCGCGCACCCGATTTACGATTGTGACGCTCTGTGCCTTGTCCATGACCTGGTTCTATTTCTTCTGGAACATCCTCGGCTTCCAGTACATGGTATAGGGATCAATAATGACAAAAATGCGAGAAGTACGGTTTTCGTTGGAGCAGTGGAAGCTGGAATCCCCGTTTCGTATTACTGGTCATGTCTTCCACATTATCGACATGTTACATGTCAGAATCAGGGAAAATGGCTCGGAGGGACGTGGGGAGGCTGCAGGGGTCTATTACCTCAACGAGACCGGCGAAAGCCTTCTCGCCAATGCCGAATCCGTAAGGGAAGCCCTAGAACTCGGTGCTGGCCGGGAGGCGCTTCGATCGCTGCTACCAGCCGGTGGTGCGCGCAATGGCATCGACTGCGCCCTGTGGGACCTTGAGGCCAAACTATCGGGCCGGAGTATCTGGGATCTGACGGGCATCGAACCAGCACCAACCAAGAGCTTTTTTACCGTTGGACTTGATACACCGGAGAAGATGGCCGTTAGGGCACTCTCTCTCCAGTCAAGTAAGATAAAGGTCAAACTGGACGGCCAGAATCCGCTGGAGTGCATCACCGCCGTTCGCAGCGCCCGGCCGGATGCGGAAATCATAGTTGATATCAACCAGGGCTGGAGTTTCGCTCAGCTGGTCGAGCTGGCGCCAAAATTCAAAGAGCTCAATATCAGCATGATTGAGCAGCCCATGCCAAGAGGGGCGGATGAGGAGCTGGAAGGATACGAGTCACCTGTACCCCTGTGTGCTGATGAGTCCTGCCTTAACACCGACGAATTCGAGCAGGCGGATCGCCGATATCAGGTCATCAATATCAAACTGGATAAGACCGGCGGACTGACCGAAGCTCTCGATCTCGCCAAATTAGCAAAGTCCCGCGGCAAGGATCTGATGATTGGCAACATGGTTGGTACGTCGCTCGGCATGGCGCCAGGTTACGTAATAGCGCAACTGTGCGAATTCGTTGATCTTGACGGCACCCTTTACCTCACCAGCGATCGCGAGCACCCAATGACGTTTGACCAGGGATACATATCACAACCCGAGAGTCTGCTCTGGGGGTGACGCGCACTTTTGAGACTGGAGACCCGATGAAAGATAAGAGGCTTCTCGCTAGCGTGTTGGCCGTTGCCTTTGCGACCTGCTCACTTTCCGCTGCTTCGATTGCCGCGCCGCCCGAGGAAGAAATTGACCAACTGATTGAGCGAGCCATGGACGCGTTCGAGATCCCGGGAATGGCCGTGTCCGTGGTTTACGGCGGTGAAGTTTACTACTCTAAGGGTCATGGACTCGTTGAGATCGATAAGTCCGCCAGAGTAGATGACAAAACACTGTTTCAGATCGCTTCGGTCTCAAAGGCTTTTACCGCGGCCGCCTTAGCGATACTGGTAGATGACGGAGAGGTGGACTGGGAAGACCCAGTTATCGATTATCTTCCCGAATTCCGGATGTTCGATCCTTGGGTTACACGCGAATTCACCATCAGGGACCTGCTGACCCATCGGAGTGGCCTGCCTCTGGGCGCAGGTGATCTCCTAATGTTCCCCGAGGCGCAAACCAGCAGAGAAGAAATCATTCGGGCAATGCGCTTTCTGAAGCCCACCACGAGTTTTCGTTCCGAGTACGCCTACGACAACCTTATGTACATCATCGCTGGTGAAGTCGTTGGAAGCGCGTCGAGTATGCCTTTCGAAGAATTCCTCGAAAAGCGCCTGCTGTTTCCTTTGGGTATGACCGACTGTGCCGCGACCTTGAGACGCACAGCAAGCAAGGCGACCAAGGCAACGCCGCATGTCGAGGCCGACGGCAAACTGCAGACCACTCTCTCGCTCGAGTCCGATGTAGCCGCTGCAGCCGGCGGCATCAATTGCAGCGCAAGCAGCATGGCGATGTGGGCATCATTCTTCCTGAATAACGGCAGAAACGCGGATGGAGAGCAGGTCGTGAGCGCAGCCCAGGTCGAACAGCTTTTAAATCCGGTTACAGTGCAACCGACCAGGGGATACATGGCAGAGCACGCCGGTTCCTTCTTGAGTGCCTATGCCCTCGGCTGGAACGTCTCGACGTTTTACGGTCAGCCGTCTTACTCACATGGGGGCGGCCTTTGGGGAATGACTACATTTCTTACAATTCTTCCGAGGCAAGGTCTGGCCGTGTTTGTCAGCAACAACAAATTGTCTCCGGCGCCGCGCGCAGTCGCGAACGACATTCTGGATCGGTTCCTTACCGACATATCTCCAGAGGCTGGCAACGACTGGATAGGCATCGTGACCGACGTGATGAAGTCGCGAGCAAGCGATGCAGATGATTCCGTTGCCGAAGCCGCGTCCTCACGTTCGACAGATAGTCAACCCAGCTTGCCGCTCGATGCCTATGTGGGGACCTACCGTGATCCATGGTACGGAGAAATTTTCATTTCCTTGACCGAAGATGGCCAGCTCTGGTTCAAATCGGGAAGAAGCCAGCCTTTGTCGGGACCGCTGGAACATTTTCAGTTTGACACTTTCATCGCGCGATGGACAGAAAGGAAATACAAGAACGATGCTTACGTGTCGTTTTCACTTGGCGCTGAAGGGAATATCGAACGAATCCAGATGAAGGCAGTATCGCCAGCGACAGACTTTTCGTTCGACTTCCATGATCTGGACCTGATACGCGTACCCGAATAAAACCATCAAATTTGGAACGGAACACCTATGTACAAATCATTGCTCAAACGTACATTCATCCCGACGCTGATAGTTTGTATCGGTTGGTTGTCGGCCTCGTGCTCTGATGTCCAAGATGCTCCTGAGCCAGCCCGGTTCGACACCATTATTCGGCACGGCCTAGTAGTCGATGGTAGCGGGACTCCCGGCGTGGTTGCGGATATAGGGATTCAGGGAGACCGAATAGTGGCTAGGGGCGACCTCGCTAGTTCGACCGGCAAGTTGGAAATCGATGCCAGCGGGCTCGTGGTTGCTCCGGGTTTCATCAATATGCTGAGTTGGTCGGTCGAAAGCCTAATTAAAGATGGCCGCGGACTCAGC
>Ga0181573_10003737_pt1 | contig 13313 bp, 5 predicted proteins | sample 101ome_25_FD_148643 | JGI IMG/M metagenome (GOLD analysis project Ga0181573, IMG submission 148643) | Coastal salt marsh microbial communities from the Groves Creek Marsh, Skidaway Island, Georgia - 101409BT metaG (spades assembly) | ecosystem: Environmental > Aquatic > Marine > Intertidal zone...
GACGCCGAGGCCGCGGGTGGTGCTGCCGATGCGGCAGGAACCTCCATGCCAAACGAAGACATATCGAGCATACCACTCTCGAACGACGGAGCAGCAGGGGGGGCGGGCTCCGGCTTGGGCTCCGGCTCGATGGCCGGCATGCCCATCCCAAACGCACCAAAATCCAGCATGCCAGTCTCGTGGGATATTGTCGGATTCGCAGCTGTCACTGCCGTCACTGCCATCTCGGCCGTCTCGGCCATCGCAGTCGTTTCGGCCGTCGCAGCAGTCTCAGCCACGACCTCCCTCGCGTCGTCCCGACGGTCGCCATCAAACACCTCTCTCAGCCGTTCCAACGTCTTCGAGATGTCCGAATCCGAATGTGCAATCACGTTGGCCGGCGATATCCCCGGAAACATGTGCGGCATGGTTCTCGCCCGGTCCCTCTGCACTGCACTGGGCGACGCCAGGTCGCACGACTCTCGACTGCAGCATTCCAACGAGTCGAACGAGTCCAACGCTTCCGAGTCAATGGCCTCAAGCCACGACTTGAGCGCCCCAAGGACGTCGAAGAATGCGCGGACATGGCCGGACAGGACCAGCGCCCGCAGGACGGCCGGGTGATACAGGGGCAGCGGTCCGGCGGCCCCGAGCAGCGCCTTTCCAAGCCTCTGGATGCGTCCATCTGTCGGATCCTGCACGTTCGATCCGACGATGCCGGCAAACCTCCCCGACGAACACACCAAACACGAGTTGGCATACGCCACGTCGACGGCCGCCGACGCCCGCCCCCCCTGGAACGCGGCCACGACCGCCCATGTGTCGACCTGGGTGTTGTCCAAGGCGTGCATGGCAACGCGACCGCGCCTGTCTCCGACAGCAAGGCATGGGAGGATTTCCTCCTCCATCCATGTGACGGCCGCCACGCCAGCCGGGCATCGGATCTCCCCGCAGGGCACGACGTGCGATGTCTCCCCGCCGACAATCTTGTACAAGGCTACCGCCTTGTCGTCCGACGCGCGCACAGCTGCCAGCAATCCGTGGACAGGATCGTATTCGAGGCTCTGGAACCGATCTATGACAAAAGAGTCCACTGTCTGGGGTTCAACCCCGGCGAGCAGCGCGTCGATGCCGACCAGGGAGACCCGGCCGCTCGACGTGCCGATCATCATCGCACGCCGCCTCTCGGCGTCTTGGACGTGCACGATGACCTCTTCGTCCTCGATCACGAGAGGAAGGGAGACGCTCGACGCAGGGCGCAGGAGACGGCCGACGCCATCGGCGTCGTCGTCATTGCCGTTCTCGTCCCGGTCTCCTGCGGCGTCAAATCCCCCCCGATACGTGTCACACACAACACATCCGCCTTCGTCTCTCACGCAAAACGCCAGCAGGCTCGCCGAGCCCGACGCCGAGGGTGCCAACGAGGACTTCGTTGTCGTCGTCGTCGTGGCCGCCGTCCTCGTCGGGTCCTTCATGACGTGAACGACGCCCCGGCTGCGCAAACACCACGATCCGACGACACCGATGTCATGCTGATCCAATCCTACAGCAATAGCGACCTGGACGACATGCCGACCGGCCACCAGCACGACCGAGTCGTGCCCGGGCGACGCACTCGTCACCTCGACCATCGACACATCCGACAGATCTTCCGTGTCCGGCAGCCGGTCTACGAGAGGCAACGACCCGTAGTACGTCATCAAGTCCCGAGCGCACTTCGCGGCCTTCGCGCCCTTTGCATCCTTCCCGCCCGTCGCACCTCGAGACCCGAGCCGCCACACATCGAGGCACCCGCTCGCATCCAACAGAACCACGAACTGCCGCATCACCACCGTCGACACGATATCCCGCCCCCGCAACCGCCCGTACCCCGACCACGCCTTCTCCAAATGGACCCCCTGCGTCGGCGCTGGCTGTCCTCGCGTCGATGACATCGATGTCATTGGTGTCATCGATGTCGTCCTCAGGGTAACCCCCGACGTCAACAGAAAATTCCCACCCGCATCCACCCCCGTCGACACGCAATCGACAACCGGAAAGTCGTCACCGTGTAACATCCGCGCCGACAGCCTCGAATACGACGTGCTCGTGTCCAGCCCCTCCCACACATGCTCACCCCATAACAGCAGCCCCGGCCTTTTCGGCTGCTGCTCGTTCGAGGCCGCCGAGGCGGTGGGCGTCAACGCGGCCGACACCACCACCGGCGCCAGCCCCCGCAACGCGTACAGCGAGAGCGTCTTGGTCTCACCGCTCGCCACGAGCAGCCACAATATCCGCTGATGCGTACTCATATGATGCGAATGACGCTGAAACGCGTGATCGACGGGCTTTACCCACATCGCAGCAGTCCCACCACGCGTCGACCCCGACCGCGGGGGGATCACGAGGTTCATCGCGAAGTAGCACTCGCAGCGGTGGTCCGGCGACATCAACATCATCTCTACCCAGATGCGCACGCACCCATCCACATCCATCGTCATGATCGCCGGATGATCCTCCGTCGTCGACGACGACGGCCAGCCGTCGTCCCCGTCGTCCCCGTCGTTCCGGTCGCCGTCCCGCTTTCGCAGCACCCCCGCACTCCACTCGACGTCATTCACGACCGCCGGATGCTTGAGCGCCTCCCGACGAACCACCGCATCGACCCCGTCCCGCGTCACCCACCACACGCTCGCCTCGGCATCCTCCCCCGTCGCCGACAGGCACGGTGAGAACCGCGTCACCCCTCCGTGCACCTTCCGATGGCACGTTTCTGTCTCTGTGGACCACAGCTGCTCGAGCGAACGCCCCACCGCGGACCACATCCGAAGCCACGAACCCCGCGCGCTCGTCGTCGACACCAACACGCCATCCCCACGTCCCGTCCACCCGATCCCCGCGACCACCTCGTCGTCTTTGTTTTCCGCAACGACCCTGGCGGCTCCCAACCGCCACCGCGATGCCCGCTCGAATCCGCTGGACGAGTACCCGGCGCTCGGATTCTCCAGGCGATCCAACATATCAAACAATAGCCCCTCCAGGGTAAAGACCGCGACGTGCGAGTCCGAAGCGGCCACAAGCAACGCCTTCGACGTGCCGCCGTAGGCTATGTGCCGCACGGGACGACAGTCGCCGTCGGGGCACAAGGGTAGCGCCAGGACCGCGTGCAGTTGCTCGCGGGCATGACGATGATGAGACGCGTCGTGCTCGCGCACGTCGTGATATCCCAGGTATACCACGCCGTCAGCACCGCCCCAGGAGACGAATACGATGCCGGGGAGTCCAGGTAGGTGAAACTCGGCGAGCGGCGAGCAGTCAGTGGTCGCACCCGACCCTCCCGCGAGGGACGTATAGGCCAGGGACAGAGAGTCCATCCCAACTGATCGTCGAAAAACCTTCCGCACTCGCGCTCTCTGTGCACGCTGAGATCCGCGCGCTCTATTGACGTTTCCCGTACTGTACACGGGCTGAACGACGCGCTGGGTGAAGCTGTGCGGATTCCGCGAGGGGCAGTTTCGCACGACTGAGATTTTAAACGGATCTCACTGCAACTGAGTCAGGTCGTCACGTTCGTCAAAGCCCGTTGCACCTCCTCCTCCCCCATCCCGCCGTCCACCAGCATCCTCCCGTACCTATCCTTGACCTGCTCCACCCGACCCCCGACGTCCACGACCCGCACACTCGCCGTCCGCATCTCCAAGCTCGTCAGGCACGTGAGCGCCAACCGTACCTCTCTAACACTCGCCCTGTCCACCCGCATCATGAACAGCACGCGGTTCCCCACGACGTTGATATCTTTCACCGCGAGACTCGCTTTCACACGCCCGACGCCCACGTCGCCGAACAGGCCCTTGGTCGTCTCAAGGACGGCCGTGAGGATGCCTTGACGGGTCACGGACTTGGCCAACCCCGGCGTGCCGTCCTTGAGCTTGAGGCTGCCGACGATGTACCGATTTCGGAACTTGATCGGCATATCACAGGAGGCCCACCATGGGTATCAATCAATCAATGCATATCTATCAAGGTCAGTCGGTCTCTAAAAAATCACTGTTCAGTTTTTTGAACAGTTTGGTCGGCGGCATTCGGCCTCACGTATTCTTTCGCGCCGTCTTCCCGTCGTCCCATAGATACTTCTTCCATAGATCTCTGTCTCTGTGCGTGCGTGTCAGGCGAAAACGAACGAACGAACGAAACGAGAAGGTTCCGCCGCAGGTACCGCCATGTCCTCCCAGCCAGCCACAGGGAGACAACCACCGGAGCCTGCCCCTCCGAGCAGCTCGTCCGAGCCACCGGCTTCGTTCGCCCTGACAAAGTCCCCACTCGTCTGTCACGGACACACCCGGCCCATCGTCGACATCAACTACTCGCAGCCCACCCCGGACGGCCTCTTCCTCGCCTCGGCCTCGAAAGACGGCCAGCCGCAGCTCCGGAACGCGGAGACGGGCGACTGGATCGGGACGTTCCAGGGACACAAAGGCGCGGTATGGTCGTGCACCCTGAACGACACGGGCTTCATCGCGGCGACGGGATCCGCCGACTTCACCGCCCGCGTCTGGGACGCGACCTCGGGCGACGAGCTGGCGGCCTTCCCGCACAACCACATCGTCCGGACCGCGGCGTTCGAGCGGGGAACGACGGCGACGAGACTGCTCACGGGTGGTGCGGAGAAGATCGTCCGCGTCTATGACCTGAACCGTCCGGGCCTTTCCAAGGAGCTCGCCAGCTCCAGCCTGGTCGCGCCGCCGAGCCCAATCACGCAGTTCGGGCCGGCGCCGGATCGGATCAGGAAGGCGATGTGGAGCATGGATAACCGTCTGATTCTGCTGAGTTACCTCGATAATCCGGGCGTCGACGTGATCGACCTGGCGAGCGGGCAGATCGTGCGGCAGATGGGGCACGCCGAGGGTCTGACGGTGGTCAGCATGGAGTTCACGCCGTGCGGACGGTATCTGGTCACGGCGGAGCGCGAGGTCGAGGGAAGCGGTCGCGAGCGGAAGCACGGCGGGTTTGTCAAGATTCGGGACGCGGTGACGTTCAATGTGGTGCGGGAGGTGGCAATGGGGGAGGCATACGAGGTGCACGCGGCGAGCTACTGTCCGGTGAAGGGACGGGTCGTGGCCGGGGGCAGCGATATGTGGGTGCACGTGTACGACGTGCGGGGGAGCGAGGCGACTGCGGAAATTGACTGCGGGCGGGGGCACCACGGGCCGGTGCATTGCGTGCGGATCAGCCCGGACGGCGAGCGGTTCGCGACGGGAAGCGAGGACGGGACGATCCGGCTGTGGAATTTCTAATGTATTACGTCGACGTCGTATACCTTTGTCAGCGGCCTAGTTCATTGCTCACTCACACCTCGTCGTTGTGGAAAAAGCCCAGGTCCCTTCGCCAGCGATCCGTCTTTATTCGGAGGGCGTTCCGGCTCATGAGCTTCATGAACCGGTTCCACTGGGTTTGATCCGTGTCGCTGGCAATCATGTCGGGCGTCAGCCGCAGGAAGGTGAAGGACCGCATGGGCGGCAGCAGCTTGTTTTCGCCGTTGCCTCCGTTGCTCATCGTCGGAGACGGGTCGTCCTCCGGGGGCCCGTTAAGCTCGCTGTTCGTGGCAGTTCCGTTTCCGTTTCCGTTTCCGTTTCCGTTTCCGTTTCCGTTGTCCGCCGGCCTCGCCGCCCCCGCCGACCCGGAACTCGTCGGGCTGTCGTTCGCGTCCGCGTTGGCGTTCCCGGCCCAGCGCCCGCCACCGTTCACCTGCATCATCTCTTCGTCAATATCGACGTCCACCGCCCTCGGCTGGGTGTTGTAGACGATGCGCTGCAGGGCGCTCTCGTCGATCGCGTTGGGCATGAAGCACGGCAGCGCGTTCTCGCCCGCCAGCGGGACGCCGACCCGACAAGCGGCCTCCTTGACCTCCCTCAGAAGCCCCTCCGGCCCACACATCGCCCCGGGCGGGTGCTGCAAGTCGCACATCTCCACGCACGTCAGTGTCAATCCCACGCCGTACTTGGCACACAGCGAGATGATCCCGTCGTACCCACGGTAGCCGGCCGTCAGCTCGGCGGGCCGGCTCTTCGTGTGGTACCACCAGTGCACGCCCGCAATCTTTATGTTGATGTTGACCCGCTTGCCGGACGGCGTCGGCCACACCCACTCCTCCATGCTGTTCAGGCCGTCAGACACTGACGCCGAGCTCTTGAACGAGGCGTAACTCGGTCCTCTCGACTTGGCAAATCCGCTCGTCGACGGTGCGCGTGGCAATACGCCAGAGCCAGACCGCTCCGCGGATCCGCCCCGTTCCCCGCGGCCGAGCGACCCCTGCCGCTGGAGAGCCTCCAGGTGGCTCGTGTCCAGCACGTTCAGCGTCCCACCGTGCTGCGACAGGTCCATCGCGTCCGTCAACTCTGTCAATTCCGACTCTTCGAGCGACAGCCCAGACTCGGAGCGCTCTGTCCGACCGGACGTCACCGAGTCGGGCGACGCGACGAGGTCCTTCTGATTCGTTCCGCCCGCCGCGTTCCCCAGCACCGTTTCTCTCGGCGTCTTCAGGTCCAGCACGTTGAACACGCTCGCCGCCGCCTGCAACATCCGCTCGCCGTGATCCAGCAACGCCGTCGAGTACCAGTCCAGGAAAAACTCCCCGTACTCCGTTTCCCACGTCCCATCCCAGCTCTTGAAAAACGACGTATCGTCCGGCATCGAGTTGTAATCCCCGACGCCCTCGGGCCCCCCGTGCCCCCACTCTGGCCGCCCGCACGCCTCTGCCGCACTCGCCAGGCTCGCCAGCGCGCGCCGGTCGTAGCACTGGAACTCCCCGATGCCCGGAAACCGCCACCCGTTGGTCTCCGCGTACGAAGGATATCGCAGCTCGCCACAAGGCCCCGTCCCGAGGACCACCTCCGAGATGGCGTCCGTCGTGCCGCTCCCCCTGCTCAAAAACGCGTCCCGAAACGCCTTCATGAAGTCCACGTAGCACTGCAGCGGGCTGCGTCCCCGCAGGATCCCGCCCTCTTCGTCCGCAAACAGCGATATACACTCCGGGTTCCGGTTCCCAGGCGACTGCTGCCGGGGCCGGTCCGTGTAAAAGATATCCGGATCCCGTTCCCCAGACGCCAGGACCCACGACGGCAGCGGCACCACCGCCGTATCACCAACGTTTCCACCACACGCATGGAACGCCAGAACGACTTGAATCTTCAGCCCGAGCGAGATGAGAAAGTCGAAGAGCTCCTCGTAGCCCGAGAAATCGTACAACCGGGGCTTCTTCTCCACGGAACCCCACCACACGTCCACGGCGACGCCGTGGATCCCGGACTTGATCAGCTCTTGCAGCGTCTGCAGGAACCACGGCGACGACTTGTATTCGAACACGCCCTCGGCGTTCACCGTATCCAATGGCAACATCACGTATACGGGCACGGAGGAGGACGGCACCCCGGCGGCCTTCTCCAGAGGCGCCGGCGCCGGCGCCGGCGCCTCTTCGCCAAACCGGGGAAATCCCACCGGGAGCGGCGGAAGACGCTGTCCCAGCGGGTCCCGGGACTCGAGGGCTTCGTTGAGGAGCTCGTTGAGGCCCGGTCGATCTGCTTCCTCCACGTCGTTCATCATCAGCGTCCCGTGCAGTTCCCCGCTCATCTATATACACCGAGAGGATCTAAACGTCTTTTAGGGTAGGCGTGGGGCGCCTCGACCCGTCTGTATACTGCAAGCAGCGCTCTAAATTTGCGTGCTCCTAGAACAACAGGGGCGCTCGCTCGCTTTCCCTACAGCCAAACCCACGACTATGCACGACTGTGTGCCTATCTATGATCGTGCTACTATATATATGCGGCGGGCGGTGTGTGTGGGTGTGTGTACAGGCATCTGGGGATCGGGTTTCGGTACGTGTCGGGGGGACACGGAAATAGGCCAAATCACACGTCGGACGCCCTCTGTGAGAGACCGAGCGAGCGATCGGCGAGCGATCGGCGAGCGCACGTCGGACGAGGTGTTGCAATTGTTACACTCAGAGAAGGCTGAGAGAACGATCAACTAAATGTGTGTGTCTATTGGATGAAAGATGCTGTTGTTGATGCTGCTAGTGTGTGGCATGCTCGCCTAATCCGCGACGCATGAAGAATGGGGGGCACTCGACCTGCCATTGGACCTGCCTATTGGACCAGAGTCCAGACAAAAGAATCATTCATCGATGGGATTCGTTTGAAATACCACCACCCCGACTGGGGTCCTGTGGCACGAGGAGGGGTCGTCTCTCCGCCGTGTCGGTGCGCGGTGGCGGCCGCGCCGAGCCACGCAGAGAGAACCGTCCCCCCCTCACTCAACACCCTCGATCTTGTCCTCGACGTCAGTATACAGCTGGCGGAGGCGCTCGAGCTGCTCCTCAGACGCGTCCCAGTAGCCCCTTCCGTTGGCCTCCAAGAAGGTGGCCACGAGCTTCCTGAACGAGTTCGGGTTGGTCTCCAGGAGCCTCTCGGCCATCTCGGGGTCCTCGATGAAGGTGGCGTTGGCCTCGTCGTAGACCCAGTTGTCGACCTGGCCGGAGGTGGCGGACCACCCGACCGTGTTGGTCAGGCGCTTCTGGATCTCGCGGACGCCCTCGTAGCCCGAGCTGAGCATGCCCTCGTACCACTTGGGGTTGAGGAGCTTGGTGCGGGCGTCGAGGCGGACGGTCTCTGAGAGAGACCTGACCTGGGCGTTGGCGGTGGTCGTGTCGGCGATGAAGGCCGCGGGGGCCTTTCCGTCGTCACGGAGACCGGCGACGAGCTTGGTGGGGTCCGAGTCGAAGTAGTGGGAGACGTCGGTCAGGGAGATCTCGGACGAGTCCAAGTTCTGGAAGGTGACGTCCACCTTCTTCATGGCCGAGGTGAAGGACGACCTAGCCTCCTCGCCTCCGGCGCCGGGGCGGTCAGAGTTGAAGGCGAAGGACTTCCTGTTGAGGTACATCTCCTGCAGCTGGGACTCGTCGCTCCACGAAGAGTTCTCGACGGCCAGGTTGACGTTGGAGGAGTACGATCCGCTGGCGTTGGAGAAGACGCGGGTGGCGCCCTCCCTGAGGGAGATGCCCTCCGCCTCGGCCTGCTCCATGGCGTGCTTGCGGACAAAGTTCATCTCCAGCGGCTCGTCCTGCTCGGCCGCGAGCTTGATGGCGCGATCCATCAGGCTCATCTGGTTGACGAACAGGTCGCGGAAGACTCCGGAGCAGTTCACGACGACGTCGATACGCGGGCGGCCCAGCTCCTCGAGCGGGATGACCTCGAGCTTGTTGACGCGGCCGAGCGCGTCCGGCACGGGCCTGATGCCGACCATCATCATGACCTGGGCGAGCGACTCACCGTAGGTCTTGATGTTGTCGGTTCCCCACAGCACGACAGCGATGGACTCCGGGTAGGCGCCATTGTTGTCCATCGCCTGCCTCTCGAGGAGGCGGTCGACGACCACCCTGGCGTTCTTGATGGCAGCCGCGGTCGGGATGGACTGCGGGTCGAGCGCGTGGATGTTCTTTCCGGTCGGGAGAACACCCGGGTTACGGATGGGGTCTCCTCCCGGACCCGGCTCGACGTACTTGCCGTCGAGGGCCTCCTTGAGCGCGCCGATCTCGTTGTCCTTGACCACCTGCTCGAGGCAGAACTCGATGTACTTGAAGAGCGTGACCATCTCGGTGCGATCGGCCTTGGCGAACTCGGTTCCCTGGAGGGCACGCACGTACGGCTCGGCGATCAGGCCGAACATCTTCATGATGTTGGCCAGGTAGTTGGTGCCGATGCGCCCATCGATGCCCGTGCGGTCCTTGACAAACTCCCCGACGCACTCGCGAGAGGCCTCGGTGATCCTCTGGAGCAGGTCAACGTCCTCGAGGATTCCCTTGTTGTTTCCGGAGTAGACATCCTCGATGTCCCTGCCGACGGCCTTGGCCAGGATGGACGGCAGCCCCTTGATGGGCTCCGGCTTCTGGTCCGGGCGGTCGAGCTCGGCGATGTTGACCAGGGTGGCGATGGCCTCCATGGCGGTCGGGGCCTCCCCGACGACGTGGAGTCCGCACGGCAAGAGCCTGGACTCAATCTCCATCAGCTTGCGGTACACGTTGCCGACGATGAGATCCTTCTCGTCGATGCTCAGCTCCTTGGTGTCGTCCTCCGGGAGGTTGACGTCCTTGTCCATGTTGCACTGGCGAGCCGTCTCGATGATGGTGGCACAGATGGCATCCGACCTGCTGTTGTCCCTCATGGACTGGTAGGACGAGATGAGCTCCTTGAGCTCCTTCAGTCCCTTGTACAGTCCAGCGTTCTCGGCCGGCGGGGTCAGGTACGAGATCGTGTTGGCGTACGACCTACGCTTGGCGATGGTGGCCTCAGACGGGTTGTTGGCCGCATAGTAGTAGAGGTTCGGGATGCTACCGATCAGGGAGTCCGGGTAGCAAACCCCGGACATACCGACCTGCTTGCCCGGCATGAACTCGAGCGATCCGTGGGTTCCGAAGTGGAGCACGGCGTCGGCCTCGAAGATGCTCTCCAAGAACGTGTAGTAGGCAGCGAACCCGTGATGCGGGCTGGCCGACTTGGAGAAGAGCAGGCGCATGGGATCGCCCTCGTACCCGAAGGTCGGCTGGACGCCGATGAAGACGTTGCCAAACTGCTTTCCGTAGACGAGCAGCTCCTGTCCGTTGGTGTTGAGCTGTCCCGGCGGGCTTCCCCAGTTCTCCTCGAGGGCCTCGGCGTACGGGCAGAGCCTCTGGTACTCCTCGACCGACATCTTGTAGGCGACGTTGAGGTCGTTGGAGTTGAACTTCTGCTCCTCGGCGTTCAGGATCGACTCGATCAGGCCCTTCTCGGTGGCCGGCAGGTCACCGACGTCGTATCCGTCCTTCCTCAGGTTCATCAAGACCTTGTGGATGGATCCGAACACGTTGAGGTACGCGGCGGTTCCGACGTTGCCCTTGTCCGGCGGGAACGAGAAGACGGTGATGGCCAGTTTCTTGTCGGCGTTCTTCTTCTTCGTCAGACTCGCCCACTTGATCGCCCTCGCGCACAGCGAGTCAATCCTGTCCGGCAGCGAGTGCGACTTTCCGGTGTTGCTGTCCCTCCCGGCGAAGACGATGGGCTCGATCGCCCCGTCCAGCTCGGGCAGCGCGACCTGCAGCGCGACCTGGACCGGGTGCACACCGAGCTGGCTGTCCAGCCACTCCTCGGTCGTCTGGAACACCAGCGGCAGCGAGCACATGTAGGGCACGTCCAGCTCCTTGAGCGCCTCGACGGCCTTGGGCGCGTCCTGCCTGGCCGGCCCGCCGACCAGCGCAAACCCGGTCAGGGACACAACCGTGTCCACGTACGACCTCCCGGTGCCCAGCGGATCGTAGAAGTACTTCTTCACCGGCAGCGAGAAGTCAAGTGCACCGGCAAACACCGGCACCACCTTGGCGCCCCTCGCCTCGAGCTCGGACACCACGCCCGCGTAGTGCCCCTCGTCCCCGGTCACCAGGTGGCTCCTCTGGAGCACGAGCCCGATCACCGGCGCGTCCTTCTCGAACTTGATATCCGTCCTGGTATCATACCAGTTCAGATACTCCTTCAAGTCCTCGTAGAACGTCGGCGCCGTCGGGTGCCAGATCCCGACGTCCGGGAACAGCTCGGGCTCGGCGGTCTCGAACTCGACCCCCTTGAACGCCGGCGTATACGACTGGATCGTCGACAGAATCAAGTTCTCCAGGTTATCAACGTTCCCGCCCAGCCAGTACTGCAGCGAGTTGACAAACTGCCTGGCGTCCTGCGCCTTGTCGCTCGGCAGGTACTTGAGCACCTTGGGCAGCGTCCGCACCAGCTTCAGCAGCCCCTCCTCGAAGTTGTCGTTGTTCTGCCTCGCAGACTTGATAAAGTCCCCGATCACGCTCTTGCTCTGACCCAGCTGGGCCATCGAGAACGTCCCGAGCTTGTTGAGCTTCATCACTGCGGGCATCGACGGGAACACCAGACACGCGTCCAGCGTGTCCCTCGCCGGTCCGACCGCCTCCACGATCTTATCGGCCAGCTCCTCGATAAAGATCAGCGACCCAATGAAAATGTTGGCAGACGCCACGTCGTCCTTGAACGCCTGGAAGTTGGCGGCGTCCCTCAGCTCCTCCAAGAGGTAGCCGACAATCTCCACGCAGACCTCCCCACGCGTGTCGTTAATCCTGTTCACGGCCGCAGTCAGCGAAGACTGGTACTGCGACTCCAGAACCACGTACACGATCTTCACCTTGGTACGACCGTTCGCCTCGGGCACAATACGACGAGACTCGGGGTCCACAGACGTGAACCCGCCGCCCATCATGCCCTCGCCGATGTTGATCTTCAGCGGCTCGTCGCCACCGCCCATCCCTCCGCCAAGAGTAGGGGGCCGCGGACCAGAAGCCACCATCCGGGTGACATTGCGCGAATGGGTCGTAGAACGCTGAAAAGAGGAAAAGAGCGTGGGCGAGCCAGTGAGCGAATTTCACCTCTACGATGCGACCACGCGCGACTGGCGTCTACGACGTTTTCACGCGCCCACCACCACCAACAACGAATTAATCGTCGCGATTGCCCGTCCCGACGGGAAAACCAAGGCAATCGAGGGGACAGACGGGGAGATTCGAGGGATTCGGCAGGACGGAAATGAAATGTGCGGAATCCGGCGGGTATACACGTACATTCGCCACGCGCGTACCGCGGGTCAACAGACCCGTCTTCTGCCCAACAAGGGCAGACGTAGACATCATCGTTCGAGCCGAAGAAACGAAATTCAGATGCCCGATTTCCAGAACAGAACAGAGGCGCTTGTATGCGTTTGATCGATACGCAGACCTGCCTCACAGTTCTTAACCACGATGACACTGAATTGTTCAGGAAAAGGAATGTGGGCGAGCGGGGGAACGGGCGGATGGTGCTTCGCGGGTGATGGCTCGGATCTGTGGCCACGCCGAGGATAAGCATGACGCGTCCTCAGAAGACTTGGGTTCGGTGCCACCACCCTCGGGTCGTCTCGTCGGTTGGTCAGCTCCCCACGTGCCCTCCCCACGAGCGTGTGTCGTCGGGCGACGTGTGTTCTCGTGGGGCGAACGGGAAGCAGCGGGATCAGTCGGGCGATTCTGGTGGAACGGACGATGGGCGAGCGGGGCGGACGTCGAGTGGGAGGATCACGGCATGCGAGCGAGGAAGGGAGTGAGTGAGTGAGTGAGTGAGTGAGTGAGTGAGTGAGTGAGTGAGTGAGTGAGTGAGTGAGGGAGGAAGGAAGGAAGGAAGGAAGGAAGGAAGGGAGGGAGGGAGCGCACGTCGAGCGGTCGGCAGCCGTGGGCCTTCATTCCCGCACTTTAAGGAGGCGGATTCCGTTCGTCCGTCGCGCGCGTGTAC
>Ga0181573_10003738_pt1 | contig 13313 bp, 8 predicted proteins | sample 101ome_25_FD_148643 | JGI IMG/M metagenome (GOLD analysis project Ga0181573, IMG submission 148643) | Coastal salt marsh microbial communities from the Groves Creek Marsh, Skidaway Island, Georgia - 101409BT metaG (spades assembly) | ecosystem: Environmental > Aquatic > Marine > Intertidal zone...
ACAAGTGCCACGACGCGGGGATATCGAAGAAGGCTGTCAAGCTCCGACCAATCGCCGTCGTCAAGGGTTGACGCGGCCCGATGGCGTAGCCCGATACGTCTTAGCGCCGCGTCAGTTTAAGCTACACTATAATCGCGTCGATGTTACACACCTAATCTTACGATGCGCCGTCTCACTCCTCGTCCTCGTCCGGCCCGGCGATGTCGGTGACGTGCACCATCATCGCCGAGAGTTTCTCCACGGCGTCCATGCCGAGAGCCTCGTGCTGGTCGTCAACCTTCCGCCGCACCACCCCGAACATGCCGTCCTCGCCCAGGCTCCACCCCATCCCGACGCCCTGCGCGGCGGCCTCCTCGACGGTCACGCCGAGGCACGCGGCGACGTGCGCGCACGACGCGGTGGTGTACGCGCGCGACAGCAGATCCAGGGTCGCCGCCCTGTACCTCTCGATCAACGACGCCACGAGGGGCGCGCACCGCGGCGACCACGCGTGCGCGCCCGCGGCCGCGTGCACCGCGGGGTGGTCGCCGTCGATCATGGGCGCGAGCACGGCGTGGACGGCGCGGAGCTCGGGATCGTGCTCGCGCAGGTGCTCGGGCGCGCGCTCCAGCACGCATCGCGCGCGCTCCAGATCGCCCGCGAGCATGCGCGACAGCACGTGCGTCGCGTGGGGCCACTCCGGGACGTTGCCGGCGCCGCCGGCGACGATCTCGAACTCGTCGCAGACGCCCGCGACGGAGTCCAGGTCCCCCGCGGCGATCAGCGAGTCCACGCGCTCGGTCACGCTACCCATCGCTCGCGCGCCACGTTCTGCATCGGACGGGGCGAAACTGGCTGGGGGCCAACACCGCGTTGTTGCTTCAAAAATGTCGACTCTGATGAATGAATAAACGACGCCGGCGCCGCGCCGGCGCTAAGACTCAAGACTCGGCGCTCAGTGCCCCCCGCACACCCACCGAAGTTCACCCCCCACGGCGTCCACCTTCTCCCGCCGCCCCAACCCCAAACTCCGCCACGAGCACTGGCAGCAGTACGCCCTCCAACCCTTTCTCTCCGTCGCCCTCGCGCCCATCTTTCCCGCGTCTGGGTAGTTGTTACGAAAGAACATGTAATCCACCCCGGGACCCTTCGCGCCCCCCTCGCCCCCGCACCACGCCGCGCCGTCGAAGGACACGACGTCAAAGTCGCAGGACACGCACCGGAGCGCGTCGCACGAGGCGTCCGGGGACATGAACGACGCGCGGCCGAGTTTGGCATCCGCGCCGCCGACGAATGCGCACGGCGCGCACCTGCTGCCGCCGCCGCCGCCGGTTCCCCCGCCGCGCGGGTTGGGCGCGAGTCTCACGCCGCCGCCGTGGTCGATCCGGTCGAGGGGCGCGTGCGGGTCCGAGGGGTCGCCGGTTCGAACCCGGGACGGATCGAACGCGTTGGACGGATCGAACGCGTTGGACGATGACGACGCGTTGGACTTTTGGGACGTCGTCGTTACCGACGACGACGACGCCGGCTTCGGTCGTTCCGTCAGGGGCGACACCCCGCTGCCCATGACCGCGTCGAGCTCCCCGAGGAGGTCGTCGAGCTCGTCGAGGTTCCCCGTCGGTCTCGCGCCGGTGACCCCGTCCCGCGCCGCGGTGACCCCCACCGATCGCGCGGGGCCGTCCGCGACGGTGGAGGTCCTGCCGGGAGCGGGCACGCTGGAGGTCCTGCTGACGGGCGGAGCCGCGGTCCCGCCGACGCCCTTGGCCGCGCCGCCGCCGCCGATGCCCGCGGCGTCGAGGTCCTCGAGAAGCGCGTCGAGGTCGTCCATCGCGGGGTCCCGGTCTCCGCCCGACCCCGCGCCTGCCGATCTGGCAAAAAAGACAGCCACCAGATCGAGTTCGCGTCTGAGCGTGTGAAACTATATGACTGGGCCGTCGAGGAAGCCCGCCATCGTCGTCGGCGGCGGGCGAGCGGGCGGGCGACGCGGCGATGAAGCTCCGCGCGTCACTAGTTCTGACATACACCAAATACGCTCTACGTTCCCAAGGCGCCTCGTGCTAAAACCGCCACACCTTCGCGACGACCACCGAAGAGAGCTCTCGTCGTCTCAAAGTCGCAAACAAAGTCGTACAAGCCATCAACCCGCAAACGATTCGCGCTCAATTACTCGCGATCAATCCTGACCGGCGTTGTCGAAGAGGAAGTTCGCGGCGAGCTCCTCGTTTTTCCCGCACGCGAAGAACGCCTCCGCGGCCCGCTCGAACTCGAACCCGAGCGCGGCGAGTCGGTCGATCGCCGCCTTTTCATCCTCGGAGATTTCAATCTGTCCCTCCCCGACGCCGCCGTCGCCAAACCCTCCGCCGTCGCCCAGCCCAGCCGCCAGGTTCTCCAGCGCCCCCTCCGGCGCCGGCTCGTCGAGCAGCCTGAGAAACTCCTCCTGGTTGCCGTGGATGAGCTGGTACAGCTGCGGATTCTGCCTCTGCAGCTCCGCGAGCATGGGCTGGAGGATCTGCGGGTTGCCCTGGACCATGGCGCGAATAGCCTGAAACTGGGGATTCTCGCGAAGAAAATCGAGCATTCCGCTCCCCTCGCCGCTGCCGCCGCCGCCGCCGCCGCCGCCGGGGACGCCGCCCTCGGGGAAGAGGTTCAGGGGCTGGGTGTTGGGGCCCGGGCCGCCGGACGACGCGACGGGGGCGGTGGGGGCGGCGGCGGCGGCGGGGGCGGCGGTGGGAGCCGCGGCGGCGGGCGCCGCGGGGGGCATGACATTCTCGGGGATGCCGGTGAGGAGGTACTCCACAGCCCGGTCCGGGTTGTTGAACGCGGCTCGAAGCGCCCTGACGCACGCGTCGCGCTCGAACCCCATCGACATCATGTTGTTGATGGTCTCCTGCAGCGCGGCACCGGTGACGAGCGAGCTGTCGGGGGTGCCGGCGGGCGCCGCCGCGGCCGAGGGAGTCGCGGCGGGGGTCTCGGGAGTGGCCTCCGGCGCGGGAGCCGCGGGAGCCTCGGGAGCCTCGGGAGCCGCGGGAGCCGGCGCGGCGGCGGCGGGCTTGGGCGCCGGGGGAGGTGGCGCGGGCTTGGGCGCCTTGGGCTTCTGGTGCATCATCACGATGAAGCTCGCCTCGGTGACCCCCGCGGCGGCGAGCGTCGCGTCGTCGGTGAGCACCTTGCCCTTGTGGATGAGCACCATCTCGGGAGCCGGGATCTTCTGCGTCTCGGAGAGCTTGGCGCGGACGTCCCCGATGGACGCGTCGTCCGCGAAGTCCTCCTCGAACTTCTGGTTGGTGCTGTTGGGTGGGTTTCACGGGACGGGGATTCGGCGGTCAGCGCGGGCGTGGGTGGGTGGGTCGGGTCGCGGGACGAGCAGATCCCGGGCCGACGCGCAGATCTCGTGCCCACGTCGGCCTCGCTTTTTGCCGAGGGGGTAAGAATGGGGAAGATCTGGGCGGGTCGGCGCGGTTCACGCGCGCGAGCGCGCGTCGCGAGCCGGCGCCGCCGGCGCCGGCGCGGTTTGGGCGACGTGCGGAGGCGCGAGCGCGCCGAGCGGCGCCGTCGCGGCGTCGCCGGGCGCGCGTCGCCCCAGATTTATCCCCCCGATCCAGCTCAACCGGCGTCGATGAATAACGGGAGGGAACGGTTCGGGCTCGGCGCTCACAGTGTCTTGAAGGCGACCTTCATGGCGCTCGAGACGGGCGCTGGGTCGCTCGCCGGTGTGGTGCTCGAAGCACGCGGGATGTGGCCCGTGGAACGGAGCCCGTACGCGAGCGCGCTCGCGAATGGGGGACTCGCCGAGGGAAAACCTTGAAAAAGCGACGCGAGGGATGTGACCATTTTGACAGCTTCATTTTGACTGCCCAGACTTGCCCGGCGCTTCGAGCGCGATCGGAAGGAAATACATAACGGTCCGCGCCACACGCAGAGGCGCATCGACGGACCCGAAAGGTACGCCAAAATGGGCTGGAAGAAGGAGCCCAACATCGCGGAGCTGACGCCCACGGCGGTCATCGTCGCGCTCGAGCGCGACCTGCTGCTGTCGTCCCTGTCGAGGCCCGTGGGTTCCGTCCGAGGGATCCCGTCCCCGGCGGCGGTGCCCGCCAAGGCTGGGCCGGACGCGCGAGCCGCGGCGGAGGTCATCGCGCTCATCCGACGCGGCGCGTTCGTCGAGGCGCTGACGTGCGCATCCGCGAAGAGCGCCCTCATCGTCCCCGCCGCGATCGAGGGCCAGGCCGCGCCCTCCCCCGACGTCGACGGCGTCAGCGCGCTCTACGCATCCGTGGAGGCGGCGGTGGAGTCGGCGGGCGCCGCCGCCGCCGCGCGCGGCACCCTCGCGAAGGCTGGTCACGAGCTCTGCATCCTCGCGCTCGGCGTCGCGGCGCTCAACGCCTTCATCCAGGCCAACGTCACGGGTCCCGACTGCCGCGACGCGCCCCACTGCCCGCTCACCCCGTCCGCGCCCGCCGCCGATCTCGCCGCGAGCGCCGACGCGTGGAACAAGTGGGCGCTCAGGTCCTTGGCGCGGGACGGCGAGGACCTCGTCGGCAGGTGCTTCCTGCCGCAGTACCTGTACCTCGCGAAAGCGCTCCTCGCCGATCGATGCGCGGCGCGAGCGGAGGAGGCGTTCGGCGCGGACGTCGACGTCGCCGCCGCGACGCTCGCGGAGACTCGAGCGAGGGCGGCGAAGATGGCCGCCAAGACGGGCTCTCTCTCCAAGGCGGGCGCGGGCCGCGTCGTGCTGTGGCCCGACGAGGACATCCCGCCGCCGTCGTTGACGTGGTGGGCGTCCAGGGTCGCCATCGCGCACCAGCGGCTGTTGTCCGGCAGGTCCCCCACGCTGAGGCGTCTGCTGTTGGGGTGCCATTCGCTCACGCTTTCGTGGTACGCGCCGGCTAACGCGGCGCCTGGTTTCCCGTCAGCCGCGTCCGTGGTTCGAGCGGCCACCGCGCGCGAGACGGACGGGTCCCCCACGCCCGCCGCCGCCAACGCCGCGACCGCGGGGCTCGTGTCCTCGATGTCGCTGCTGGAGACGGCGCTGATGGAGCACGAGTACGGCCACGTGGACAGCGCGAGGGCCTTGCTGCGAGCGGCGGGTGAACCCATCGGCGCGACGCACGAAGTCGTCGGCGAGATGGGCTTCCGGACGATTCACCAGACGGACGCCAAGGCGCAGATGGTGCTCCGCGCGGAGTGTCTCGGGTTGTGCGTGTTCAAGAGGCCCGGGAGCCTCGGGGGCGCGGAGGAGGCGGCGGCGAGCGACGACGAGACGGACGAGGCCGTCGCCGAGGAAGCCGCGGCGCGGCTGGCGAAAAAAGCCGACGCGGAGGCTGAGCGCGACGCCGCCGGCCGCGTCGTCAACACCAAATCCGCGGCGATGAACCGCATAGCCATCGAGCTCGACGGGTTATCCGCCGACGGTGCGCAGGTGCTCATCGCGCCGAGGCTGGGCGTGACCCGCGCGGACAGGGACGCGGAGGAGAAGGGCGCGTACGGTGATCCGCTGCCGGCGGCGCACCAGGCGTTGGTGCTGGCGACGGCGGTGACGGTTCGCAAGTCCATGGCGGACGACGGCACGAGGTCGTGGTCCGTCGCGCCCTACCACGAGTGCGTTCAGACCCAGCGCAGGTCCCGGCCGGTGCTCAGGGCGGCGGCGGCGGTGCTTTCGGCGCGGCACGAGCGGGAACGCGCCAGGACTCGCGAGCGAGCGTTGCTCGTGATGGAGGATCTGGTCAAGTCGCTGGAGTCGCCGGCGCCGTCTGCGGCTGCGAGGATTCGTTACGCGTACTCCACCTGGTTCCCCCCCGGCGCGATGCTCCGCAAGGAGCTCGGCGATCACCTCGTGTCGCTGGGCATGGTGGGCGCGGCGCTGGAGCTCTTCGAGGAGATTGAGCTGTGGGACTCGCTCATCGTGTGCCTCACGCTGCTGGGGAAGAAGCAAGCCGCCGCGGATACGATCCGGAGACGTCTGGAAGTCGACCCGACCGACCCGAAGCTCTGGTGCGCCCTCGGCGACGCTCTGGACCTCGAGGAGCACTTCCTAAAGGCGCTCGAGGTGAGCGAGGGCAAGAACGCGCGCGCCATGCGGTCGTTGGCCAGGCGAGCCGCGCTTCGCGAGGATTGGAAATCCGCAGCCGAGTACTGGTCCAAGGCGATGAAGACCAACCCGCTCTTCCCCGACGGATGGTTCAGCTGCGGCTACGCCCTGCTCAAGGCGGATCGCGAGGAGGAAGCCCTGCGCGCCTTCGTCCGGTGCACGCAGGTTGACCCGGAGAACGGTCAGGCTTGGAACAACGTAGCCGCGTTGAACATCCGAAGACAAAAGTACGCCGCCGCGCACGTCGCGCTCCGAGAGGCGGTGAAGCAGGTGGCGACGTCGTGGCAAACGTGGGAGAACCTCGCGATGGTGAGCGCCAAGGTCGGCAGGTTCCAGCAGAGCGCCCGGGCGCTCTTGAAGGTGATGGACCTGACCGGCGGCGCCAAGCTCCACGTGGCGACGCTGTCCACGCTGGTGGAGCGGTGCAAGGAGGCGCGGTCCGGCGAAAATCTGGATTGGCTACGGAAAGAGGCTGACGCCGAGGCTGCCGAGGCGAAGGACGAGCAGAACAGGCTCGCGGTCCTCGGCGGCATCGCGGACCTGGCGATGAACGGCGACGGCGACGACGACGACGAATCAGACGTCGAGGTTTGGGAGGGCGTCGGCGGGAAAGTAGCGACGGGTGGCGGCGACGCCGGAGACTTTGCCGACGATTTCCTCGACGCGTTCGCATCCGACTCGGACGACGACGATACCACCGACGCCGACGCCGCCGTTCAGAGGGCCAAAGAGTCCGAGTCGGTCCAGGCGGAGGTGCTGAGCCGGGAGACGGTCCGTCTGGAGGCTGCCGTCGACGAGGTGCTTCGTCGCGCGCTCGGCGCTTCGAGCGGCGAGCGACCCGTCAAGGACGCGGCGGACCTGTGGTCCCTCTCCGCTGACCTCAAGGAGGCGCGCGGGGAGTTTTTGGTGGCGAACGAGGCGAGGCTGAAGCGCGTGCGCGCGCTGGAGACGTCGGGGTGGCGCAAGGACGCGGCGGCGTTCGCGGAGTACGCGTCGGCGAGCCTGGACATGTGCCGGGGTTGGGCGCGGGCGGCGGAGAGGGCGGCGGGGGACTCGGAGACGGCGGACGCGAGGCGACGGCTGGCGCAGGCGAGGATGCACATGAACGGGGTGTGCAAGGCGAGCGCGGCGGGTAAGTTCGACGAGAGCATGGGCGAGGTGCACGAGGAGCTGATGGCGTGCATGGATGAGGTGACCAAGGCGGAGGAGGCCGCCGCGCGTTGAGTAGAGTAGGTGTGCGAATAACCAAAATTTTCCAAATCTCCGAGTGCCCCTCGCGACACGGTTCCGAAGTGCAGCGTGGAGTTAGGGTCTGAGCAGTCTGTGTCCCGTAGGCGAGATCTCCGTCGCGGGTCAGAGACGTCGAGCGCGCGGGCCGGGAGGGTCACGCAGCGAGGATGGCGACGTCGAACGCTCCGCTCGTGTGCCACGGGCACTCGCGCCCCATCAACCACCTCGAGTACAGCCGCATCACCGACGACGGCGTCTTCCTGATCAGCTCCTCCAAGGGTGAGATGAGGCACCCACGGCCGAGCAGTCATCCAACCTTTTTCCGCGTCGTTCCGGAGGGGCGCCACCCGCCTCTCCCGCACGATCCGCGCGTTTGAAAATCCCCGAACCGCGTGCCCGAACCGAGCACTGACCGCGCGATACCCCCGACCACCGACAGACGGCCAGCCGATGCTCCGCAACGCCGAGACGGGAGACTGGATCGGAACATTCGAGGGCCACAAGGGCTGCGTGTGGAGCGCCACGCTCAACGCCCCCGCGACGCACGCCGCGACCGCCTCGGCGGACTTCAGCGCGCGCCTGTGGAACGCCATCACCGGCGACGAGCTTCACGTCTTTCAGCACAAGCACATCTGCAAGTCCGTCTCCTTCTCCGACGACTGCCAGAAGCTCCTCACCGGCGGAAGCGAGAAGCTCCTGCGCATCTACGACCTCGGCAACGTCGACGCGGAGCCTTACGTGATGCAGGGCTCCCCCTCGCAGATTCGCACCGCGCAGTTCACCGCGGAGGACACGCTGATCATGTCGTCGTGCGCCGACGACAAGGGCATCCGCGTGTGGGACGTCCGCACCAACACCATCGTCACCACGCTGGGCACCGACTCCCCGGTGACGAGCATCGAGATCACCGACGACGGTCGGTACATCACCACCGCGGACGGCAAGACGGTCACGTTCTTCGACGCCATGACGTTCACGCCGGTGTGGAAGCGCACGATGGGGTACGAGGTGGAGAGCGCGAGCGTCTGCATCAAGAACGACGTCTTCGTCGCGGGTGGGACGGACATGTGGGTCCACGCGCACTCCATGAGCACCGGCGAGGAGGTCGACTGCGGGAAGGGACACCACGGGCCGGTGCACTCGGTGAGGTTCGCGCCGGACGGTAAGTCGTACGCGTCGGGGTCGGAGGACGGCACGATCAGGATATGGAGGACGCTGCCCGGGAAGTGAGCCGCGCGCGCGAGCCGGGTGGAGCGAAGAGGAGGTGGAGCGGGATAGTTCTTTAGTTGAGCTCGCACGGAGACGGCTATTCTTTTTATACGACGTGCGCCTTCTTTTGTACGCTACGCTCGCGGGGGGTCATGTACAACGTATGTTAAAACAGGATGTTCAGAGTAGGGTACAAGTCGGCGGGCGGCGGCTTGAGACCATCTGAAGTGCGCGGAAGCTCGACCAGCACCATCACCAATGAAGCGTAGCACTGGAGGCGATCAAAGTGTCGCTCTGAAATGTCATGCTCTCCAGTGAATGAACTGGAAAAAGCTGAGAACAGATCAACCAAAACGACACTTTGAGCATAGTGACGGGCTGGTCGAGCTTAGCCGTGGCGACCTGACTTCAGATGGTCCCAATCGCCGCGATTGGGTGTCGCGCTTTCTCAGAGCTGAAACGCGCCGCCGCCAGTCAAAGAATCCTGCAGTTTGTTCGTCTGCGCCATCCTGTCCTTCCACCTGTGGTACGTCTTCATGTATCGGATCGTGCCGGAGGGGGCGCGCATGATGTACGAGTGCGTCGTGGCGCCGAAATCGTGAAAGTTGACCCCGTCGAGCAGGTCGCCGTCGCTGATCCCGGTCACCGTGAAGAACACCTCCTCGCCGCCGCACAGGTCGTTCGTCCTCAGCACCCGCATCGGGTCCATGCCCGCCGCCCTGCACGCCGCCGCCTCCTCCGGCGATCGCACCCAGAGCTGGCCCTGAATTTCCCCGCCCATGCACCGAATCGCGGCGGCGGCGATGACCCCCTCCGGAGTGCCCCCGATTCCGAAGAGAGCGTCGACGCCCGACTCCGGGTCGCACACCGCGATCGCCGCCTCCACGTCGCCGTCGGAGATGAGCTTGATTCGGGCGCCGGCCATCCGAAGCTCCTCGACGAGCCCCACGTGCCTGTCGCGGTCCAGCACGACGCAGGTGACCTCGCTGACGGGCTTGTTCAGCGCTCGCGCGATGGCGTGGACGTTGACGGTGGGCGATCGCGTGATGTCCACGTGTCCCACCGCGGCGGGCCCGACGACGAGCTTGTCCATGTAGAACGCGGGCCCCGGGTCGAACAGCGCGCCGCGCTCGGCGATGGCGATGACGGAGACGGCGCCGTTGCGACCGCCGGCGACGAGGGTGGTGCCGTCGATGGGGTCGACGGCGATCTCCGCGACGGGCTCGACGCCGGTGCCGACGAGCTCGCCGTTGTGGAGCATGGGCGCGTCGTCCTTCTCGCCCTCGCCGATGACGACGCGGCCGGAGAAGTCGACGTGCATGAGCGCCTGGCGCATGGCCCGAACCGCGGCGCCGTCGGCGGCCATCTTGTCGCCCTTGCCGAGCCAACGCGCGGCGGCGACCGCGGCGGACTCGGTGACGCGGACCATCTCGAGCGCGAGGTTGCGGTTGCAGCTCGCGAGCGTGCCCGTGGAGGGCTCGGCGGAGATCTGGTGGACGATGTGGTTGGACACGAGGTCCTGATGGTGCCTGGAGAACTTGTCGTGCGTCGGGGAATTCGGGTCTCCCGGCAGCGCGTGGGGGGGCGTGTACGGCTTGTTCGCGTCAAGCGCGGTGAGGTCCTCGCCGTCTTCGACGTCGTTGTCCTGGAGGACGACGTTCTTGGCGACGGTCCTGCGCGCGTTGGAGATCGGGACGATCTTGGGGTGCGCGCGGCGCGCGTTGCGGCGGCCGAGCGAGCCCCCGGAGGAGGCCGCATTGGACCCGCCGAAGGACTCGAGGCCCTTGGCGACGACGCGGGGGGCGGGCGCGACGACGCGGCGAAGGCGCGCGGCGCGATGGTCCGCGCGTCGAAGGGGATCGACGGCGGCGCGATGCGGAGTCAGGGCGGTGGACGTCGCGCGCATTTCGTGGGATACACGGCGAGGGCGCGACGAAGAGTGCGCGTCGTTGCTCCGTCAGCAGCTCCGAGAGGAAAACATGTAACCGCCCGAAAAAGCGTACACGTCGAAGTACACGCGAGCATTTCGTAACCGACCGAAAATTTTCGCTTTGCACCACCGGACCAGTCACGAAATCGTGATGAAAAAAAAACCCGGTCGGGCTCTTGGCTCCACCTGGCGGCACGTCATTGGGTGTTCGACGGCAACCCCTGAGAAAGTTCCGAACCCGAGATCCCCGTGCGTTTTCGCATCCGTCGGCGATTCCTAGAATCTCGTCGTGTCGACACCGGGCGAAGCGACGAGGACCGCGCGCACGCGCGTCGCGCGCCGCACCCCGCGCCCTTTCGGCGTCGGCCATCGACGAATGTCGAGCGCGCTCGTCGCCCGGCTCCGCCACCTCGAGTCGCAGGTCGCCTCGCTCGAGACGACGTGCGCCGACCGCGTCGACGCGCTCGCGCGCGCGTGCGAGGCGCTGCGCGAGGAGAACGAGACGCTTCGCGGAGAGAACGAGGCTCTGCGTTTCGAGGTGGCGCGACACCGGGAGGTGGATCAGACGCTCCTCGAGGGGCTGCTCGACGACCTCGCCCCGGTGTCCAGCCACGACCGCGTCGGCGACGATGGCGTCGACGTCGACCGAGCGGCGTTCCTTCACGGCTGGGACGAGGAAGAAGGAGAGAGAGCGCGGGACGAAGGAGAGAGAGCGCCGCTCGAACGCGCCGCGCCCTCGGTGAAGATCGAGCCCGGGGGGAGCGAGGCGCGTTTTCCGTCCACGCGGCGCGCGGCGCGGGTCGCGGCGAGGAACGCCGGGCGGACGGCGGCGGCGGAGGCGGATGGCGACGGCAGCGAGTCCGAATCCGACGACGACGACACGCATGGGCGGAATGGGCAAAACGACGACGCGATGTGCCTCGACGTGCCCAGGATGTACGAGACGGCCGCGAACGGGCGACAGTTTCTCCTCTGCAAGCACGCGCTGAAGAAGGCGTGGTGCCCGGAGTGCCAACCGGTGCCCAGGAAACAAAAGGGGAAACCAAACATCGCGGGTTCCGTGTGCGAGCACGGGACGCGACGCGCGACGTGCAAGACGTGCAAGGGCGGCTCGATCTGCCCGCACGGCAGGCGAAAGACCATCTGCAGGCTCTGCGGCGGAGGGTCCATCTGCGTCCACAACCGCTACCGGTATCGCTGCGTGCTGTGCAAGGGCGGCGCGGTGTGCCACCACAACAGGCGCAAGTACCAGTGCACGCTGTGCTTCGCCGAGCGCGCGTGCGAGCACGGGTTGGACGCGAAGGAGTGCGCGGATTGCGTGCTGCTGAAGGTCGAGCTCGCCGAGTACGGCTCCGAGGACACGTTCGAAGACGTTTGATTTTGGTCTCTTCCCAACTCAACTCGCTATGAATGAATGAACGAACGAACGAACGAACGAACGAAACGGACACGATCGGTCACACGTCCGTGGCGCCCTCCAGCGTGAACCGAACCTTCGTGACCAGCATCGCCATCGTCGTCTTGTACTCCGGGTGCACGAACGGCGTCGTGGGCAGATCGAGCAGATCGTCCAGCGCCGCCATGTCCGACTCCACGACCCGCCCAAACGCGGTGAAACTCGCGTCCCACTCCTCGTGGTCCTTGGTGGCGACCAGCACGTTCGGCCCGCCCGGTATGTACCCCACCGTGCCCCTCGCCCACCGCGCGGCGCCCTCCGTCCTGCCGTCCTCGAACCTCCCGCCCGCCTTCTCCAGCCCCGCGAGGGTACCCTGCACGAGCCCGTACGCACGCTCGGCTCGATGGAAATGGCACGCGCGTTCCGGACACGTTCCAGAAACGCCCGGAGCGCATTTCCCAGCCGCCACCGCCGCGCGAACCGCCGCCGCCGCCTCGGGGGCGTCCGCCGGGTCGAGCCGCACGCGGACCCTCGCGCCCCTCCGTTTCCCCGTCTCGACGTCCAGCCAGTCCAGACCGAGCGCCACGCCGCGGCTGGCGTCCGTCTCGAACGCTTTGACTCCCCCTTCGGTATCGAACGCCGCGTCGCCCCGCCTTCGCGCGTCCTCGCACGCGCACGGGCACCGCTCGAGCATAAACGCGGGATTCGACTCGCACTCGCCGTCGCACGCCCAGCCCTCGCACTCCTCGCGCCTCGCGTCGACGCACCCGACTATTTGCCGGGCGCCCTCATCCGTTCCCGCGCCCGCGACATCCGCTTTTGTAACGCTTTTGTAACGCTCGCCGCTCACCTTTGCCGCCGCCCCAACCGACGCCCCAACCGCCGCCTCGTGCCGCTCCCTGTGTAGCCCGTACGCCCTGTCCCTGGCCAGTCTCCCGGCCGCCATCTCCCGCGCGATCGCCGCCTCGCGCAGGCCGGCGTCGTCCGCCCCTTGAGTCACGAGGGACGAGCTCGAGCCGAACAGGTAATACCACGCGGCGAAAACCCAAAACGCGGCAACCGCGGCGAAGAAAACCGCCGGCGACGTCGACCACCTAATAACTCCCCCGCGTCCTCCCCTTCGCCGGCCCCGTATCCCCGCCCCGGGCTTGCGAGACGAGAGCAGCGACCTGCCCCGCGTTTGGGTGAACCGCGCGTGCGGCGCCGGCGTCGGGTGCAGGAACGACGTCGTCGGCTCGTGTGCGCCCGAGTGATGTGAGTACTCGTGTTTCCCCATATTTCGCGGCGTTTGGAAGCGTTCCTCGTCCCGGTCGAACGCGTACGAAGGCTGCCTGGGTAACGACCCGACGCCGTTCGCGCGGCCGGCCTCGACGTCGGCCGTCGTCGAAGGCACGTCGTCGTCGTCGGGAGGGGTGGGCGGTCCGAGGTCCAGCGACGTGAACTCGGACGCCGCCGCCGGCGCCTCGTCCAACGACGATGGA
>Ga0181573_10003741_pt1 | contig 13306 bp, 6 predicted proteins | sample 101ome_25_FD_148643 | JGI IMG/M metagenome (GOLD analysis project Ga0181573, IMG submission 148643) | Coastal salt marsh microbial communities from the Groves Creek Marsh, Skidaway Island, Georgia - 101409BT metaG (spades assembly) | ecosystem: Environmental > Aquatic > Marine > Intertidal zone...
GTGCGCGACGAGGTCGCGCCCGGGGGGGCGCCGAGGCGACTGACGACGACGCGCGGAGGGTGGGCGCTCCGAGAGGATCGCGCGACGAGGCGGGGGAGAGAGCACAGCTGTGTCGGGTGCCGCGTCGTCAGTGAGCGCGGCGCGATGAGTTCGCTATCACCATCTCCGCGCGTGCAGCGCGCTCCGGTCCGTCGAAGGCGTTCAAAATCCGCTCAACAACGGCTGACGACGATGAGCGCGCAAATCGTCGCCCCGGCCGCCTCACCCTCGGCCGCGCGTCGGCGCTTCGGGGCGCGGAGCGCGCGAGGATGTGGCGCCGCGGCGGCGCCGCGCGGACTCTCGCGCTCGTGCTCCTGCTCGCCGCCGCGCCCGGGGTTCGCGCCCAGTCCTCCTTCTTCTCGTCGTTGTTCCGCTCCTCGGGGGACGCCCCCGCGGACGCCGACGACGCGCCTCACGACGCCACGCCGCCGCTCGCGGACGTCGAGCGCGCCGCGGCGCCGTCGGACGCGGAGCCCCCGGATGCGCCGGAGGACGCGCCCGCGACGCCCGAGGACGAGATCGAGGCGATGATGTCGTCGATGCAGGCGCTGATGGACGACGCCGCGAGCTACGGCCTCGACCTCGACGACGAGGGCGGAGACGACGACGCGTACGCGTTCGAAGACGACGCGCTCGCGAACGAGGAAGACGCGAACGAGGCCGTCGCTCGCGCGGAGGTTCTGGACGAGAGCGAGGACGAGAACCCACCCGTGTCGGCGTCGTCGGACTCCGCCGAGCCGCCCTCGCCGCCCTCGCCGCCCTCGCCGCCCTCGGAAGAAGACTCGTACGATTTCGACTCGGACGAGTTCGACCTGGACGAGTGGGACGACGCGTGGGACGTGGACGCGATGCTGGCGGAGATGCAAGCCGCGCGCGACCTCGCCGCGAAGGCCGAGCTCGCGGAGTTCGACACCGAGGACCTCCCCGCGTTCAGCGACGGCGAGTCCGCGCCCGAGGTGAGAGCGCCGGGCACCCGACTGACGCGCCGAGACGACGAGACGGTGGACGCCGGCGGGAGTAGTTTTGTCGCGAGTCGTCCGTCGGACCCACCCGCGTCCGAGTCGCTCCGAGTCGGAGGGGAGCGGCGGTCTCTCCTCGCGTCCTCGGTCTCCGGCGATAACACGCGGTACGTCGCGTACGCGGACCGCCCCGCGCGGCTCCGCGAGCAGCGCACGGGCCCCGAGGTGACCATTGGGCGCGACCACGGCAACGCGCACGTCACGCGCCCCGGCGGGTACTGGCGCGCGGCGCGCTTCAACAAGATCGAGCGCCCGGGCTCGCGCGCGCTCCCGCGGAACTTCGGCCGAGGCTCCGGCGAGGGCACGCTGAGCGGCCCCCGGGGCGGGATCAACCAGCACGACCGCGTCGGCGTGAACAAGGCCTCGGGGTGGCCCGGGGATCTGCACGCGGGCCGGGTGTCTCGCGACCCGTACCCGAGCGTTCCCACCCGGGACACGCGCGGGTTGGCGCTGCAGCCGCACGTCGTCGGCGTCACGAGCTACGTCCCTAACCGCCGCCTCGATAACTACCAGTACAGGAACGTCGCGCAGGTGAGCTTCTTGTCGTGCGCGGACAGCTCGGCGTACGACTGCGCGGACGGCGTCTCGGTGACGGTCGTGGGCGTGCACGACTTCAAGGCGGGCGACGTCGTGCGGTTTTCCGGCGCGCTCGGCGCGGACCGCGCGGATTTCGCCGGCGAGTTTTTCGTCAAGTCCGCCGCCGCGAACCGGAAGAGCTTCGTACCGGTCAGGGAGGACGACACTAACGGCGGGAGCTGGCGCGAGTTCGGTCTCCTCGGCAAGGACTACGACGTCGCGTCGGCGTACGTGACCCGGGTGAAGCGTCCCACGGCGGCGAACCCGAAGCCGTCTGTCGGGACTCGGGACTGGAGCTACGAGGGCGGCGACGCGATTTACTTTTTCGTGACCATGTCCGAGCCCGTGACCGTGACGGGCTCGCCGCGCCTGAAGCTGGACGTCGGTTCGCACTTCGAGAAGGGCGCCGCGAGCGCGTACGCGACGTTCCTGGGGGGCGGGTACGGGGAGAGCAAATCGTTCTGGAAGAACAACGAGCGGAGCCCTCTCAAGTCGCCGACGGAGGCGAACCACTGGTACGAGAACACGTACAAGGTGCACGACGGCGAGTGCGGCAAGGGAGCCACCCCGAACGACGGCGTCACGTCGGACTGCGAGCTGTACAGCCCGGCGGGCGCGTGCGACTGCGCCGAGTACAGCGGCGTGTCGCGGAACACCGCGGACGCGACGATGCGTCTGCGGCGCGTGCACGACTTCAGGCGGGGGGACCTCATCGTCGTCCAGGGCGTCACCGGCCCCGACGCGTCGCTCCTGAACAAACAACACGCGGTCGGCCGGGTGAGCGCCGCGGACGGCCCCGACGCGGACGGCCACGACCAGCTCACGTTCGAGCCCCCGCTGGACCTCCGGGGCAAGACGTTCGACGCGAGCCGAGCGTTGGTCGGCGCCGCGAGCGTCGGGAACGCGTGTCGCGCGGCGGGGGAGAAGGACGCGACCAAACACGGGCCCGAGTACTGCCTGTTCACCCGCGACTCCCGGTACCACCAAGCCTCCACGGACTCGACGCTCCTGGACCACTCCAGGTACGGCGCGCAGCTCCCCGGAAGGCCGAACGGCGCGCGAGGCTTGGGAAACACCGGCCGCGGGGCGACGTTCGGGACGAGCGCCGAGGAGGGCGGGAGCGTCGTCCCGACGAGGAAGAGAATCGCGCACGACGAGGGCCGCACGGAACAGTACATGGATAACGTCCTGGCGTTCAAGTACGTCGTGCAGGGCGTGAGCGGTAACGAGGGCGTGGCGCTCGAGGCGAACGGCACGGTGACGCGGCTCGCGACGCAGTCGCACGCGTACGTCAGCGCCGCGTCCGCGCCGAGCGCGTATCACGCGACGCCCGATTTGGACTACGCGAGTCGCGACGCGCTCGAGCTTCGATACCCGGGCGAGGACGCGGCGATTCGGCGCGCGTGCGGTGAACCCGCCGTCGAGACGAACGGCGGGTCCAGGACGACCAACTGCCGCGTCGTGAACGCGTCACTCACCCTGCCGCACCCCAGGAACGCGTGGAAGGGCACCGAGGGCGCCGTGCAGTCGCTCTCGTTCAACAAGGACATCGTCGTCGGGCCCGCGCACGTGACGCGGGTGCACACCGACGCCGTCGGCGGGCGGACGTACGGGTTCAACCAGGGCCGGGGCGTCTACGCGTCCGCGGCGGTGCAGAACGGCCAACCGGACGTCGTGGACGTGAAGGTGCGGTTCAGCGAACCCGTCGTGGCGAGCTGCGGCCGCGACGACGACCGGTGGAGCGCGCCCGCGCAGTACACGGTGACCATGTCGTACACGGTGTGCGAGAGTATTTTTCTCGTGCTGGCGACGAGGGACGGGTCGAGCGTCGGCGACGCGAATCACGACACCACGACGGGCGTCGCGGGCGGGGAGACGTTCCCGACCGCGTTCCTGTTCGAGACGGGGGGGGACGACGAGTATACCTTGAACTTTCGGTACCTCGTGCGGCGGGGGGATAAGACGGCGGCGCTCGACACGCAGGACGAGTTCGCGCTGCGGGTGGAGTGCGCCGCGCGGGTGGACGGCGCGTGCGTGGACCGGAGCTCGATCCGGCGGAGGGCGGATAACAAGCTGACGGGCGTGCGCGTGCCCCCGCGGGGGCACGCGCAGGGGCTCAGCGCCGAGCGCATAGCCATCGACGCCGACTTTTAAACGTAGTCCACGAACGAGGACATTTTATTTCATCGACCAACTCGTGAGAATCGAGCGCAGTCAGCTGCTTCCATCGCTTGCCCTGGCGCTTCGCGTCCCGCGATGAGACGTGCCGCGGGAGCCCGGGGCGCTCGGCGCGCGCGCGACGATCTGTGATTGGCGAAGCGACGTGTTTCTGCACGAAGAGTGTTTCCTCCGCCGACGGGCGCGGGCATCGGGTGGCGCGCTCCGCGGAGGGCGGCTTCGCGCTCGGGTCCCCTCGCGTTTGGGTCCCCTCTCCCCGGACGCGCCGGCGGGACTCAGGCGCGGGCGCGGGCCTCAGGGTGGACCGAAGGGCTTGAACGTCTGCCGCGCGCGTCCCGGATCGCGCGCGTGTTTCGCCCCGGTCGTTTAGGGATTTTCCGCGCCTCCCCGGGGGCCTCGCGCGCGTCGAGGGCCTCCTCGACGCTCGGATCGTCGCGATGGCGCTCGCGCGGTACGTCTTCGGCTCGTTCGTCGTCGCCGGGGGCCTGGTGTACCACGCGATGAGCACGCGCGAGCAGTACTTCCCCGCGATGCTCTACCTCTCCAGCTCGAAACTCTCCGTCGTCGTTCTCGGCAACCTCGCGTTCGCCCTGACGCTGTGCCTCGGGCACCTCCTCAAGGCCATCTTCCTCGGGCGCCTGAGGGAGGCGGAGGTCGAGCGCCTGTACGAGCGCGCGAAGGACGCGATCATGGAGACGTGCCTCGCGATGACCATCTTCCGCGAGGAGTTCAACGTCAAGTTCGTCGTCCTCTTCGTCTCGCTGCTCTTCGTGAAGATCTTCCACTGGCTCTGCGGCGACCGCGTCGAGCACGTCGAGACCGCCCCCGCGACCTCGCGCCTGACGCACGTCCGCGTGTGCTCGCTCATGTTCCTGCTCTTCGCCCTCGACGTCTCGTTCCTGCGCTACGCCGTCGCGCACACGCTCAAGATCGGGCCCAGCGTGTTGCTCCTATTCGGGTTCGAGTACGTCATCCTCGCCTCCAAAGCCGTCGCCACCTTCGCGAGGTACTGCATCGTCGCGCTGGACAACTTCCTGGACGGACGGTGGGAAGGCAAGGGCACCGCGGTGTTCTACCTCGAGCTCGTCACCGATTTACTGCACCTGTTCGTGTACTTCGTCTTCTTCCTCATCATCTTCGCCTACTACGGCTTGCCGGTGCACCTCGTGCGCGATCTGTACCTCACCTTCCGCAACTTCCGAAGGAGGGTCGGGGAGTTCCTGCGCTACCGCAAAGTCACCGCCAACCTCGACGAGCGCTTCCCGGACTGCACCCGAGAGGAGCTCCAGGAGGGGGACGACGTGTGCATCATCTGCAGGGACGAGATGGCGTGCGGCGCCGCGGGGGGGGCGCGCCCCAAAAAATTACCGTGCGGCCACTGCTTCCACCTCGGGTGCCTGCGCTCGTGGCTCGAGAGGCAACAGGCGTGCCCGACGTGCCGAGCCGCGGTGGTCCCCGCGGAGGACGCGCACGCCGCCAACGGAGAGAACGAAGCCGGCGGCGGCGGAAACCCCGACGCCGCGGAAGACGCCGCCATGCGGGCGGCCTTCCGGAGGGAGCTCTTCGGGGAAGGAGGCGGCGGCGCCGCGGGGGAGGGGGGAACGCCCGCCGCCGCCGCCACCGCCGCCGACGCAAACGCGAACGCGAACCCAGCGGCGCCGCCGCCGAGGGTTCCGCCGCCGCCGCCGCCGCCGATTGACGCGGCGGGCGCGCGCGCCGTTCCGCCGCCGCCGCCGCCTCGCGCGGAGGCGCCCGCGGAACCCTCCGCGTTGGATCCTCCGAGTCCCCCGACCGCGGATCCTCGTTCCGCGACCGCCGCGGCGGATCCCGGATCCTCCGCGGCGGCCAGGCGCGCGGCGGCGATGGACGCGGCGATGCGGCGCGCGGCGGCGGCGCGCGCCGCCTCGGCGGCGGGGCGGGAGGAGGCGGACCGCGCGGGGCGCCTCCCGTCGGACTCGACCCCCTCCGCCGCCGCCGCCGCCGCGCCCCCGTCGCCCGCGCCCGACTCGACGCGCGCTTTCGACTCGGACGCCGACGCCGCGAGGCAGTCGCACTCGTCCCCGGGCGGAGTCGGCGGCGCAAGCGGCGGCGAGCCGCCTCCGTCGTTCCGCGCGGCGGCGCCCGAGTGGGCGTCGCCGTGGACCTCCCTCGCGGCGACGGCGGTGGGCGACCCGGCGGCGGCGGACGCCGGGGCGCTCTCCCCCGCGCAGGCGCACCAGATCGCGGCGGCGACCGCCGCGGCCGTCGCCGCCGCCTCCGCGCGGGCGCAGATGGCGTTCTTCCAGATGGCGCCGCTCGGTTTGCTCGCGCCCCCGGGGAACGCGCTCGCGGGGTCGCCGCTCTTCGGCGCGCCGCCGAGTCCCGGGGCGGCGGCGGATCCGACGTTCGACATCGCGTTCGCCGCGGCGGCGCGCGCGGCGGCGGCGGCGAGGAGCGGGGAGGCGGCGGCGGCGGCCGCGTTCGGGGGCGCGGGGACGCCGGGAGCCTACGAGTCGAACGTACACGCCCGAGGAGGCGTCGAGGGAGAGGAGGCGGCGCGCGCGGAGGCGGATCTCGGCGGCGACGCGGCGGCGGCGAGGCTCGTCGCGGCGCGCGACGCCACGGCGAAGGCGCGGACGCGAATGCACCTCGCGGCGCTCGAGGAGCAGGTGGCGAGGCTGCAGGTGCAGCTCGCCGAGGCGAGGCGCGAGGCGGACGAGGAGGACGAGCCGATGAAAGGGAAGGGGAAGGGCCCCGAGGGCCACGGGGAAGACGCGGGGCCGAGCGAGAAGTGAGGCGCGAGGATTGGGACGGAGGGTCGAGACGCGCCGCGCAGCGCCGCGCCGCGCCGTGCCGTGTTTTTTTTTGTCGAAAGGTCTTTCTCTCGTGCAATCTAAGCCGTGGGTGAGCCGACGTTCGTCACGCGCGATGCGACGCAGCCACCCCTCCCTCCCTCACCCACCTTCCGCGTTCGTCCCGGCGATCGCCTCGGAGCGCGGTGCCGGAGCTTCGGGCTCCTCCGAGGGCGGCTCCTCCGAGGTCGGCGTCGGCGTCGGCGTCGCGTCGGGCTCCGGCGGCGCCTCGTTCGCGTTCGCCGGTGCATGCTCGACGGTGGCTTCTCCCGATCGTTCTCGCGATTCTCTCTCCTCCGCGTCCGTCTTCTCCTTCTGCGCCGCGTCGAAGCTCTTGCGCACGAACTCCAACGCCTTGGCCTCCAGGCACATCTTGCAGCTGCTCCGCACGCGTTTGTGCTCGCAGATGCCCCCCCCGCCGCATTCCTTGCACCGACTCCTCTGCCTGTTGTGCTCGCAGATGCTCCCGCCTCCGCACGGTTTGCACCCGCTCCGCTCGCGGCCGTGCGGGCAGATACTCCCGCCCCCGCACGTCTTGCATCGGCTCCGAACGCGACCGTGCGAGCACAAGCTTCCCCCTCCGCACGACTTACATCGGCTCTTCTGCCGCCCGTGCGGACAGGGCACGGTCCTGTACTTGACGGGGGACGCGCGCGCCGCCCCGCCGTCCTGCGCGATGACCTCGACCGCGCCGCTCGCGCGCGCCTTCCCGCCCCCCCCCGAGACCGGCCTCGCGCCCGAGGCGCGCGACGTGGAGGGCCCGGCGCCTCCCTCGCCGCCCGGGATCGGTACGCCGACACTCCCGGGACCCTCCGCCGCGCACCGCTCGCACGCGAAGTCGAACATCCGCATGACGCCGTGCGGGCACACCCCGGAGCCCCCGCATTCGGGGCAGTACCGCTGGATCTTGCCGTGCAGACACTTCCTCATCCCCTCCTCGCGCGATCGGGCTCCGAGCGCCGCCGCTCGCGCCCCGCGCGGGGGGGCAATGCGCGGGCCGCGAACGATGATCCCGTTCGGCGTTCAAGAGACTCGGCGCTTCTAGAGAAGATCTGCTCAGATACGCACCATTTTTGATGACTGTTTACTCGCTATACATACCGCGTGTCGACACCAAACCCAGTGTCCCGGAGTCTTTTCATATAACGTGAACGTACGTACAGGTGCGCCATACTGTTGAACATCGGGCTCCACGTGGGCTGACTGTGCGAACGCGAACTTTGAGAAACTGCACACGCGGGTGGCGTCGGCGGACCGCGCCGCGCCTCGTCCGAGAGCCGGCGGGTGGGCCGCGCCGACGCGATCCTCCGTCCCTCCCCCGCGCCCTCGCGCCAGTGCACCTCGCGCACGCCTCGTCGCGCGCGGACCGCGTCCCCGCCGGGTTCGGACCCCGCCCGTGCGCGCCCGCCCTCGCGGCCGCGCCCTCGCCGCTCGCCCGCCCGCTCGGTCGTGCAGCCGCGCCTCCCTCTCTCCCCCCTCGATCGATCGACGCCGAGTCGTACGCTCTCTCGCGACCATGGCGCGCGGGCTCAGCCGCGAGCAGTCCAAGGAGAAAAACCTCAAGAAGCAGCAGGGGAAAAACATGGGCAACACCGAGGGCCTCACCCCCGCGCAGCGCGCCGAGCGGTACGCCTCCGACTCCCCGATCCGCGACTACCCCGCGACTCCCCGGCGACCCCCCCCCGGCGTCCTCCCTTTTTTCTCCCTCTCCCGCGCGCGCGCCGGGATCGTTTCGTCGCCTCGAGACCTCCATCACCTCGCGGCGACTCGTTCCCCCCGCGGCTGCCCCGCGTCGCATCGCGTCACGCGCGCGCGCTTCCTCGTGCTTCACATCCCCGCGTCGCCCCGCGCTGACCCCCGGTCTTCTTCCCGCCCTCCGCCCCGCAGCGATAAGGCGGCGATGCTGGCGAAGAAGGCGGCGAAGGATGCGAAAAACGCGGACTTGGCCGCCTCGGGCGCGGAGGGCGCCGCCGCCGTCGCCGAGGCGGAGAAGCGAAAGGCGGCGCAGCGACAGGCGGCGAAGGACCGCAAGCTCGATAACTTCAACCCGCAGCTCGCCAAGCAGGCTGCCAAGGCGAAGAAGTGAGCGAACGACGCGAGCGAGTGTTTTCGTTTGACGACGTTTGACGACGTGATATATCGAACGTCGCCCGCCTCTCACCCGAGGTCCGTCGTTCGTTCCTCCGGGGCCCTCTCGCTCTCGAGCTCCGCGATTCGTTTCGCCGCGCGCCTCAGGGCCTTCTCCCTTTTCTCCTCCCTCTTGTACACGCCTCGAAGGTTCTTGAGGTCGGCGTCGAGGGCGTCGACGAGCGTCTCGAACCTCTCTCGGACGGCCCTGCTGCTCTCGGCGCGCTCCGCCGCGAGCCTCTCCGCGTCCTCGACCCTTCGCTCGACGCGGCGGATTTCCTCCTCGATCGCGCCCGCGAGGGTCAGGATCGACCGGTCGAGCGGTCGGTGCTGGTCGCGCGGCGAGGGGATGGCGGCGGCGGCTTCGCGGGCGGCGTCGGCGGCGAGCGTCTTCGCCTCCGACGTCGCTCGTTCCAACGCCGTCTCCGTCGCCCGCAGGTGCGACCTCAGCGCGACCTCGCGCTCGACGAGGACCTTGGCGCGGACGTCGAGGTCCGCCACGGTCGCCTCGAGGCGCTCGGCGCGGGCTCGCGCGGCGTCGATGTCCGCCTCTCGCGCCTTCACCTTTTCCTCGGCGCGACCGAGCGCCGCCCGGAGCTCGTCGGCGGTCGCGCGAGCCCGCGCGAGCTCGTCGTCGCGGCTCGTGAGCGTCAACTCGAGCCGCGCGACGTCGAGCGGAGAGGGCGCGTCGGGTGGGGATCGCGTCATTCGGGTCGCGAGCGCGCGGGCGCGATCGATCCGACGCGCGGGGCGGGAGCGCGACCGAGAGTCGCCGCGGCGCGGGGGGCGGCTCCGAGGGGCGAGGAGGGTTTTTTGGGGAAGAAAAGTGTCGAGCCAGGCTCGGCTGAGGTTCATCTGATAGATCTGACGAGGGCCCGCCGCGGCGTCGCGACGCCCAGGACCATCGCGGAACTTCCTCGGGCCGCGTGAGCGAGCGATAATTCGCGCGACACCCCCGCGGCCCGTCGCCAGTGCGTGCCTCGCGGGGAGCCTCTCCGCGTCGTCCACGTCTCCGGCGCGCGTCCTCGGGCGCGTCCACGCCCTCGTCCTCGCGGCCGCTCGGCGTCGCGCCTCTCACCCCGCGGCGCCTCTCCTCCGGAAGGTCTCCGCGCGCGCCCCGCTCGCGCCTCGCCGCCCGGGTGCCGTGTGGCGCACCTCTCGGATCGTCTCGCAGCCTCCGACGATCCCCGCCCTCGCTCGTGGTCCTCCGATTTCCCTCGCCCGGCTCGATCGGCGATGGGCGCCGAGATCTCCTCCCCGTTCGCGTCGGAGTCCGCCCCCGGCCCCTCGTCGATGACGGACGAGGAGTTCCGCGCGCGGTCGATCGGCAAGATGGATGCGGAGATGCGCAAGAAGTACGCGCGCGGGTCCAAGTTCAACTTCAAGGTGGTGATCCGCGGCGACAGCGCGAGCGGCAAGTCCACGCTCCTCAGACGCCTCCGCGGGGGCACGTTCTTGGCCGATTACGCGCCCACGCCCGAGATTAAGACCGCGCACATCCCCTGGCAGGCGCGCTCGAGCCCCGAGGACGTCGTGATGCTGGAGGTGTGGGACGTCGTGGACAAGGCGAGAAAGCTCCCCGTCAGCGAGTCCCTGACCCTCGCGCACCCCAACCTCGCGGAGACCGAGAGCGGCAGGCACACGTTCCCGCTCGACGCGACGATGGTGGACGTGTACAAGGGATGCCACGCCGCGGTGTTTCTCATCGACCCGAGCAAGAAGTGGACGTACGAGTACGCGCTCAGGCAGCTCAAGGAGGTTCCCGAGCACGTCCCGACGTGCGTCCTCGTCAACTTCAGGGATTACCCGGCGTCGAAGCGCGTGATCCGGCCGGAGGAGGTGGAGGCGGACTGCGAGCACCTGTTCGGCCACAGGCCGTTCCGCCCGTTCGTCGTGGAGACGAGCCTGCTCAACTGCTACGGGCTGCAGGCGCTGAGCACGTTCCTGCACATCCCGTTCCTGTGCCTGAAGCGCGCGAGCCTGGAGCAGGCGATGCAGCTCAACACGCACGCCATCGTCCAAGCCCAGGACGCGCTCAAGACGGTCAAGAGCGGGAGGTACGACGAGTACGAACGAAAGATCGAGCGCGCCCAGGGCAGGGGTGACGACGCGGGGGTCAACGCGGGGGATAACTCCGCGGCGCCCGCGGGGGGCGCCAACGGGGAGGCCAACGGCGAGTCCCGGGCGCAGAACCCGGCGTCGCCCGAGGAGGCGGCGATCACTTGGGAGAAGCTCTCGAACACGACGCTGGGCGAGGCGCCCATCCTCCTGGGCGCGGCGGCGGTCAAGGGCGTCGTCTCCGGCCTTGGCGCGGTCGCGAGCGCGACGCCCGCGGACATCGCCAAGAACGTCAGCGAGAACGTCAAGTCCCTCGCGACGCTCAAGACCATCGGCCTGGGCCCCGCGGAGAAGAAGGGCCACTACGACGACCAGGAGCGCGAGAGAGTCGCGCCGCAGTTCTCGCACCTCGCCGGCCGAGGCGGCGCCGAGGCGGCGGCGTTCGGGGGAGAGGACATCGGCGACGACGAACTCACCGGCCCGAGGCCTGGGATGAGCGGCGGGGGGGAGCACCCGGACGTGTCCGCGCACGCGGGCGACGTCGCGGGCTTCTTCGACACCCCGAGGGCGGGCTCGGGGAGCGGCGGCGAGTCCGAGGACGAGCGCAGAGCGCCCTTTGGCGCCGCCGACGCGGCCCCGTCGGACGATGAGTCCGACACTCCAGCCCGAAGACGCGACCGAAACGCCGACGACGACGACGCGTCCGCGAGCCCCCCGCGGTCGCGACGAACGTCCTCCGGCGCGCGCGGCGTCGCGGCCCACAGGGACTGGGACGACGACGACGACGGCGACGACGCGAAGGCGCCCGCCGCGGTGGTGCGATGGGACGACGACGACGAGTCGGAGTCAGACGCCGACGCGCCCGCCTCCGCCGCCGGCGACGCGTCCGACAGCGGGGAGGGGTCGGACGGCGGGGAGTTTCGCGGCGGGTCGGCGTCGTCGAAGCCCGGGGCGTCCTCGCCGAAGGCCCGGAGGTCGTTCGAAGGCGGTTCGATCGTTCGGCAGATCAGCGACCAGGACCCGTTCTTCGGCGCGGGCGCGACGGCGAAGGCGCCGTCCAACGTGGAGGTGCTCGGCTCGGGTCCTCCTCGCGCGGCGGACCTCGACCTCGACCCTTCCGCGATCGCCGCGTCGCTCGGGACGTCGAGCGCGGGCGCGGACGCGTACGAGCAGGTGCAGGATACCGCGGAGGCGCTCTCGAGGGCGATGAGCGGCGGTGTGAGCGCCGCGTCCAAGGGCTCGACCGCGGGGTCGTTCGGGGACGCGCTCGAGGGCGGATCGAGCGACGAGAGTTCGGAGCGAAGGCGGAGGCGTAAGAAGAAGGAGAAGAAGAGCGCGGAGAAGTCCGCCAAGTCCTCTCGAAAGAGCAAAAAGGCGGAGAAGGAGGAGAAGCCCGCGACGGAGTCCGCGTCCAAGGGGAAGAAGAAGAAGAAAGCCGTCAAGGACTGGGACGAGAGCGACTCGGACTGAGACGGAGTCGACGTTGTTGTAGTCTACCGGTAGACGTGATACTCTCGGCGACAAATGCTTCCGATTCGACCCGACGTATAAAAGAAGATCACGTCCCTCCCACCAAGGACCCCGCGCCCACGCTCCGCGCGTCCACGAACGCCCCCGCGTCGTCGCATCGCACGCCGACGCCGTGCGCGAAGGCGCCGTGGACGACGCTGAAGTACACGAGGAAGTGCAGCGCCGCGAGGTACGCCGCGACGAACCACCGGCGCTTCCGAAGCTGCCCCTGGATCCGCCGCCCGGGCCCCGCGAGAAGCCCGCCGGCGACGAGCGGGAGCGGGAGCCCGTCGCCGACGAGCCGCCCGTTCGTCGGCGCCTCCCTCATCTCCGCGCCCCCGTCCGCGCCCGCCCTCCGCCCGCCGAGCTGCCACTGAAGGGCCTTGTTATCGCGCTCGAGCGAATCCACGGTGGCGGCGAGTCTGTTCGCGCGCGCCTCCGCGCGCGCGGCGTCGGCTCTGACCGCCGCGAGCGACGCCCCGCCGCCGCCGCCCGAGGCGTCTCTCGCGCCGCCCGAGTCTCTCGCGCGCTCCGTCTCGCGCCGCGCCGCCTCGTCGCGCGCCGCCTCCAGAGCCCGTCGACACTCCGCGAGCTCGGACTCCAGCCGCGCCGCGCGCTCCGCCTCGCGGCGGCGAGTCGCCGGCTCGTCCGAGTCCGGCGGGGCTCCGTTTTCGTTCGCCCCCCCTCGCGAGCGCCGCGCGGCTCGGAGTGCCTCCTCCGACTCGGCGCGAATGCGCGCCTCCTTGGCGTCGGCGGCGGCGACGCGGTGCGCGAGTTTCCGCTCGCGCGCCTCGGATTCCTCCGCGACGCGCTCGAGCTCGCGCTCGAGATCCGCGGCTCTGGCCTCCGCGGCGTAGCGTCGCGCCTCCGCGTCCGAGGCGAGGGCGTCCGCGCGCGCGCTCGCCTCCGCGGCGACGCGACGCTCGTCGTCGGCGCCTCGCCGCGCGTCGTCGGCGGCGGCGACGGCGG
>Ga0181573_10003742_pt1 | contig 13303 bp, 2 predicted proteins | sample 101ome_25_FD_148643 | JGI IMG/M metagenome (GOLD analysis project Ga0181573, IMG submission 148643) | Coastal salt marsh microbial communities from the Groves Creek Marsh, Skidaway Island, Georgia - 101409BT metaG (spades assembly) | ecosystem: Environmental > Aquatic > Marine > Intertidal zone...
AGCGCCGCCGCCGCGAGCGAGGAGTCGAGCGCGCCGAGCGCCCGCGACGCGGCGTCAGGGTCGTCCTTCGCCATCGCCGCGAGAAGCGACGCCGCCGCGCCCCTCCCAGACTTTCCGCCCGAGCCCGAGCCCTTACCGGCGGCGGCGCCCTTACCGGCCGCGCCCGCCGCCTTTTCGTTGTCGGCGGCGAATCCCATCGTGTCCAGCTCCTCCGCGGCGGCGGCGCAGAAACCCGCGCCGTTCGCGCCCGCCGCCTTGGCCGCCGCCGCCGCCGCCTTGGCCGCGCCGTCCGCCCCGAGCCACGACATGAGATACGCAGCCTGCTTCGCGGTCATGCGAATGATCGTCAAACCCTGACACGTCAGCGGGAGGTCCGCGAAGAGCCTGGCGACGGCGTAGCCCGATCCGGGAACGCCGCGCTCCGTCCCCGCCATGGCCACGTCGACCATGGCGGCGATGTGCGCGGCGGCGCGATCGGGGTGTCGGTTCGTGAGCGTCGTCACCGCGTCGGCGGCGAGCCCGTGGCCGGGATCCGTCTCCTCGAGAGCCTCGAGCAGAGGAGCGCCCGCTTTCTTTGGGGAGATGCCGACGAGAACCTCGACCAGACGCTCCTCGGGGAGCATCTGCATAGCCGCGGCGGCGGGACCGGGGACCATGTTGTCGACGGCGAGGATCGACCACTTGGTGTCCAGGATGCGGATAATGTCGCTCGCATCCTCCGGCGTCATGGCGCTGAGCAACGCGCCGAGCTGCTCGGGGGTCATGGACTCCAGGATAGCCTTGCGCGACTCCTTGGGCATCTCGACGATGCACGCGATTGCCTCGTGCACTTCCATGCTGCACATGGCGGCGGCGGCGACGGCGGGTTCCATAGCCTCGGCGGCGGCGGCGGCGGCGGACACCTCCATCGAAGCCATCACCGCTCCCGCCGCGGCGGGGCGCATGTCCGAGATGGCTTGCGCGGCCACCTTGGAGGACATGCCCGCCAGCGATCGAGCCGCGCGTTCCGAAGCCGCCTTGCTGGGCTTGAGACCGCCGCCGCCAAACGCGAATCGCTTATCCGCGTCGGGGTCCGCGGCGCCGGCGGCGGTTGATGCTGCTGCTGCTGCTGCTGCTGCTGCTGCTGCTGCTCCCGCGGCGGTATCTTCGTCGCCAGATTTTCCAGATTTGGATTTTCCCATCTTGGAGGAGGATTGTCCGGGTATGCCGGGTTTGCCCATGGCGTCGAGCTCCTCCCCGTGCGGATCCCTCACCTCCACGAGGAACGGGCATCCGGGCAACGCTTTCCCCGACAGAGTCACCGCCACCGAGTGCGCGCCGGGCTCGACCCAGTACACGGGCGACGCGAAACGCCGGTTACCCTTCTCGAATTTGACCGGGTTGTTAAACGCCAATCCGCTCGGCGTGTGCACCGTAACCACGACAGCCTCCCTGCCGGACATCTCGCGGATCGGGTTGGCCGGTTGGACGTACAACGCGGTGACGTCGCACAGGGACGGTTCGTCCCCGGCGACGCCGCGGACGGTGCAGTCGGCGGCGGTCAACGGCGCGAGCGTCGGGGCGAGGAAGTACCTCGACCGCGAGTCGGAGAGGCCGTTCACGTTGACGTGCACGTCGTGAATCGCCGCCTCCTCCAACACGAGGGCGACGGCGTAGGTCCCGTCGGCGTTGTCCACAACCTCGGCCTCCACCCTCCCTCCCCCGCGGCTCTCCCGGGGCTTGGCGAACACCTCCACCATGTCCCCGCCCATCGATCGGGGGTTTCCGTATCGATCCGACGCTTGCAGCTGGAGCGACAGCTTCCGCCCCGTGGCGCACGCGCCGAGGGCGTCGCCGCTGAGGACGCACCTGTCGGGGTCGCACGGCCCGGCGACCACCTGCAGCACCCGCGGCCACCCCGCGACGGAACAATCCCCCACGAGCGCGGCGACGGAGTACGCCCCCGAGGTTTGCATCGTCGACGCGAAGGCTCCGACGGCGTCGAGGGGTTCAAACGTCGTCTCCGCGGGTCCCCTGGCGGAGACGGCGATCCTCTCCCCGCCCGACCACCTCGTCTTGTTCCCGGACGAGTCGCGGGGTAAGACGTAGACGAGGATCCTGTCGCCCGCCATGACGGTCGCGGGCAGCGTGATATCCCCGTCGGGCTCGCCGAGGGATTCCTCGACGAAGCCGCCGCCGGACGGGTCGCTCGGGTCGTCGACGAGGAGCGCCATCCTCGCCACGCACGCCGACGGGAACGTCGGACCGGACGTCACCTCCGCCTGGAAGTGGCCAACCTCGACGGGGCCGCCGGGACCGGGCACGGCGAGCGCGATGACGGAGACGTCGTACACGCCGGACGCGGCGGCGCGGAGTCGCAGCTCGCACGCGCCGTCGCCGAGTTCGACAGCCTCGCAGTCGCACGGACCCGGGCCGGTCACCTCCGCGGCGAGTCGGTTGAGAACGCCGGCGTCGCGGGTCTGGTTGCCGAAGCGATCCCGGCGCGTCACCCTGCACACGCCGGGTTCGCCGGCTGGCCAGTGGAGCGTGAGCTTGCCGGCGTCCACCCGGCACTCGGAGGGTTCCATGGGGCCCGCGACGCACGACACCGGAAGCGCCCTCACCGTCGGCGACTGCTTCGCGAGGATCACCGCCACCTCCATGGCGCCCGCCTTCTCCACGACGTACGAGAGCTCGTAGGTTCCGTCTCCGACGTCGACGACGTCGCCGGGGGCGGGATCCTCCCCGGGGACTCGCGTCTCGATCAGGAGGGGCGCGCCGCCGCGGTGAATGCGGTTGCCGCTGTAATCCTTCGCCTCCATCGTGAACGTCGCGCGCTCGCCCGCGACGCACCGCTCGCGGCCGTCGCCGAAAAAGGTACACGACGAGAGGGACACCTCCATACCCTCGGCTCGCGCTCGGAGGGGCGTGCCCGCCACCTGCACGCCGTCGAGGAGGACGGAGACGGCGTGATCGCCGGGGTGGAGCCAGCGGATGGGAGCCGCGTAGTGCGACATGTCCTTGGCGAGGACCACGGGCAGCGCCTCCTGGGCGCCGCTGGGGTGGAGGAGGCGGACGGTGACCGCCTCGAGCCCCGTCATGAGCCGACCGCTGGATTCAAAGTTCTGCCCCGCGATGATCAGCTCGGCGCTTTGGCCGCACTCGTACACACCCCCCGTCTCCTCCGCCGTCGGCGACAGGCGAACCACAGCCTCCTCCGCGGTCAGGGTGCCAAAGGCGACGACGAAGGACACGCCGCCCTCCACGCAGGGCTTGCCGTTGACGCGGCACCCGAGGTTCCATCGACCGGCGACGGGGGTGACGAACTCGAGGGCGTAGGTCCCGTCGTGGTGGTCGACGACCGAGACGGCTCTCGCGGAGAAACCGCCGGGGCCCTCGAGCGCGAGTTGCACGGCGTCGTCGCCGTCGAGGCGCAGGTTACCGTACTGGTCCGCCGCCTTGAGGGTGAGCCTGCACGTGTCGCCCGTGCGAAGGCCTTGCAAACCCTCCATGGATATCTTGCAGCGCGGCGCAAAGGTGGGACCGGCGACCACCTGCACGGCGCGCCAGCACACCGCCAGCGAGTCCACCATGACCCTGAGCTCAAACGTCCCGGCTCGAACCATCCGAGCGAGGTAGTCCGCCTTGACGCCGGCGGCGCCGGTGACGCTGAAGGCGATGTATTCGGGCCCGCGAGCCTCGACGCCCACGCTCTGCCCGTCGTTCCAGTGCGTCTGGTTGCCGAACCTGTCGCGAGCGATCACCTTGACGAGAATCTCGTCGCCGGCGGCGACGACCCAGGTGTCGCCCTGCTTGCCGGCGCCGACGACGGCGACGTCGCACATCGTGGGCTCCGCCTGGCCGGATTCCAACGTCAGGTCGAACACGCCCCCGGGGAGCGGGAACATCGTCCTGCCGCCGAACACCCCGCCGATGCGCAGGGGCTCCATTCGCGCGATACCGCCATCGTGTTTTTCGGACGAATTCTTCTCCGCCTTGTCCGCCTGCGCGAGGGACCCGAGCTTCGTCGCCGACCCCGCGCCGCCGCGCCGGTCGCCCCCATTTAGGGGTTCCGACCGTTCCTCCGTGTCCACGAAAGCCACCGGCTCCTCGTCGACGAACACGCCGAGCGAGTACACCCCCGCGACGGAGGCTGTGTATCGAAGCTCGCAGCTCCCGTTGCCGAGCTCGAGCGTCTCGCATGTCACGTCGCCGGGTCCGGTGCCGTGTCCGGCGAGGGACGCGAGCCCTTCCCTGCGCGGGACCCTGTTCCCGAACCTGTCCATCCGCGTCACGGTCATCGCGAGCGGCGTACCCGCGATCCACCGGTTGTGCAGGGCGCCGTCGCAGCGGCACCGCGTGTAGTCCACGCGGCCCGCCTCGCACGTCGCGCGAAACGTCGTCGCCTCGGTGCCGAGAAAGAGGGAAACCTCGTAGGGACCCGCCTTCTCCACCACGTACGACGCCTCGTAGGTTCCGTCGCCGCAGTCGTGCACGCGGCCTCGAAGCGTCTCGCCGCCGACCCTCACGGCGACGCCGATGACGGCGCCGCCCTGGAACAGCCTGTTCCCCCGCGCGTCCCGAGCCTCGACGAGGATCATCGCCCGCTCGCCCGCCACGGCGCCCGCCAGCCCCGCGCCCGACAGTCGGCACATCGGCAGACTCACCTCCTGCGCGTCAACCTCGACCACCAGGGGGGAGCCGACGACGGGTTCGCCGTTGATCGTGGCGACAATCTCGTGCCGCCCAATCTCCCACCAGCGAACCGCCGCGCGGTACCGCGACCCCCGCTCGGCGAACCCCGCCGTGAGCGTGTGACTGGCGCCCGAAGGGGTCACCAGGTGCACGCTCACCGCCTCTTGCCCGCTCATGCCGCGGCCGGTGCTGTCGTACTCGAGCGCCTGCAGGTACACGTCCCGCGTCGACCCGCACGTGACCCTCTCGCCCATGCCCGGACCCGCCCTCAACACGCAGTCGTTCGCCCGCAGCGGGCCGTACGTGGCGATCACCTCCTGGGTGGACTCCTTCGCCACCCGGCCGTTGACGACAGCCTGCGCGATCCACCGCCCCGCCATCGGGCACACGAAGACGCACCCGTACGACCCGTCGCCGTGGTCCACGACGTCCACCGCGGACGCCCGCGAACCCGTCGGGCCCTGGAGCACGAGGTCCACCTGATCGCCGCCGCCGTGGCAGTTGTTCCCAAACTTATCCTCCGTCTGGACCACCACCGTCGCGGGGGCGCCTCTCAGTACGCCGCTCAGCGCGTCGCCCCGGATCGTCGCCCTGGACGTCTCGCAAGGCCCGGGGTACACGTGCAGCACCAGCGGCGAGCACGCGCACGGTATGTCGTCCACGCACACCGCCACGGTGTACGACCCGGCTCGGGGCAACACCCCCCTCAGGCCCGCTCGGCCGCCTCTGACGTCAACGACGTCGAAGGACCTGTCCACGGGGTTGTCGGCGGGACCGTGCGCCACGACGGTGGCGGATTCGCCGCTCCACGCGGTGGCGTTGCCGAACCTGTCCCTGGCGTCGACGAGCGCGGTGATCTCCTCGCCCGCCATCGCCACCGCGACGCCGAAGGCGCTCGCCGACGCTCCGGGGCCCTTGCCGGCGCCGGTGATGGTCTGCAGGAGCGCGGTGCAGCCGACGTGGGAAATTTTACCGGCAGAGAGCGTGACGTCGACGGGCAGACCCGGGATAATCTCGCCGGTGTCCACGCACACCACGCCAACCTTGTAAACGCCCGCGACGGTGGATTTAAACTCGAACAAGACGCCGTTCTCGTCGAGGGACGCGCGCTGCTCCACGGCGACGCCGCCGGGGCCGGACGCGCGGCCCTCAAAGGTGAAGAGCGCCCCCGACGGCCTCACCTCGTTGTGGTACCTGTCGCGCAGGATCAGCTTGAGGACGCCGGGCTCGCCGGCTCGCCATTGGTCCAGGCCGGATCGGTCGAACGTCGTCGCCGCCGCCATGGGCTCGGCGGCTTCGACGAACACGGCGACGTCCCTCTGCTGCGAACCCGACTGCAGCGCCACGGCGCACTTACCCGCGACGGTGCTGACGCCCGTGACCTCGTAGACGCCGTTGCCGAGGTCCAAAACCTGGCACTGGTCCGCGGTGGCGTGGCCGGTCACCTTTCGGCTCTTGCCGGAAAGACCCGGAGGGTGGATGATCGCGGTGAGGTGCGCGCCGCCGTGGTTTATCCTCGTCCCGCCGCTCTCGCGCGAGATGACTTTGAACGTGAACCGCTCGCCGGCGACGGCCCGGAACTTCTTCTCGCCGCTCTCGCCGTCGCGAAGGTCGACGTCGCAAGCCTCGAGCGCCATCGTGGCCCTGTTCGCCACCCTCTCTTTCAGGGAGCGGTTCTTGGTGTGAGCGAGAACCTCTCGCGCTCGGTCGTCCGGCGTGTTCATCATGACGCCGACGGCCATGTCGGGCGGCAGCGCCTCGATCATAGCCGCCGCGCCCGCCGCGTCCAACGACGCCATGTACGGCACCATCGCCGCGACCAACGGCGTGTCCCGGTTACCGTTAACCGCGGACGCCTCCAGCACCTGGCGCACCTCCTCGCCCGACATCCCCTCCAGGCACGCCGCCGCCGCGTTGGGTTCGAGCTTGCCGAGCACCGCCGCCGCCTCGGAGGCGCTCATGGTGGACGCGCACATAGACCCCAGCGCCGTCGCCGGCTGGATTCCCTTCAACACGTCGGGCGGGCAGCACTTGAACAGGTCGGTGCGCTGCGCGTCGGAGAGTCGCACGCGACCCGTGCCGTTGTTCGCGGCGTCGACGACGAGCGACATCGCGCGCGACGCCTCCTCGGGGTTCATCGCGCCGAGCATCGCGCACGCCGCCTTGGGATTCTCCTTGCAGAGCTCGGCGAGCGCCTTGGCGTGCTCGTCGGGGGTCGAGCCCGCCATCAGCGCCGCGCACTCGTCGCCGGTGAAATCGCCCAAAATCGCCCCCGCGGTGCCCTCGGGACACGCCTCGAGCATCTGCGCCGTCGCTTTCTTCTGCGCCGCCTTTGGCATCGCGCGGAGGAGGTTCGGGGCCGCCTTGCCCTCGTGCACCAACGCGTTGAGCGTCCCCGCGATTTGCGATGGATCCGCGTCTTTCAGCGAATCCGCCAGCTTGGCGGGGGGAACCCCCGCGAGCGCCGGCGCGAGCTGCTTCGCTCGCTCCGCCGCGGCGTCTCGCATCTTCGCCCTCTCCGCCGCCGGCAGACGCTTATCGTCCTCGTACGCCGCGCCCAGACCGTCCGTCAGACCCGCGAGTTCCTCGGCGCCCATCGCGGACAGAACTTCCCCCTTGCGATCGTCGTCCATCGCGCCGATGGCCGCCGCCGCCTCGTCCGCGCCCATCGCGCCCACCAGCCGCACGTTATCCTCCGGGGACATGGACGCGAGCGCGTCGGCGACAGCCGCCGGGGGCATCTTGCTCATCACCGCCGCCACCCCTTCGGCGGACCCCGCCTCGGCGGAGGCGGCGGCCATGTCTCGAAGCGCGGCGGCGCAGTCCTCGTCCGACATCCGACCCAGCGCGGACGCGAAGACGTCAGCCTTGGCGGCGGTCTCCTCGGGGGACGTCGCGGCCATGAGCTTGGCGCCATCCGCCGGGGCCATGGCGCCGAGAACGTCCGCAACCTTTTCCTCGGACATGGCGCCGACGGCGGCCGCCGCTTGAACCGGGGCCATCCCCGACAGCACCTGCGCGGTGGCGGCTGGGAACATCCCGTTCATCATCCTCGCCGCCGCCGCGCCGCTGTGTCCGGCGAGCGCCTCCGCGGCTTGTTCGGGCGGGAGCGACGCGAGCGCCTGCGACGACGCGTCCGGGGTCATCTTCACGAGGATGGCGTTGATGTCCCCGACGCTCATGTTCTCCAGCTCGCGAATCTCGGGGAGGGCGGCGAGCGCCTCCACCGTGAACGGCGAACCCACCACCGCTTCCTGCTCGAGGGACACGGACACCGTGTGCAGACCGGGCTGGGTCCACCGGTACGTCCCGAGGTACTGCCCGCGGTCAAAGCGAAGATCCACCGCGGAGATGCCGCCGCTGGGCGTGAGGACGCGGACGCTCAGGGATTCCTTCCCGGACATGCGCCTGTTGGCCGACTCGTACGCGATGGGAAACACGCGAATCTGAGAGGAGCTCAGGGTGGTGACCCCCTCGAGGCCGTCCATGCCGAAACCGGCAAAGGTGCAATCCTGCGCCCTGCACGGCCCAAAGTTAGCCGTCACCTCCGCGACGTCCGTGCGCCCGCCGCGGCCGTTGACGATGAGCTGCAACCCCCACGCCCCCGCCTGGTCCAGCTTGAACGCCGCGCCGTACGTGCCGTCGGCGTGATCCGCCACCGACGCCGCCACCACCGTCTTCCCGTCGGGCGCCAGCATGGACAGATCCACGACGTCGCCGCCGGTGGCGCGAAGATTACCGAACCGATCCGCCGCGTGCATCGTCAGCGACGCGCGCGAGCCGCAGTCCACGCCGGAGAGCGCGTCGCCGAAGAGGACGCACCGACGCGGATCCGTCGCGCCGGGGACAATCTGGAGGATTCGCGGGTACCCCGCCAAGGGCTCGTCGCCTATCGTCGCCCTTAACAGGTAGCTGCCCGCGGCGGTGAGCGCGCCCCGGAGCGTCGCCTCGGCGCGAGGGCCGCCGCGGTCCTCAAACTCCAGTCGTTCGTCTCCGTCCACGACGGCCGTCACCTTGACCCTCGCGCCCGGCCCGAAGACCGTCTTGTTGCCGAACTTGTCGCGCGGGGAAACCGTCAGGGTGATCTCGTCGCCGGCAACCGCCGCGAGCACGTCGGCGTCGGGTGAGGCGAGCTGCGCGCCGTACACCGACGTCACCGACGCCGTCGCCGCCGCCGCGCCCGGGTACGCGACGAGCTCGAACGGGGAGCCCGGGACGGGCACCTGGTCGTCGCCCCCCACGACGGTGATGAAGTACCTCCCGGCGACTTTGGCGGTGGCGTACACCTCGCTTCGGCCCTCGGCGCAGTCGACGACGTGCGCGTCGACGTCCCCGGGGCCGTCGGCGACGTACCGGAGCTTCACCTGGCCCTGTCTGGACGGCGCCACGTTCCCGTAGGCGTCGCGGCGCTCGATGGTGAAGACGCCCTTCGCGCCGACTTCGAGGTCGAGGACGGCGTCGCCGAGCAGGACGCAGCCCGGGACGACGGCCGGGCCGGGTTCGCACGTGCCCTTCATCACCAGCTCCTCGCCCATGAGCACGAGCGCCACCTCGTACGGCCCGGCGGTGCGGACGACGTACGAAGCCTCGTAGGCGCCGTTGCCGTAGTCGAGAATCTGGCCCCGGGTCACGTCCTCCTCTCTCTTCTCGCCGCTCGCGCCCGTATTCATACCGGATCGATCAACGGCACCTCCTCCTCTCAGCGTTCGAACGATGACGGACAAGGGCGCCTCCCCAGAGACGAGCCGGTTCCCGCGCGCGTCGTGCGCCTCCACCACGAAGCTCGCGCGCTCGCCCGCGACCGCCCTGTGCGTCCCCGCGCCCTGAATCTGACACGCGGCGAGGCAAATCTCCTCCGGAGCCACGTCCACGTTCATCGGCGACCTCGGCAAGTTGACGCCGTCGAGCGTCACGGACAGGACGTGCGCGCCAACCTCCGGCCAGCACACCGTCGCCACCGCGCGCGTCGACCCGGGCGACAGCTCGAGGGGCACGGACATGGACATGGCCGACGGGGAGACGACGCGGACGCTAAACGCCTCGGCTCCGGTCATCACCCTCCCGAGCTCGGGCTCCGCCACCTCGACCACGACGTCGGTGTACGCGCCGCACACGAACGGCGGCTTCGGGGGCTTGACCGACAGGTCCCCCGCGACGAGGGGGCCGTAGGATACCACGAGCTCGTGCTCGCCGGCGGAGGCCCGGCCGTTGAACCTGAGCCGCAGCCTCCAGACGCCCTGGCTGGTGCACACAAACTCCAGCCCGTACGTGCCGTCGCCGTGGTCCCTCACCTTGACCTCGCCCTCCTCCCCCAGTGGGCCTAATAACAGGCCCTCCACGGCGTCGCCGCCCGTGCTGCGAGCGTTGCCGAAGGCGTCGTTGGCGCGGACATTGATCTTGCACGTCCGGCCGACGATGAGGCGAAGGTGATCGATGCCGGGGACGAGGCCGTCGAACGCGCCGCCGGCCGTGGCGTCCAGCAGAGGGTCCCTCGCCTTCGTCAAGCCCACGGTGTACCCGCTCTCCCGGAACACCTCGTCGTCGTACAGCACCGGGGGGGCGTATCGCCCCGACTGGGGCTGGAGGACGGCGGCGCGAGATCTCCCGGCGGCGGGGGCCATCTCCCGGCCCATGTCTCGCGGCGGCCGATCCTCCTCCTCCCTGTCCGAGGGCACGAGCGCGGTCTGCAGGGCGCGCATTCCCTCCTCCATCGTCCGCGCGCGGGACTCTCTCGGTCGCTCGTCTTCGTTCCGAGCGATTGATTTTGAAGGATCTTCCTCCATCGCCGCGCCGTCGGCGCCATCGGCTCGCGCCCGCGCCGCGTCCCTGTGCGCGCGGTACGGCCCCGCGCGCGCGTCGTCGGGAATCTCGGCACCCTCGGCACCCTCGGCACCCTCGGCGACGTCCGCGAGGTCCGCGACTGACACGTCGGACGACACGTCGGAGAGCGCGACGCCCTCCGTGACGGGCGACGCTCGGATGGTGAAGATGAGGTGCGTGGGGAGCGCGCTCGCGCCGCGCGTGAGCGGCAGCGTCCGTCGGATCGCCTGTCCGGGGCGCATGGCGAACTCCAGCAGGTCCACCGCGGCCTCCGCGTACGTCCTGCCGGCGCCCGTGCCGTCGTCGTCGAGCTCCCGGAGCACGAAGAGCGCGGGCTTGGGCTCGTACGTGCCGGACTTGGGATTGACGAACATGGTGCACGCGAGCGAGAGCTGCTCTTCCCACTGCGCCTCGCCGCGCTGCGACCTCGCCGTCTGCGTTTGCGCGCGGGGGGGATGCGACGTGAGCGAGCGATCGGATCGGACGGAGGCGGGATCCGGGCGATGCGGGCGCGCGGGGAAGGGAGGCCGCGGGATTTCAGCATTTTGGCGGGTGTTTCGCGATTGGGCACTCGCGGCGGGTCGATCGGATCGCGCACCTTGGTCTGCGCGTGCTTGTTACCGCGCTTCCAGACCACCTGGAGCGCCTTAGTGCCCGGCAGGACGTTGTACGCGTTGTGGACGGTCACGTCGAACCGGTACTTGTCCGCCTTCCACCCCGCCACGCTCCTCAACATACCGAGCACCATCGCGGCGGACCCCGCCCACGCCTCTCTCGCCTCGGCGCCGGGAGCGGGGAAGGGACGCGACGGGGGTCGCCTTCGGGACTGTTCTCGCGCGTGCGATGCGCGCGATTGCCTATCGAGGGGTAGGCGATGTAGTTCTCGATGTGCGACGGGGAAGGCGGTTACGCACCGTGCCTCCCGCGCGCGTTGTGGCGCGGCGGGAGTCGCGATAAGGACCGGAAAACACGCGCGGAGCTCCCGGAACGAAACGACGGGGAAAAACACACGCGGCCCCGATCTCGTGGTTGGAAACGGGGCGAAACGACGGGAAAATAAACCCCAAACCAGTCGTTTCCTGACTTGTAACCGTACGTGAACATTTTTGAGGTCCATTTGAACACCCCGCACACCCGGGTCCCGAGACGAAAATCTCACAACTGGGGACAACTGGCAACAAAAAACCAAACCCGCATCTGATGGTGACATCCACGGACAGATCACCGCCGCGCAGTCATGACGCATCCCGTGAAAAAGGCCGCATCGGGCCTGCTGCGCCTAACCGGCACCATCCTGCGAGGTGCCGGTAAGATCACCGCGGGCGTCATCGACGCGGCGCTCGTGTGCTCCGCCGTCGGCGCGCTGCGCAGGAACGCGATGCGGGGCGTGGCGAAGGGCGCGGTCAAGGCGTCGCAGAAGGAGGTGGGCAAGATGATCGAGGGCATCATGCGGGCCGAAAGCGAGGACGGAGACGGCGACTCGCTGGGCGACGTGCTCGTCAAGTGCTTCATCGTCATTCCCGTCATGACCCCGATCTTCCTCGTGGTGGGCATGATGGCGTTTGTGTGCGAGTTGACCGCCGGGACGCTGACGGTGGCGGGGCCGCCCGGCTTGGTCGCCTTCGCGGGAATGAAGTACTTGCGGTCCAAAGACTCTCCCCTCGAGAGACGTGATGTGGCAAAGCTGGATAAGCTCATGACGCTGGCCAGGGTAGTCGGCGTCGCGGCGCCGTGCGCGGTGTTGTTCAACGGCGACGGGATGAACAGGCTGTTCGACGAGGTCGCCGACGAGATCAGGGAGGAGGAGAAGGAGGAGGCGAGGCGGAAGAAGGAGGAGGAGAGGGAGAGGGAGAGGGAGGAGGGACGCGGGGAGTGAGGCGATCGGGGCGAGGGAGCCGAGGCGGCGGCCTGATATTTTGATTCGACGCGTTTCGTGAGCCACGTTTCGTGAGACTTTTTGAAAGGATTGAATTAACACTCTCATCACCGTTCGTTGACGACTCGCGCGTCGATCGCGTCGTCGTCCCGGGCCTTATGAACCGTGTCGGAACGTCACGCACGTCAGACGCGCGTTACAGAACCGTCACAGAACCGCTCACTTGGAGTCGTTGTAAGCCTTGAGGGCGAGGGCGCCGAGACCCGCGACGAAGGCGCCGTTCATGGCGAGCTGCTCGGGCTTGAAGTCGTCCTTCTGCTTGAGCATCATGAGCGGCGCGGCCATGTTCATGGCCACGGTGGCGCCGAGGACGGCCTTGTTGGGGGCGGGCTCGTTCGACGCGAGGATCTGGGCGGTGGCCATGCCCGAGATGGCCAGGCCGAACCTGCAGTCGGGCGAGGGAATATTCGATTGTTATTATTTCTTTCATGACGGGGAGAGCTCGAAGGGTCGCCAAAAGTGACGTTATGAGCGGTGCGGGACAAGGGACGAGAGGCGGGGGGCACGCACCAGTTCTGCCAGTTCTGGCTGGACTTGTGGCCCTCCTTGTAGTAAAAGTCGTTCGCCCACTGGGGAGCGCCGAGCATCTGGGCGGCGTAGACACCCTGCGCGAGTTGGTTGGGGAGGGGTCAGATAGGATCAGACGTTGTGAAATCCGCCAGATCTGACGTGTATCGCATTTGGCTCATCCACACCGGTCCGGAAAGCGGGGTTCGGACTCACGTTAGCGACTCCGCAGATCTTGAGCGTGGTCTGAGCGTCCATGGTGGAGGCGTGAGATGTGTTTTTGGGAGAGAGAGGGCGGGATACGCGTGTCGCGTGCGCGGTGCAGTTGTGTTCAACCCGATCGTCGTCCCATCATCACCCAGCAAT
>Ga0181573_10003743_pt1 | contig 13302 bp, 7 predicted proteins | sample 101ome_25_FD_148643 | JGI IMG/M metagenome (GOLD analysis project Ga0181573, IMG submission 148643) | Coastal salt marsh microbial communities from the Groves Creek Marsh, Skidaway Island, Georgia - 101409BT metaG (spades assembly) | ecosystem: Environmental > Aquatic > Marine > Intertidal zone...
CTGACCCGCATTCCCCCTCCCCTCACCACTCCCCCGTCCCTCCCCGCAGTCCGCGTTCGCGCTCGTGTACGGCGATCTCCCCGACGCGCGGCAGCTCCGCGAGTGGGAGGAGACGGTCATGCGCCACTCCGCGCTGCCCGTCCCGGTCATCGCCGCCATCGAGGCTCTGCCGCACGACGCGCATCCCATGGGCGTCATCCTCGCCGGACTCAACGCGTTGTCGACGTTTCACCCGGAGCAAAACCCGGCGTTGCAGGGCGGCGGCATCTATCGCAGTCACGACGTGCAGGACAAGCAGATCGTCCGAATCATCGGCAAGATGACCACGCTCGCGGCGCACGCGTACCACCGCAACACCGGTCGAACCCCCGCGCATCCCAACCAGACGATGGGCTACGCCGAGAACTTTCTGTACATGCTCGACGCCGGGTTGGATCCCAACCACAGGCCCAACCCGAGGCTCGCGAAGGCCCTCGACGTCATGTTCTTACTCCACGCCGAGCACGAGATGAACTGTTCCACCGCGGCGGCGAGGCACCTGGCGTCGAGCGGCGTGGACGTGTACTCGGCCGTCGCCGGCGCCGTCGGCGCCCTCTACGGCCCGCTGCACGGCGGCGCCAACGAAGCCGTGCTGAAGATGCTCGCGCGCATAGGGAACAAGGAGGCGATCCCGGCGTTCCTGAAGCGGGTCAAGGACAAGAAGGAGAAGATGTTCGGGTTTGGGCACAGGGTGTACAAGAACTTTGACCCGAGGGCCAACGTCATTCGCGAAGTCGCCGAGGAAGTTTTTCGTCTGGTGGGCCGCGACCCGCTCATCGACGTCGCCGTCGAACTCGAAAAGGCGGCGCGCCAGGACGAGTACTTCGTCCAGCGCAAGCTCTACCCCAACGTCGACTTCTACAGCGGCTTGGTGTACAGGGCTCTGGGGTTCCCGCCCGAGTTTTTCACCGTGCTGTTCGCGGTGCCCAGAGCCGCCGGGTACCTGGCGCACTGGCGCGAGTCGCTCACCGACCCGGACGCAAAGATCGCCCGCCCGCAGCAGGTGTACCAGGGCGAGTGGCTCCGTTCATACCCCGCGCTGGCCGCCAGACCCCCCGCGAGCTCCGATTCCATGTGGCACGTGCAGGTGTCCAACGCCAGCCGCCGACGCCTCGCGGGCGGGTCCAGCTCGGGCAAAGAGTTTCGACCGTCCGGCGGGACCGCGAGCGGCGGCGGGAGAACTTCGAGCTTCGCGCACCCGCCGCGCGACGTCGGCCTCGGTCCGGCGTTCTCCTCCGGGGTCGTGCCGGGCGACGCCACGGGCGGGGTGGACAAGCTCTTCCACGCGAGATGAAAGATGAAACGCGCGCGAGAGAGACGGACACGGAGGAACGGAGACGCGTGGAGAGATTCTACAACATTCAAGATCGCGTGTAATATGATATTTTACCTTCGAGGGTACCACCTACGTTTGCTCGACGAAACCGTCCCGCGCTCCCCGGCCCCACCGTCTCGGATCGTTCCGCACGACCGCCTCCCCCACCCACGCCGCGTGCGCCGCCATCCGCCGCCGCGCCTCCTTCGGCTCGCACGTCGAGTGCGCCACCTCCGTCTCGGTGCAAAACCCGTACACTTCGTCGAGGTCCGGTTCGCAGTACGGCCAGTCGAGGGGCGCGTTGGATCGCGACCGCCGCTCCCTGAACCACGACCCCCTCGGTTCGTACGTGCACCGCCGCAGCACCTCCGCGGGGGTGCACGATCGCGCGAGGGTGGAGCACCGGAGGTAGTCGTCGAGCGCGGTGGGCCTGTCCGCGAAGGGCTCGGAGAGGAGCCACGTCGCGTCGGCGAGCCTCGCGCCGAGCGCGCCTTGGCGCAGGTAGAGCGTCGTCATCGGGTTGGCCACCCCGGCGTACTTGTCGTACACGGGGTCGTTGGCGAGGAAGGAGTTCCTCGCGGCGACGGCGAGGGGGTCCGCGTGGGACGCGAGGTCGTTCGCCGTCCGAACCGCGAACGGCGCGTCGTTGTAGGACGAGTCGTCGAACGAGTCGTCGTCGTAGGACGAGTCGTCGTTGAAGGACGAGTAGTCGTCGTTGAAGGACGAGTAGTCGTCGTTGTACCAGTACGAGTCGTCGTCGTTGTACCAGTACGAGTCGTCGTCGTTGTACCAGTACGAGTCGTCGCCCCCGTCCCCTTCCCCGGGGGTTTGGTAATGGAACCGCGGGGGCGTCTCGGCTTGGACGCGCACGGTGGTGGGACGCCCGGGCGCGGGGGGTTCGCGCGAGCGCGGTGGGAGCGGAGGAGGAGGAGGAGGAGGAGGAGGAGGAGGTGGTGGTGGTGGTGGTGGTGGTGGTGGCTGCCGCGGCGGGGCCGCGCGCCTGGGTGCGCTCGCCGGGAGCTCCGCGGGTCGAAACGCCGCGAGCGGGTCGAAGGACGCCGCGACGGACCGCGCGAGCGTCGCTGCGAGGAGCGCGTGGACGAGGCCACGGCGCATCGCCCTCTGCGCGGCGCGCGTGGAGTTGTTCGGTGAACCTGGTCGAGCCTTGGAGAACCGAAACCGCCTCGCGAACAAATAACGGAGAAACGCGAGAAGTCATCAGTGCGAACCAGTTATAATTTGTAAACAAGATATACATTACCCGACCACGCGCGCGGCAGTCACGCCGCTCAAAGTGCACGCGACTTGATGAAGCCGATCGCCAATCTTTCGCACCCAACTTTTGCTTTTTTGCGGCTGCGAGGCTGGAAAGCCGTGTGCGAGCGCCCCATACCCGAGAGACACAGCGAGCATGTTTGCCCTCACCGTCGCAGCCAGCGCCGGCGCGCGCGTGGCTCCCTCCACTGGTGAGTCCCCGTACCGCGCCTCTCGTGCGCCCTCGTCGCGGAGCGAGACCCCCGGGAATCACCCGCGCGGGGCTCCGGATATCTCCCGGATAAAGTTTGTTTCCATGCGCTTCGTCGGCGGTGCCGATCTCCGCGAACCTCCGGGCTGACATCCACCTCCCGTCCTCCCCTTTACGTCTCGCAGCTCCCCGCGCGCCCGCCGCGCGCAAGGCCACCGGCGCGGTCGCGGTCCCCGCCAAGACCGCCCGCGGCGCCTCCCTCGTCCGCCGCGCGGACAACCTCATTAACGGCAACGTCTCCGGCTCCGCGGAGAGCGTCGCGGGTCTCGGCGGAGACATCGGCGCGCGCGACGCCACCGCCGGCGAGATCGAGTCGGGTTTCAACGCCAAGTCCATCGGCGAGGCCGACACCGAGCACATCCTCAAGGTCCCCGAGGGCATCCGGGACATCACCGAGCTCTTCAACCGATCGTGCGTGTCGCTCGACGGAACTGAGGGACAGTTGGAGGAGTCGCAGAAGCTGGTGTATCAGAAGCAGGTGGCCGACTGGAAGATCCGCAAGGTGGACGGACACGAGGTGCTTCGGAGGGAGTACCGCACCGCGAACAAGGAGGACGCGCAGGAGGTTATCAACAGGTTGAGCACCGTCGCCGAGTGCGAGAATAAGAAGGTCGACTCGTTCATCGAGGGGCCCGGCGTGAGGATCGAGATCTGGTCCAAGGCGGTGAACGGCCTCCACATGAACGATTTCATCCTGGCGGCGAAGATCGACAAGCTGGACCTCAGCGACAAGGTGGTCAAGAAGCCCCCCAACGTCTTCCTCGTCTGAGAGGCTCACCCGCGAGTAGGATCCCTCGATTCATCAATAATCTACGTATTTTTTTTGTGAAACGACGCAGCCGACTCCTTCGCGATGCCAAACCTCATCACGGCGCCGACTCCTTCGCCGGTGTCTCCGCGTCCTCCTCTTCGGGGAACAGGCTCCTCGCGGCTTCCAGGAACGACGGCACCCTCGGCAACCCCGTCTTGAAATCCAGCCGCATGAGATCGAACGCGACGCCCACCCTCTGCCCGCCCTTGAACGCGGGCACCTTCGGGTACCGCTGGCTGAAGTGCGTCAACACCGTGCGGTACGCCCCGGCGTCGTTACCCACCTTCACCGCCTCGCCCACCGTGCTGTGCCGCTTCTTGATCGCGTCCTCCTCCATCCCGTCCTCGAACGTCGCCTCGTGCACGAGAACCGTCGCGCCCCGAGCCGCGTCCGTCACGTTTGAGCACGGCCGAGTGTCGCCGCTGTACACCAGCTTCCACCCCTCGCCCGTCTCAGCGCACGTCGCCTCGGACTCCAAGGTCAACGCGAACGCGTGCGCGCAGTGCACGACGGGCGTGGAGACCATCCGTCTCAACCCCAACGCGGCGCACGCGTCCCTCACGTGGCTCAGGGAGTCGCCCCAATCAAAAGACGAGGAGCCGGGATTATTACTTAACCCGCCGACGTTCGAGGAGTTTGGGGCGTTCGTCGTCCCCACGACTCCTTCGCCGTCCTCCTCCTCCTTCCCGCGATTCCACTCGGCCTCGAGGGTGGCGCGGCAGTCCACGAACCGCGCGTGCAGCGGCTCCACGGCGTTGTACGCGTTGAGAAAACGTCTGAGGTCCTTCGGGCCGACCACCGTCACCGGATCGGCGCCTGAACAATTGGATCCCAACAGCGCCCTCCGCCGCGCCAAAATCGTGGGCAATCCGACGTGGTGATCGGCGTGGATGTGCGAGATCCACACGCACTTGAGCCTTCGAACGATGTCGTCGGCCGCGTCGACGCCGACGCAGCGCACGAGCTGCCCAAGCGTCCCCTCGCCGGTGTCCACAAACACCGACCCCTTATCCTTTTGGTCGACGACGATGCCGGTCACGTTGCGGTACTTGGCGGGCGCCGACGATCCGGTGCCCAGGAAGATGATCTCCGCGTCCCCCTCGTTCATCGCGGCGAGACCCGGGGGAACGTCCAGTTCGGCGTCCGCGTCCGCGCCGTTTCCGGCGATTTTGGCGATTCTCGCGGCTTCGGCGGCGGCGACTGAACCCTCGAGCGCGGCTCGGTCCAGGTCCGCACGCATCGCCTCGTTGGTCTCCTGCGCCGGGGCGTTCGTGAGGTCCAAACCAACCTTATGTTTCGGCCAGAGCGTGTACGAGGCTCCGTTTATCCCCGCGAAAACGTTCGCGGCGAAGGCGTCGTTCGTGCCCGCGGTTACACGTCGGGCTCGCTCCGTCGCCTCTTTGACGGCAGCCTCAAACTCCGCGACGTCCTCCGCGCGGCCCCTCGCGGGCTCGGGGAAGCACGTCGGGTCCACGAGGTGGAGCCTGGCGTTGACTTTCGCCGCCGATCGAAACACCGGCGCGCCCTTCGTCTCCCGCTGATTCACCAGCAGGTGTCGCACCGCCGGTCCGGACTTTCCATTCGGTCCTGAATTCTTAAACGCCTCGCACGTCTCCATCCATCGCCGGTACTCTTCGCTCGACGCGACGTCCGCGGGGGCGAGGTGCACGACGCAGGCGAGATCACCGATCTTCTCGGCACCCTCGGGGGTGCCGTCGCCCTCCGCGAGCTTCGCCAGCGCCGCCCCCGCGGGTGATTTCGAATCGCTCAGCTCGCGAAGGTGCGCCGACGTCGGGCAGTCCACGACGATGAACCTCGCGCCCCTCTGCGCCTCGCCCACGACGTCCGATGACTTGACGACGCGTCCATCGTCCAAGGTGACGTCCTCCCCGCGCACGAGCTGTCCCCGCATCTTACCCCTCGGCACCCCGAGCGCCTCCGCCTTGACCGGGTCAAACTTTCCCGGCATCCCGCACAGCTGGACGTGGTAACACGCGCTCTCCGCCTCCTCCGCGGGGACGGACGCGTCGGCGCCGAACGTGAACGCGCCGAACGTCCCTTTCGCCCGTTTCGCGGGCGGTGGGACACTCGACGCGTTCAGGGGCCCGAGGGGTCCGATGGGGTTCGGGGCCACCACCACCGGCGTCACCGTCACGACGCCGTCGTCGAGCGCGGGCATCCACCCTCGCGATTTCGACTTTGACTCGCCCATTTGCATTTGACTCGGCATCAGAGGGAACGGCCTTCGCACCGTCCGCACCCCGCGCCCGCCCACGAGCGCGTCCACCGCCGACATTAGCCGCTCCGTCCTGGGCGGGCCGTGCACGTGAAGCGTCGGCGGCGCCTTCGTTTCCTTGTCCGACTCGTCGAGTTCGTCGAATTTCTCCCCATTCGCCGCGTAGGTATCGTCGGCGACTGTGAGGAGCATGCCGACGAGCCCACCCGCGGTCCGTCCGCACACGCGCGTGAGGAACACGTGCGAAAGCCGCCGGACGTTCACGCCGTGCTCCACCGCGAATCGCTGGAATCCCTCGCCGACGTTGAACGTGTACCGCTTGGCGTCCGTGAAGAGCAAGACGGAGGGGGCAGCTTCGGCTCCGTCGGTGTCGGTGCCGAGGCCGATGACGCGGAGATACGCGCGCGAGCCGAGGCCCTGGGTGACGAACGCGTCGCCGCTTCGGCTCTTACCCATCGGGCGCTTGTGCGACGATCCGTAGACGCCGTCGTCGGGCTCGTAGGCTGCCCCGCCGCGATGTGGAGCCGACGGGGAGGGCGGTTGGATGATGGATCCTTCGTCGGCCGCCTGGGGATCCCGGGATGCGGCGCGCGTTCGGGTCGCGACGCGCGTGGACGCCGCGCGAAGGTGCCGCGCCGGGTATCGCTCGAGACCGGGGGAGACGCGCAGCGCGCGGACGCGTCGCGCGAGCGCTCCTAGCGGCGACGGCGACGCGGCGGCGGCGGTGTGAAAACGCGCGGAATCCACCCAAGATCCCCAGGCGCCTCCTCGCGAGGCGCCAGGGCGCGCGCGTGCGGCGACCGCGAGGGCTGGCACCGGGGGCGCCGTGTGAGCGGCGATGGCGAACTGGCGAACGCTGGAGGAGCGCAGGAGGGAGTGCAGCCTCCGGAACGCTCGCATGCACGCGGGACGGCGCTCTCCCGCGCAGTTGTGATGTCTGCGGGGACGAGCGCCCGCCGGAAGGCTTTCGACCCGACCGTTATCTGATGTGGATTTTCCCCGCCCGGCGCGCACAACTCGGAGCCGAAAGGCGGGCCGACGATGTCGCAGGCGAGACGGCCGTGGCGGCCGGTGGGCTCGACGAAGCTCGAGCTCATGCCGTGCATGCGCCGCCGCGCGAACCCGCCGCCGGTCGAGGGCGACGCGCCCGACGGGCACGCGACGGACGACGACGAAAACGTCGACGTCAATGATGACGCGAGGGCGGGCCCAACCCCGTCCCTACCCCCCGCGGGTTTGCCCACCGGCGCTCCCGTCCCGAATCCGGTGCGCTCCCTCGAGGGCATGCGCGCGGCGGCGGCCGCCACCGAGGTCGAACCCGCGTCCCCGCGCGGCGCGATACGCCCCAAACCCGTCCCCAAGGATCTCCCCGCGTGCCGGGAGATATCGCGCATGGACGAAATCATCGAGCTCCACGGCGAGTGCGTGGCGCGCTGGCACGCCGGCGTCCGCGGCTTCGGGACCCGGGTCTTCACGCACAAAGACTGCGCCGAACACGCGGCCAACACGTGCTGCTGCGCGTACGAGCGGGAGGTGACGACACGCAAGTTACGGGGCGCCAGGGACGCCCTCCACGAGGCATCCGCCAAGATGCTCCTCTGGCAGGGCCGGATGGCCGCCGCCGCGAGACTCCGGCACCTTCGCAAGCGGGGGTACCCGGCGTTCAGGGCGTGGCGGAACAGGTCGAGCGGCACCGCGCCCCAGCGTAAGGTCCTCGCGATGGCGGTCAAGGTGTGGTCCAAGCGCGTCGTGGCAAAGGCGATGACGCGGTGGAAGGAGACGTCGCGGTCGCGACGTCGAGCCAGGAATTTGTTATCGATGGCATTAGCGTCGGCGAGAAGAAGGTGGTTCACGCGCTGGCGCGACGCCGCCCACGCCTTGGTACGCGTCGCCCGCATCGGCGATAGGGTCATCCGCAGGCTCGCGCGCGCCAAGCTGGCGGCCGCGATGGACGCGTGGCGCGCGCGGGCTCGGGAGTTCATCACGCTCCGCCGCCGTCTGGTCTTAGCGGCGAGTCGACTGGGCCGGACCAAACTCGCGACCGCGTTTGGCGGTTGGCGCGACGGCGTGGCGTGGCGCAAACGCACGATGGAGCTCGTTCGGAAGGTGGCGAAGCGGGTGGTGCTGAGGGACGTCGCGGCGGCTTGGCGTCAGTGGCGCGCGGTGGCGTCCAGGGATCGGGACCGGCGGTACAAGAATTTACTGGCGGGCGCTGCGACGCATCAAGCGGAGCGGGAACAGTGGCTCCTCGCCGCGGAGGCACGGGAGAAGGAGCTCATAAGGGGTTTCCACGAACAGATGGAAAAGACGCGCGCGGAGGCGGAGGAGGAGGCGAGGTGGGCGCTTCGGAGAGTGGTGGACGGCGCGAACGAGGTGGCTCGGCGGTTGGAGCGCGAAGCCGCCGAGGCGAGAGCCGCTCGGCCGAGGACGGATAAATCGTTGGCGTCGGCACGGACCAAGGAACGGAGCGACGAGGCGCAAATGACGGTGGAGAACGCCAAAAAAGCCAAGGCTAAGAAGGAGCGGGTGCGCGAGGAGGTGAAGGATCGGATCGAGCAGCTCCGGCGTAACTTTGACGCCGCGGTGGAAACGGCGGAGTCTCGTTTGAAAAAAGCCGAGGAGGAGTTCGCCGAGGAGGATGCGTTTCTGGAGGAACACGCGGCGAAGGCGGAGTGGGCGGAGCGCGTGGAGAACGCGGAGAGAGCCGCGGAGAGGGCCGGTAAGATCGCGCGCGCGTCCGCCGTCGCGGCGAACGACGCCAAGCGAGCGTTCGAGCGGCTCAGGGAACGGAGGCTGCGAGAGGTTGAAAACGCAGAGGCTTTCGTGGACGAGGAGTTTGAGGCGATTCGGAGGAAATTCGCGGAGGCTTCGAAGAAGGCGAGGGGCGGGGACGGGGAGGAGAACCGGGCACCCGGTCGAGAGGGTGGAGCCGAGGATTTCAGGCGGCGCCTCGCGGCTCTGTGACGACGCCGCGGGCGCCTCGCTCGCGATGGGTTGAAATCAAAACAAACCTTTTTAGCGTCACCTCGTTTTTGGGGGCAGCCGACGGCCCGGGGGTTTCGCTTTTAACCCCCTCCCCCGAACGACCCGCCGCGATCGCCGATCAGTCGTACCGCCCGCTGATGCACCGCGCCAACCCCGGCGACGCGGACGCGGGACCGGCGCCCAGCCTCGACGGACCGATCCCGCCCTCCGCCGCCGCCGCCGCCCTCGCTCCCTTAAAAAAATTATCCGCGGCGCCGCCTTGCGCCTTGGGCGACGGACCTTCGCCTTCGTTCCCCTCCCCACTCTCCGAGAGGTACGCCACCAGATCGGCTCCGTGCGGTCCCATCGCGCGGATAATCTCCCTGGCGGTCGCGTCGTTCCTGACGAGCACCGAGAGCGTCGCGCCGGCGTCATCTGCCGCGGCGTCGCGGCCCTCCTCGTACAGTTTCGCGAGGGGAGCCGTGACCACCGGCACGGCGGCGGCGCGGTTGGACGGCTGCCACGCCAGCGCCCACAGCGCCAGCGCCGCGTCCGCCGCGGCCCTCTCGAGCGGCCCTCGCAGGGACAAGATCTCGCCGAGGATGGCGATGAGCCTGCCGAAGAAGGTCTCGCCCACCTTGGCGGCGGTTCCGATGACGCCGAGCGTGGTGGCGCTGAGGTCCGTGTACCCGGCGGTTTGAACCCTCTCCCTCTTGATCCCGGGCGTGGGTGTCGTTCGATGCGTGGCGGTGATCTGCGCCTGCGCCCGAGCGGCGATCTCCCGCGGATCGCCCACGCCGCCGCCGGTGGTATCGATACCTTCGATACCACCGTCGCACGAACCGTCCACGTCCATGGAATACGAATCGTCGGTCCCTCCGATGACGTCATCCGCCCCTCGCGCCGCCGCCGCCCGCGTCGTTCGTTCGCCGGGCGAGTTATCGCGGGTGCCGATCGTCAGCGCCTCCATCGCCTCCATCGCGAACCCCCGCTGCTTCGGATTTCCCGCCAGCGCCGCCGCCATGAGCGGGAGCACGCATCCAACCTGGCACGCCGCGGCGCGCCCGGCTCTGCCGCTCGCGGCGAGCCTCTCCAGCCCGACGCACGCCTCCCCGTGCGACACGACCAGATCCGACTCGAGCAGCGCGAGCAGAGACCTCGCGACGGAGAGCGCCGACGTCGCCGCCGCCGGGTCGAGCGCGTCGACGGATGGTGCGCCATCCGGGGACTGTCGGACGCCATCCGGAGACTCGTCAAACGCTTTATTCTCGTCGAGGTCGGTGAGATACGACCCGGACACGCGCGCCATCGCGACGACGCACGACTTGGCCGCGCTCGCGCGGTGCTTGGCGGCGATGTCGGGGCTGTCGCCGGGACCGTCGCCGGGCGGGGCTGACTTGGGCGACTTTGACGACCCCGATGGGCGGATCGGGTCGGCCACCTCGCCGCCGCGCCTGCACGCGTACGCGGAGAGGACCTCGACCGCGCCGCCGCGCAGCAGCGTGGTGAGGGCGTCGCCCGAGGACGAGAATGCCTGCACGGCGCGAGCGGCGGCGGCGGTGGCCTCCGCGCGCGCGGCCTTAAGTCCGTCCCCGTCGGCGTCGGCGTCGGTCGCGTCGGCTCGAATGATCCCGAGGAGGGACGGGAGCACGCCGGCTTTGAGGAGCTTCTGGAGCAAGGTGTCGTCCGCCTTGAGCAGGCGGAGGGCGGTGAGCGCGCCCACCTTGTCCTCCAGCCCGACGTTCTGCACGACGATGTGGATGAGCCGGAGGAGCTGCTGGCCGCGGTGCGTGGCGGTGAACGGGGCTCCCGGTCCCTCCGCGGCGACCGCGAGCCTCGAGATCTCGATCGCGGCGGCGCGCACGCTCGGCGCGTGCCCGCTCCTGAGGTCCATGGCGAGCCTGACGAGATGGGCGCGTCGAGAGTTTCCGGTGAGGTCAGCGGGGCGTTCGATGCGCGCGCGGGAGCGGCGCCGCGACCGGCGCGGCTGCATCCGCGCGCGGCTGCGGCGTTGTGGGAAAACGGCTTCCGAGGGTTGTCGGCGGGGGCGCGCGCGCGAGGGTCGCACCCGGTGAGCGTCTCGTGCGAAAAGTCGGTCGGGGTGTGTCCCGTCGCCGCGGGGGATCCGCGGCCCGACGCGGACAGGCCCGTGCGGATGGGACCCAGGCTCGTCATCGCCGCTCCGTCCACGTCGCCCCTCCAACGTTTGTGAGAGAGCACCTTCGCGTCGGCAGATACCTTTCCGCTTTCGTTGGCGAAAATGAGTTTCCTCAGTGCGTCTCATCCCTCACGATGAGCGCGAATAAACAATACTAACCATCAATTCGATCACTCGTGACTGATTGTTCACTTGATTTTTTGCCCGAGCCGCCGTGCGTTTCTTCTGGTGACAAATCTGAGGCGGAGAGTGCCCACGGAATGCGATATTTCCCGGAGCTTCGGCGGCGGGGCGCACACTCCCACGCGCGACGTCCCAGGACATCGACGCACAAACTCTTCTAAAACACACCGAACGCGTCACCATGGGTGCGAGTCTGGAGGCCAAGAAGGCCAAGAAGGTTGCCCGGCAAAAGGCGGCCGCCGAGGCCAACGCCCGGCGAGCGGCTGCATTCAAGGCGGCACTCGCCGAGGGGCGCGACCCGAACGAGGCCGCCGCCGCCGTCGAGGACCCGAGCGCCCCCCTCGACGGCAAGAAGCGCAAGTCCACCGAAGACGTCGCGCACGAGCTCCTCGCAGCCGCCGTCGCCGAGGGTGAACAGGACGCCGCCGCCAAGAAGGCGGCCAAGCGGGCCGCCAAGCGGGCCAAGAAGGCGGCCGCCGCCGGCGACGGCGAGAACGATTCCGACGCCTCCGTCGAGCGCCCCGCCACCCCGGGCGTCCCCGGCGAGCCCATCGACCCGAAAGCCGCCAAGCTCACCGAGGAGGAGGTCGCCGCCTATCGCGAGGAGCACGCCATCAAGGTGGCGCAGGGCACCCCCGACCCCATCACGCGATTCGAAGACGCCCCGTTCCCGCGCAAGCTCATCGCCGCTTTGCTCAAGCAGGGGTACGAATCCCCGACGCCCATCCAGGCGCAGGCGTGGCCCATCGCCGTCAAGGGGAAGGACGTCATCGCCATCGCGAAGACCGGCAGCGGCAAGACGTGCGGCTTCCTCCTCCCGGCGCTCGCCAAGATCGTCAAGCGGGGCGCGACGGCGGCGCCCGACATGGAGATGGTCGACGGCAGGTTCAGGCCCGCCGCCGTGGTACCGCACGCGATCGTCCTCGCGCCGACGCGCGAGCTCGCCATCCAGATCGGCGACGAGTGCGCCAAGTTCTGCCCCGCCGCGGGAGCCAAGGTGGTGACCCTCTACGGAGGCGCGTCCAAGGGTGACCAGCTGAGGGCGCTGCGATCGGGAGCGGACGTTTTGGTCGCGACGCCGGGACGGCTACACGATTTCCTCGCGCCGCCGCCCGGGTTTAGCTCGCCCGTCTCCGCGAGGAACGCGCACTACGTGGTGCTGGACGAGGCTGACCGCATGCTGGACATGGGATTCGAACCGCAGATCAAGAAGATCATCAAGATGTGCCCAACCGCTCGACAGACGCTGATGTTCACCGCGACGTGGCCCGACGGCGTTCGTAAGATTGCCGACACGTTTCTCCAACCGGACGCGGCGCTCGTGCGCATAGGCGACGGCGGCGACCGTTTGACCGCGAACAAGTCCATCACGCAGACGGTCGAGATCGTCACCGAGGACCAGAAGCTCGACAGGGCCATCGCGGTTCTCAAGGAGAACCTCGTGGACGGCGCGCGCGGCATCGTCTTTTGCGGGACCAAGCGCCGGTGCGACTTTATCGATCGAAAGATGAAAGCGATGGGCCTACGATCCGCGGGGGCGATCCACGGCGATAAGGACCAGGCCGAGCGCGAGTACTCGCTCGATCTGTTTCGCAAGGGGAAGGCGCCGCTGCTCGTCGCCACGGACGTCGCGGCGCGGGGCCTCGACATCCCGGGCGTCACCGTCGTGCTCGTGTACGATTTCCCTCTTCAGGTTGAGGATTACGTTCACAGGATCGGGCGCACGGGCCGCGCGGGCAAGGAGGGCAAGGCGCACTGCTTCTTCACCGAGGAGGACGCGAGCGCTGCGAGAGAGCTGGTGCAGATCCTGGAGGGTGCCGAGCAGGAGGTTCCCGAGAGGCTTCGGGAGATGGCGGACAGGAGCAGAAAAAGCTTCAAGGGAAAGGGGGGCCGGGGCGGCGGCAGGGGTGGACGCGGCGGCGGGAGGGGGCGCGGTGGGTTCGGAGGACGCGGCGGCGGGAGGGGGCGCGGTGGGTTCGGAGGACGCGGCGGCGGTGGACGCGGGGGCGGCGGCAGGGGCGGCGGCAGGGGCGGGTTCAAGAACAAGTGGTGATGACAATCCGCGACGATT
>Ga0181573_10003746_pt1 | contig 13290 bp, 15 predicted proteins | sample 101ome_25_FD_148643 | JGI IMG/M metagenome (GOLD analysis project Ga0181573, IMG submission 148643) | Coastal salt marsh microbial communities from the Groves Creek Marsh, Skidaway Island, Georgia - 101409BT metaG (spades assembly) | ecosystem: Environmental > Aquatic > Marine > Intertidal zone...
GGCATCGAGTCCAGGCGTGCCACCTAAGTACATTTCCCACGCATTAAAAGAGGTTGCTCTCGGCCAAACAGGGTGATTCTCATATTGCCCGGAAGGCGTTTCATGTAGGTTATCGATCATTGGGTACAGCAGCAGCTGGAATGCCGGCATGGCTTTCTCCATATCTCGAAGCTTGAGCGCAAGTCCAGCAGCCAGACCGGCGCCTGCACTCGCGCCCCCAATCGCAATTTTAGAAGCATCAATATTGAGCCGAGGCGCTGCCTCTATCAGCCAATCGTAGGCGGCAAGACAATCGTTGAGCCCCGCTGGGAAGGGATGCTCGGGCGCCAAGCGGTAGTCCACAGAAACGACCGTGCAATCGAGTTCGTTTGCCATACGACGCGCTCGATCATCTTCGGCGGACCCAATGAGATATCCGCCACCGTGTATCCACAGTACGGCCCCTTGATTCGCTCGATCAGACTTTCGGTATATCGCGACAGGGACAGGTCCCTCAGCGCTCTCAATCTCTTTTGATTCGGCAGTGATCGGCAGCGGAATGGGCTCCACCCGGTTTTCTTGCATGAGCGCGCGCAACTGCGCGACGTTGTCCCTAGTAATTTCGAGCGCTGGAAAAGCTTCTACTCCGGGCAACAGCTCTGGATCGATCCGCGTGTAATCTAACTTCATCCCGTACTCCACTCGTTAACGTCACTCGCATGGTGACATGGGTAAGTGGGCCCCTCAAGAGCCCTCTCTATCCATTGGAGCTTGGTACGCCTCCCTCACCTTCAGCAGTTTCAAAACGTAGTGCAAAAGTGGCATTTCGGCAGCGTAATGCGGAGAGGGACGAAGGAGCGCGTGACCGCCTTCAGAATCTACTGACCGGGCAGATTCGCAGTTTTAGTAGTGCGGAGATGTTCGCTCGCGGCACAGCCGCGCTGGCGAATCATACTGACAGTATCGTTTTATGGGCTTGCGCGTTATTCGCTGCGCTTACTTCCCGGGAATTGCAAAATTTTTGCTGCCACTCGCTTGGCTGATTGAGCCAACCCAGCGGGCGCCTTGGGCTTTAAAGTCGCCATCATTTTTGGCGATAACGCATCGTAGAGTTCCCACTCTGAGTCGACGCTATCAATCAAGGCAAGGTCCTCATTGAACCTGCCCGACTCAACGTACGCCGAGACAAATCGGCGCCCTTCGTCACTCAAGTGTTCGGCACGGATATCGCCCACCAGAACCGTCGTCAGGAATTCGGAGCCCTTTAGATCTTGCATGGTAACGCGCGCGCAGGCACTGCCCTCTCGCGTCATGAGCGTGGGCTCGAGCAGACGATGCGTAATCAAAAAGGTCACCAAGGCACCGAGCGAGCGCTCATTGCTTTCTCGACCAAGGGTCAGCTGCAGAATGGGATCTGTCATCACCATATGTCTCTTCACTTGCGCCGCTAGTATACCCACGGAGCTGGGGTCGAGCGACTATGACCTTGTCCTATCTCGAAAAGGCAGGCGAGTCTCAATACCGAGGAGCGTTAAGCCCTGGACTCGGCTAGTGCGGCTTAATCAAATCCCCTCGGTCACGCTGCGCATAGATTCCCCAATTTCTAACAGCTTTTGCCGCAAGATAAATCGGTCCCAGCCTACGCAGAAGTGCCGCACCCCTTGATCAATAAATCGCTGCGCCTGATCTGGACTGCCGATTTCGATTCTCGGGTGCAGCCCAGCCGCCAAGCTTTCTGTGATGACTTTAGATTCAATCGGCAAGATGTCCTTGGAGCGTTGCAGGGCGGGATTGCCCACAGAGAGACTGTAGTCGGCGGGCCCCCACTGCACCATGTCCACCCCAAGCTTAGCGGCGGCATCGAGGATAGCGGTTAGGTTTTCCAACGCGGCATGCTTTTCGATCATGATGCAAAACACCACATCGTTAAGGCTTTGGATATAGGCTTCGGTGTCGTAGCTGCCGAGCGCTGGTCGGCGCAATTTAACGCCCATATGCCCATTCTCGTCCGGCGTCTCCGGGCGAATAATCCGGTGGGCGATGCTGACATCTTCCGCGGTTCGAATATCGGTAAAGAGCACCGCATGAAACCCCGCGCCTAGCGCACCCTGCGCGACAAAAGCCTGAGACGCTTGGTCGGGCTTTACCATCAGCGGCAGCCCTGCAGCGTCGCCCGCGCGCCCTAGATGATAGAGATGAGGCAGATCAAACGCTGAATACTCAGCCGTGAACTCACCGTAATCGAAATACCCCACGCCGCCGATCAGCTCAACAACATCCGGGTCGGTTAGCATGAAATGCGTCCCGACGGTCGGTAACCCATCATTCAGTTTGTCGCGAAACGTATTCCTGATCATGCTACACCCTCTTTGCTACTACTTATTTCCAAGTCGATCAGCAGGCAAACGGACCTCACGTCAGTTGCACTGCCAGGACAGCTGAACACGTTGCTGAACACTTTAGAGAACGCACCATCCATCTCTTATCGACAGTTGCACGGATACTAGCAGACGTCCTACTCCAGCCAGGCACTTCTTTCTCACCACAAGTGGGAGCCCAGCGATCTAGAGAGTAGCAACGAACGCGATCGATGCAGTGCTTACCTTACGTCGTTTTTAAAAATAGCGAACTTTCTAGTCAGCGGCTAACTCACACACATCGGCGGATGTATGGATACTGGGTAAAGCACTCACCTCTTCGCACCCCTCACTCACTCACGCGCGGTGGAACGGGGCGCCACGAAAGCCCCATCGAAGCCGATAGATGCAGGATTTACTTTAATAAGCTTTTCACGACAGTTGGAAGCACTAGCAAACATCCGACCCTTGTCGACGAAAGGCCGATCAAAGACAGGTGGACAGGTTATTAACAGCCCGCGCCAAACCAAAAACTAAAATGAGATCGAAGGCATCGCGCAAGCGACGGCCAGTCCGGACTGTTCAGCGGTTACCTGAAAAAGTTCGTTACGCTCGTCGCATTCATCGGGGACAGTTTATTGCGGGAATTCACTTACTCACCGCCGCGGCGAGAGATCCAATCTATCTATTTCGCCGAATATTCAGCATTCCTTTTTTAGTTCGAACCATGCACATCTGCCGAGTCACCATCATGCTAGCCGTTTTGGCTTGTCCTAGCCCCTTATTTGCGAAATCCATGGACGAGTTGGTGCTTGAATGCACCGAATATCGGAAGCTCGAGACAAAACGAGTGTCGATAGGCGTTGACCATTACCTCATTGCGAGTTGTTTTGCATACATCGAGTCGTTTTTGGACCAAGCCGTCACCAGCAATGGTTCAAATGGGGTGTGCTTCAAGCAAGACTTACCGCTTGGAGACTTGGCGTTGCGAGTGAGCGAGCTTACCGAGGCCGATAGGGGCGCTTCATCTGCTGCTCGCGATCTGCCGGCGCTCCTTGCTGAGGCGCTCCCCTGCCCGTGAACATACCCACCATGCCTGATCGCTCACAGCGATCGTATTGGCAATTCACCTGCCAAACCGTCCCGTCGGCAAAGACATAGCGGCCAGCGCCATGACGCTGACCTCTGTCAAACTGACCCTCGTAGCGATCACCCGCATTTGAGCCTCGAGTCCTGCCGAAAACCAATACGCCTTGGCCCTGGGGTTGACCCAACGCAAACTGACCACTGTATTGATCACCGCTCGCAAACACTAATCTGCCCTGGCCTTGGGGCTGATGATTACCGCCTAGCGAGCCCTGATAACGATCACCAGCTGGCGACACCATGGTGACGGTGCCGTTCAATCGGTCGCGGACCCAAAATCCATCAAAAGTATGTCCACTTGCCAGCGTCATTTTGCCTTGGCCCATTTTGAGCCCCCGCTCAAAGTAGCCCTCAAATCGATCGCCATCTGGATACATCATCGTACCCATCCCATGAGGCTTCCCTTCAACCAGACGGCCTAGGTAGCGCAGACCACCATCAAGTTCTACCTCCTCTCGGCACGCGGGATCTGAAAATGGATCGCAAGGCGCAACGATGGCCTCCTCCTCTGACTCCCCTTCGGGAGCGGGCATTTCCTCGACGGTTTCAGTGACGGTGTCATCTATAGGACCAATAATCTCTGAGAAATCTTCCGCCACAGCAAAGGTCGAGCAGACGAGCAACACCGCAAGACCAAGCGTTTGCAGGGAGGCTAATTCCCCAAGTGCTAAGTCAGTCGACGAGTTACCTTTGGCAACACGCTTCTGCAAAAACTGCATAACTCATCCTCACTAGTTGTTTATGCCGACCCCGACCAGCATGTCTCTTTATCCCATCGCATACGGCTTGCGGCCAGCCGCCCTTTGCTGGACTCGTTCCCCCTGGGGACCGACCCACTGGACGCTCAATTAAAGCCAAGAGCCAAGAGCCAAGAGCCAAGAGCCAAGAGCCAAGAGCCAAGAGCCAAAAAAGTATAAATCATCCTCTCTCCGCTCGACCGCTACGCTAACCGAACTGCGCGACGGCCATAGTGTTGGGTCGAGGCATAGCCTGTACACCTACTGTCGATGCCAGGCCATCAGCTCGCTACATAACACCGAGCGAACACTCTCTTCATCCAACCTAGTAGTCAGCACGGCTCCATGGATGAGTATTCACTGTACTTCTGAGCTACTCAGCAATCATTCTTCTCCGACTTCTAATGCCAGCAGCTAGTGCCAGCAGCGTCTCATCACCCGATGACGTCAGTGCTGCTTCATTGGTTATCGGATCTATGCAAAAAGTCTTGAGCAGGCAATTGCCAAATTACCACGGAGGATGGCTCTTCGCGCTCGAATCAAATGGGCTGCACGACGGGTGACGCTTAGGCAAATAGAACCTCATGGCGCCGACGAGTTAAAACGCATCCGCCATTATCGTGCACGGCAAAGCAACCACGCTAATTTCGGGCAATCCGCCCTAAACACTTTCCAAATTACAGCCCCTCAATAAACTGATCGAGTGCGGTATTTGTCTGCTCTGGCGCCTCCTGCTGCACCCAGTGACCGGCGCCGTCGATTAGGGTCGTACCGCGATAATCGAGGCAGTCCGCCCCAGGGTCCTCATACAAATCCGCGCCGGGCAGGAAGTGCCTGACGGCATCCCGGCTTCCTCCGATAAAGCAACTTGGCTGAGCGAGCTGTTTACCGTGGAGCTCTGGCAGTGCCAGTGCATCAAATGCTTGGGCTCGATAGCGGTTTGCGGGCCCCATCATTCCGCTTTTTCTGAATGCTTCGATATACACCGCCCAGTCGCTTTCTTGCATCCAGTCCGGGAACGGGTCTGGGTCTACCAGGGTGTCAAGCATCCCTGCATCGGCAGGCTGGTGCCGAATCCAGTGATCGAGCGGCGCCTCTCCCGACAAGGCGTAATAGATCTTCCGCAATGCAGAAACCTGATCCTTCTCGAACGCCGCCTCAAAAACGCCGGGTTTTTCGATATACAACTGGTAGAAAAACTGGTCTGGATAGAGTGCTCGCCACAAATCAAGTCCTGACATCCCATTGGGTGCCCGATAAGGAACTGACAACCCAGCGATGGCCCGAACTCGGTCCTCAAACCGCAACGCCGTGTGATAGGCAATCGGCGCTCCCCAATCGTGGCCGAAAAGGATGACTGGCTCCTCCGATAACGCTGCGATCACAGCCGCAACATCATCCGACAACGCTTCTAGGGTGTAAGCCTCAATCTCAGAGGGCGCGGAATTTTCCCCGTACCCTCTCACATTCATCGCAGCCACTTTAAAACCTTTTGCCGCGAAATATTCCATCTGGTGACGATAGCTGTACCACAGCTCGGGCCAACCATGGACGCAGACAATCACCGGACCCTCGCCCAATGTCTTGACCTCTAGGCGAATATCGCCATTTTTGACCCACCGGGTCGCCACTTTGCTTTGAAACTGTTCCATAACCACCAACGTATCATGTTGAGTGACTGAATATTACCAACAGGAGAACCCTATGGGACCTGCTGCACTATTACTCGCATTTTCATTGGTCGCGCCGAGCGCACTCGCCATTGAAGAACCAAACTATCAAGTCATTGAGTCCGGTGAAGTGTTCCAAATTCGGGCCTACGAAGACACGGTGATCGCCACCACCCACATCAAGTCGGAGTTTAAGGATGCAGGCAACCAGGCATTCAGAAGGCTCGGCGGGTATATTTTTGGTGATAACGCCCAAGATCAAAAAATCGCAATGACTGCGCCGGTTACACAGTCAGGCAATTCGGACGACGGTTACTGGGTGAGCTTTTTTATGCCTGCGGAGCACGCGCTAGAGTCACTGCCAACGCCATCCAATGGCACGGTCGAAATCAGAGCGCTGGAAGGGCAAACCTTCGCAGCGGTTCGATACCGAGGCGGTTGGCGAGAAAAACTGTACCAGAAGCATCTAGATCGCTTGATGACCGCATTGGCTGAAAGCGGCAGTTGGAAACCGGCGGGCGAGCCCATTTGGGCGCGCTACAATCCGCCCATTACGCCGAGCTTCCTGCGCACCAATGAGATTTTGATTCCAGTCGAGAGACTTGGCTCGTGAGCGACGACTTCAGCGCGGTTGTTGAACAAGAACTCATCCTCCCGCTGAAGGGCTTGTGCGAGCTGTTCGCTGAAGAGGGCGCTTACGCAGAGCTCGCTTGGTTTTCCAATGTGCTCAACATGCTGGGAGAACCAGAGGATGAAGCAGCGGTCCTGCGCGGCGTCATCGAGCTGTCTAAGTGCGCGTTTCTTGGCTTCATGTATAGCTATGAAGCCTCGGCGCAAATCGATGCGCTACTCGAACGAGCGATTAACCTGTCACATACCATGAGCGCAGAAAGCCCAACCGGCGTTGCCCACTAGTCTTTGCTGTCCCGCTTTTTCATTCCTTGAGACAGATCAGGCCAAGCCAGCTCTATGTACTGCGCCATCGAGTAGAGCGTTAGACCCGCTGCAACGTAAAGCAGCAAAAATCCCAAAATCACGAGCAAGTTATCCAGCGACGGCGGCTGGGATAACAACACGATGATCGCTGTCATCTGAAATCCCGTTTTTACTTTCGCGATCATCGATACCTTCACGCCGCCGAGATCACTGTATTGGCTCATCCACTCTCGGAGTGCTGAGACGACAATTTCTCTGCCGACGATGACCAAGGCTGGGATAGCGAGCAGCGCACTGGCGTGTACCTCAACGAGCAAAATGAGCGCGACGGCCACTAATAATTTATCGGCAACCGGGTCAAGAAACGCACCGAATGGCGTCGTCTGCCCCATTGAACGGGCCAGGTACCCATCGAGCCAATCCGTCAGGCTCGCGATAGAGAAAACAAAGGCTGCCGCGAGGTAACGCACATCCAGGGGCAGCAAGTAAAAGACGAGCACCAGCACAGGAATCATCAAGATCCTGAAGCCCGTCAACAAATTCGGCAAACTGAGTGGCAGATTCATAACCCGTCGCGCTGGCTCGTTAATTTCAGACTAGTTACGATATCGAACGCTAAACGCTCTCTAACGCTTTCAAACTGGCTTCGTTAAGGGTGAAGCGTAGCATAGATCTCTCGGGCCAACCGCCGACTAATTCCTTCCGCTTTCGCTAGTTCGTCCGGAGTTGCATCAAGAATCTGTTTCAGGCCGCCAAAGTGCCGCAGCAGTTGCCGGCGCCGCGTTGGGCCTACGCCTGGGATTCCTTCAAGTGGCGATTGATTCCTCGCCTTCTGCCGCCGCTGCTGATGCCCAGTGATCGCAAAGCGGTGGCTTTCGTCGCGAATGTGCTGAATGAGGTGGAGCCCTGGGTGATCAGGGGGCAGCACCAGTTCGCTACCATCGACTTCGATCAGCTTCTCAAGACCAGCTTTCCTACTTGGCCCCTTCGCCACACCGATCAATCGCACTCCCTCGATACCATGGGATTCCAGCACTTCAATCGCTTGCCGAAGCTGCCCTTTACCGCCATCAATAAAGAGTATGTCCGGAAGCGGTGCCTCCCCTTTCTTAAGTCTCGCGTAACGACGACCGAGCGCCTGCTTCATCGCGCCATAGTCATCGCCCGCCTGGACATCTTCGATATTGAAGCGCCGATAGTCCGCTTTTCTTGGACCTTCCCGATCGAAGACGACGCAGGACGCAACCGTAGCCTCGCCCTGCAAATGGCTGATGTCAAAACACTCGAGCCGCGACAGCGGCTCACTCACGCCGAGCGCCTCATCTAGCGCAATAAACCGAGACTCAACGTGATCCCTTTTTGCCACGTGGGTGCCCAGCGCTTGCTCGGCACTTTTCTCTGCGATTTCGAGCCACTCCCTTCGCTGACTCCGGACTCGATCCGAAATTTTGACCTTGCTGCCTTTGAGCGACTCAAGCGCTTCTTCTAGGGGCGCTTTATCCGTCAAGGTATGACTGAGAACAAGCTCCTGCGGCAGTTGACCCGCCACTTGGTCGTCCAGGTAATGCTGGGGCACAAAAGCATCGAGCACATCGGTAGGGGTTTGATCGAGCCTAACCTCTGGGAAGTAGCTCTTACTGCCAAGGAGTCGCCCTCCCCTGATATACATCTGCAGCACCACCACGCCCGCACCTCGGATCAGGACGGAGATGACATCAATGTCACCTTTGGCGCCAACCACCGATTGCTGATTCTGGATTTTTCTTAGCTGACTAATCTGGTCTCGATACGCAGCAGCCCGCTCAAAATCTAGCTGCTCAGAGGCCGCGTCCATCCGCTCATGGTATCGACCAATGACCTCTTGGCTCTTACCCTCCAAGAACGCAATGGCGCTATCTACGTCGTGCCGATAGTCCGCTTTGGAGATCATGTCGCAACACGGTCCGCTACAACGCTTGATCTGGTATTTCAGGCAGGGCCTCGTACGATTTGCGTAGTAGGTGTCTTCGCATTGCCGCACGAGGAAGGCTTTCTCAAGCACGTTTAAGCTATCTCTCACCGAATAAGCGCTGGGGAAAGGCCCAAAATATCGCCCTTTTCGGCGCTGCGCGCCCCGATGAAACGCGATTCGCGGATAGTCATCTTCTGTAGAGACAAAAATTTGTGGATAGGACTTATCGTCCTTGAACAGAATATTAAAAGGCGGGCGCCATGCCTTAATCTGGGATTGCTCAAGAAGCAGCGCTTCTGTTTCGGTTCGGGTCACGGTGACTTGGACGTCTCGAATACGAGCCACCATCGCCATGGTTTTATTGTCTTGCGCGCTCCGTCGGAAGTAGCTTGAGACTCGGTTTTTCAGATTCTTAGCTTTGCCCACGTAGAGGATGTCGCCTGCTTCATCAAGCATGCGATAAACACCAGGGCGAGACGTCAACGTGGCCAAAAATGCGCTGCTGTCGAAGCTCACGATAGTTCTGCCTGCTTGAGCGCGCGCTCTAACACGTTATGCAACATGGTTTCAGTCATCCGACCCGTTTGGACGTTGTATCGACTACAGTGATACGAATCGTACAACCAAACATCTTTCGCGAGTCGATGCCTCGCGCCATGCTTAAAAGGGAGCGCAGAGAGCTTATAACCAAACGCCCTCACTACCTCATCGTGAGCCACCCGACCCAGCGCGAAATACACCGTGTGTCGTGGCTGTTTCACGAGGCCCTCAGCAGAAGTATCTCGCCGCGATGACCCTTGGAGCGATTGATTCGATCGCCATTCAACCGATTCGAACAAATCTCCCTCAAAGTAAGGCCGGCACCGTTTAACCTCGAGCCCAGAGGGTTTGTTGTTCCTCGGTAAACACTTCACCGCATTAGTAATTCTCACCTGATCGAGCGCGTTTAGCCGCTCCAGCACTTTGGTGAGCAATACACCGCTCGCATCGCCCATAAATGGAACGCCTGTTCGGTTCGCTCCCTTCAACCCCGGAGCAAGGCCCACAATCAGTAATGGCGAGTCCTCCGGCCCATGGGCGGGCACGGGCCGGTTCCAATAATCCGGATATTGCACGCGCAAGCGCTTGAACTGCGCGCGCAATGCGGGGCATTTTTGGCATTCGAGCAGCGGTTTCATGGTGGGTGTTGCCATATACCAAGCTTACCGCAAAGTGCTTGAAACCAATCGCAACTTGATTGTCTGCCTAACGCGTGGGGGCGTTGCCATTACGCATCTGGCACTCGGACAGCGCTGCAAGCGCCCTGATCGACTTCAAGACACCTTGTCTATCTTCTCGACAACGCAGCGACTTCAAGCCGTTTGAGTATTGCCGATTGAGCCTTGCCGGTTGAGCCTTGCCGGTTGAGCCTTGCCTATTGAGAGGACTCACGTTCAGCAACGAACAGAAACGCGTAGGAATCCGCCAGTAATCAAGGCAGACCAATCGCTACTCTGCCCCTCGATAGTTAGGCAGAATCTTAAGAACAAAAGACGCGATGAATACTAAATTTGGTAATTAGATTAATTGCATAAATACCTGTTATATATCGTTTTTATGCGACCTCCTCAGTCAGCAAGTCATGCTTAAGGGCGAGCTTCGTCAATTCAACATCGTTCTTAAGATCGAGCTTTTCGAACACGCGATACCGATAGCTGTTGACGGTTTTTGGACTAAGCGCCAATTTCTTCCCAATCTCTTGAGCAGACATACCGCGGATCACCATGAGCGTGATCTGCATTTCCCTGCCCGACAGCAATTCAAAGGGCGAGACATCTGCATCCACCGGGTCAAGGGCAAGCAACTGAGCTAGCTCGTTGCTGACATAACGCTGCCCTGCCATGACTCGCCTGATCGCCGCGGCAAGCTCACTGCTAGCGGCGTTCTTACTGACATACCCGCGAACGCCCACTTCGAACATGGTCTTTGGAAACGGCTGGGCCTCTAACATGCTCAGTACAATGATTTTCACATCGGGCGCGATGCGAAGGCATCGCTTAGAGGCTTCAAGGCCGCCGATACCGGGCATTTGAAGGTCCATCAAAATCACTTGCGGGTTCAACTCATCCACTGCTCGCACGGCCTCTTCGCCAGAAGCAGACTCGCCTATGACCTGAATACCAGGCTCTTGCTCAAGCAACCCGACCAGTCCGGTTCGCACCAATTGATGGTCATCCACAATAAGTACTTTGATCACGTACACCTCCTTCTGAGAACAACACTTTTAAAAACTCTTTCAAAAACCCTTTGTAAAACTTTTTGCAAAACGTCCCATCGAACGGCCCGAGGAAAAACTCCATAAAGAACCTTGACCACACCACCGCACAACACTATGAATGAACGCTGCGCGAGTTCGGTCAACCAACTTGCCGCAGGGCGCGTTACTGCGCAACCGGCAGAGGCTGAAAAGACCACCGGATTGATAGCGGTTTACCCTCTTCGCTGGCATGCTGATCAGTTGCTCAACCATAAAGAAAAACCCGGGTTACCGACCGTTTGTTCAGTCAGCATGCCCGGGTTTTCAAACCGTGTCCCTCAGAGATATCTGAGGCTTTTGTGAGAAATAACCTACACGCCAGTAAAAGCCTGCAAGCCTGTTTGAGCACGGCCCAGAATCAACGCGTGGATATCATGCGTGCCTTCATAGGTATTCACGGTTTCAAGGTTCATTACATGGCGGATGACGTGATATTCGTCTGAGATACCGTTACCACCGTGCATATCGCGCGCATGACGCGCTACATCTAGCGCCTTGCCACAGTTGTTCCGCTTCATGAGGGAAATCAGCTCTACGGGGCACGCGTCTTCATCCATTAATCGCCCCATGCGCAGGCAACCCTGTAAGCCGATCGCGATTTCCGTTTGCATATCAGCGAGCTTTTTCTGGATGAGCTGGTTAGCAGCGAGTGGTCGACCAAATTGCTTGCGCTCAAGGGTGTAGGTTCGGCCCGCGTGCCAGCAGAATTCAGCCGCACCCATCGAACCCCAAGCAATACCGTACCGCGCCTTATTCAGGCAACCAAACGGCCCAGATAGACCCGACACGTTGGGTAGTAGATTTTCTTCGGGCACCTCGACATCGCTCAGCGTGATACCGCCTGTAACCGAGGCTCGTAAGCTGAACTTGCCCTCAATTTTCGGTGTTTCAAACCCTTTCATACCGCGCTCCACGACAAAGCCGCGGATCTTTCCGTCGAGCTTGGCCCAGACTACGGCCAAATCTGCGATGGGCGAATTGGTGATCCACATCTTGGCGCCATTCAGCAAATAGCCACCATCGATTTTCTCGGCCCGTGTAATCATGCTGCCAGGATCCGACCCATGGTCTGGCTCGGTCAACCCAAAGCAGCCCACCCATTCACCGGTCGCGAGCTTGGGCAAATACTTTTCGCGCTGAGCCTCATTGCCATAGGTGTAGATCGGATGCATGACGAGCGATGACTGAACGCTCATCGCAGATCTGTAGCCGCTATCCACGCGCTCGACTTCTCTAGCGACGAGACCATACGACACATAATTCACGCCGCTACACCCGTACTTCTCAGGAAGCGTCGACCCAAGCAGACCAAGCGAACCCATTTCATTCATAATTTCCCGATGGAAGTGCTCATCTCTGTACGCCTGCTTCACGCGGGTGAGCAGATGCTCACGCGCATATTCGCGAGCCGTGTCACGAATCAAGACCTCTTCCTCAGTCAGTTGATCGTCCATGTAAAACGGGTCTTCCCAATTAAAGCTTGGCATGTCCTTTCCTTTCGCCGCCGAGCTGGCGGATTGATCCTTTCCGTTGAGCCCGCCCGAGCCCTGTCACATCGCTAGCGAATGCCTAGTAAGCACTCGACTTCCTCTATGGCACTGATTTTAGCTGAGACGCGCAAGTCAACCCTTTAGCTCCAGCCTAGATCGCCGTAGAATCGCGAGCGCAAAGTATAGGGCCTCGTCGATCCAACGCCCACCCTCGCAAAGCATCATAAGGAATACACATGGCGCTTGATCAAGATACGCTGAATCAACTCCTCGACACCCTGACTCGGTTTGTACGGGAACGACTGCGCCCGCTAGAAGCGCAAATCGCGGCAGACGACAAGATTCCAGATGACGTTATTCAAGAGATGAAAGACCTTGGGCTTTTCGGGCTCACCGTGCCCGAGGAATACGGTGGGCTGGGTCTCACCATGAGTGAAGAAGTGGCGGTGGCCCGTGTGTTTGGCCGCACCTCGCCTGCGTTTCGAAGCGCCTTTGGCACCAACGTCGGCATCGGCTCCCAGTCCCTCGTCATCGATGGCACGCCTGAACAAAAAGCGCACTACCTGCCCAAAATGGCAACCGGTGAGATCGTCGGCTCATTTTGCTTGAGCGAGCCTGAAGCGGGGTCCGATGCCGCATCGGTTCGAACCACCGCCGTGAAAGATGGCGATAGCTACATTTTGAATGGCACCAAACGGTACATCACCAATGCACCCTCGGCGGATTTG
>Ga0181573_10003755_pt1 | contig 13273 bp, 16 predicted proteins | sample 101ome_25_FD_148643 | JGI IMG/M metagenome (GOLD analysis project Ga0181573, IMG submission 148643) | Coastal salt marsh microbial communities from the Groves Creek Marsh, Skidaway Island, Georgia - 101409BT metaG (spades assembly) | ecosystem: Environmental > Aquatic > Marine > Intertidal zone...
CGCGCGTATGCTTCCGCCATCTTCGGATTCTTCTCCACCGCCAATTTGTACTTTTCTTCGGCTTTGTCGTATTCTTTCTTGTGCTCTAAGGCGATTCCCCAGTTCACTAATGCTGGTGCGAATTTATCCGAGGAGACCAACGCCTCGCGATACAACTCTATGGCGCCGTCCACTTCGCCCATGAGAAACTTACACCCGCCGGCTCTCAAAAACGCTTCGTGTGCGGGAATTGAACTTTCCAACTTTTGAGCTCTCCCATCTTTGATGTTATCGATGTGCATCATGCGTTCGTGTTGTTCTCTAGATTTTTGTGCTACGTTCATGAGCAACGGAATCGCGTCCTTACATCTGTTCGCTTGCTGATACGCCGCAGCCAAGTGGAAATCCGCCGTCAACGAATTCTCCCCGAGCTCTTTCTTTGCTCTTTCCAACGGCCCGATCGCTTCTCTCGGCGCGTTTCGTAAAACGTGCGCTAATCCCAACTGCATCCAAGCGTGTCCTAAACTTGAATCGATCGTTGTCGCCGCTTCTAAATACGAAATCGCTTGGACAACCTCCTCTGGACTCGGATCGACTTTCGTCTTGACACCTTTCCCGGAAATCGAATGCATTTTCAAGGGTTTCGTCGAATTATCCTCCTTTTTGCGCCCGTGAAGTAAGCACATGCTCGCTCGTAAATACACGTGCGCGTGCTTAACCTTTGCGTCTTCAATCAACACGCGATATTGCTCCAGCGCCGATTGACAGTCGCCGGCGCCTTGGTGCGCAACCGCCAACTGCCATCTCGCCTCCGTGCTCGACGGCTTCTTCTCCAACGCTTCGTTCAAAATAGCAACCGCGGCCGGAAAATCGCGCTCGTGTTGATACACTCGCGATAAAGCAATCTCAATCTCAATCTTGTTAAAATTCTTGCTGCTGTTGTTGTCTTCTTCTTCGTCTTCTTCGCCTCCTTCTTCTCTTCTTCTATTTTTCAACTCCTCTTCAATCGCTTTCGCTTTCTTCAAGTTATATTTCGCCTCTACCAGCGGCGTTTTATCGTGCGTGAATCCCAACGGACTCTTCGCCGCGTTCCCGTCCGCTTTATCTAATAAAGCCAACGCCAATCTCACGCTCGCTTCTTTGCTCTTCATTTTCAAAGAGTCGCTACTACCGCCGCTTTTCTTCTCCTCTTCGTGTTGTTTCAACGCCGAGTCGTATTTCACCGTCACCTCTCGCAACGTCTTGATCGCCTCGTCCGTATCCATGTCCGCCCGGTACATGTCTCCTAACAACAACTTCGTATCCGTAGACTTCGAGTCAATCAGAGACCATTTTTTTAACAACGTTTTCGCACCAAAGAAAGAACTGCTCTTCTTATCGTTCCTCATCGAGGAGGAAGAAGATACCATTTTATTCGCCAACTGCCTCAGAACGATTGGAATTACCATCGCCAACAGAAGCGCGAACAACGAATAAAAGACGTATTTCGTCGATTGTTCGATCAAAGGTATTCCACCACCGCGCGGTCCTCGCCGCATTTGGTCCGAATCTCGTCGTTCTTTTTTCCGTTTCTCCTCGTCTCTTTTATTAGCCGCAGAATCTAATCCATTTCTTCTATCTTTCAAAAAAGAAGAGGAAGAGGACTTCTTCTTCCGATTGCGGAGACCCGCGTTCGAATCGTCTTCGTCCGGAGCTGAACGCGAAGTCATCTTCCTTCTTCTTTTCCTCCTCTTTGTTCTTCTCTCTCTCTCTCTCTCTCTCTCTCTGTGAGTGTATGTGTGAATATATACACAAACCCGGGGGAGACTCTGACGACTCTTTCCTGTTTTGAACAACAAGAGTTTGAAAAAACAAAAAAATTTGAACTCGTCCACAAACTCCACTTTTTGCGGTCGTGGATAGAACAGATTTGAGATACACCACGCATAAGCACTCATTACTTCAAAGGGGCTCACCGCACTCTAAAGCATTGAAAAAAAACAAGAATGACGACGACGAGAGTTCGTTGCAACTCCTGCTTCTCTTTTTCTTCCGCCACGACTTCTTCTTCTTCTTCTTCTTTTTCTCCCGTTTCGAGAGCGACGTCGAGGCACAAAAATGTAGTAACGACCACCACCGCATGCTGGGGAGGAAGAAGAATAAAAAAGAGAAGACGAAGCGCGGATGAGAAGAAGACATCAGTCGTCGTCGCGAACGGCAGTTTCGAGGGAGGGATGATGCAATTAACATCGGACGATATCTTTATTCAGTCGTGTGCGCCGTGGGGGAATCTTTGCGTTTCGTGGGGCACGAAATACGTGCCGATAGGAGTTCCCTCCATCTTGGCGAGTTTGCTTTTATTCGTCCCTTTATTCGTAGCTTTAGCGAAAATACGCGAGTTGGAGAAGGAAAACTTTCGACTGAAAGACGAGATGGAGGAAGCGTATAAGCAGAGAGAGAGATAGAAATGTTGTTGTTGTTGTTGTGATGCGTAGTTTTAGAACTGTTTAGATGTAGCGTACTTTCCCAAGCACTGGTACTATGAGCGCGCGCGCGTATTTTTCTGCGTGTGTGAACCTTTCCATTTTCTCTAAAACTCGCTTCATTCCATTCACACGCATTCATATCACGACATACTTTATACGTATATAATACTCACAACAAGAAAACAAGTGGAACGCGCGCGCAGGAAATACGTCGATGGCGACAACGACGCATCACAGGAAGAATTTATCCAACGCGTTGCCCGCGTGGTGCATGGGCAGAAGGCCAGGCGGGACGACGACGACGAGCAATAACGACGACGACCCGGAAGGGAAATCGTCGAAACCTTTGCGAACGGGAGGAGCGGCGTCTTCTCATCCGTCGTCGCCGAAACATCATCACGCCGCGGGATCTTCAATGTCGATGATGGATCCAATCGCAAAGTTGAATCGAGATCCCGAACACGTCAGGGGCACTCGGAAAGCGCGTTTGTTTTTGATATGTTTACCGATCGCGTTGATATTCGTGATGATTCTGAGGCCTTTGTACGCGCCGTTCATCGACGTGTTCGGCGGCGATTTGTTAGATCAGTTGTTAGCGTCGGAGGAAGGTCAAGGACACGTTAGCGCGGTTTCGGTGTCGGATGACTTTTTGAGCGAGCATTGGCCGGTAGAAGCGAGCGGGACCGCCGCGGAGAAGCACACGAGCAGTCACGTCAGCGCGAGTAGTTCTAGTTCTAGAGAGAAGGAGAGCAGAGAAAAGAAAAAGAAGAAGGGCGAGGAGCATCGCAATAATAATAGGAAGATGTTGAAAAAGTAGGTGTAGAATGTACGATAGTTTGTAAAATATAAAAGTAGTGGTTGTTAGAAGACGATTGTATCGCTCGCTTTCGCGAACGTACGACGAATAGCGGAAAACAAACTTCATCAACGTGAACGTGTGTGTACTAATAATGATATAAACAACCTCGTGTGTGAGTGTGTCTGTGCGTGTTTTGCTACTAATTTAACTCGTGTGCTTCATCGTCGGTCCAACCGCGCAGTGGTCCACGCACGACCAAAAGTCGAAATACTGCCCCGTGCAGTGTTTCTCCCCAGTTTCGTCGCCTTCGATGCGTTCCGCACACGCCTCGTACGCTTTCAAAAACGCCTCGCACTTTGGTTTGCACAACTCTTCGATTTGCAACTTCGGGTCGACTGGGTCGTCGACGTCCCCGATGTCCACTTGGATTTGACCGCCTCCCATGTCGTCTGTGTGTGTGTGTGTGTGCATGAAGGAAGAGAGAGAGAATCAAAAACACGTTAGCTCCTTTTTTCCCTCGTTTCGTGTGCGCAGCTGATGCGTGTGAAATGGAACACAAAAAGAAGAAGAAAGAACGGAGACAGAGAGAGGGAGAGAGAGAGAGAGAGAGAGAGAGAGAACGCGATCCAGGCGATGCGCGCCGTTCTCTTCCTCCTCAAACGAGCGCGCGGAGTTGAAAGGGAGAACGCTCTGGTTCTTTCGTACCTTCTCGCTTTGGAAAAGTTGGGCTGATGATCAATGAGGGAAAGAGTCGAAGGAGAAAAAAAGTTGTTTCTCGCTTCCTTCACAAAAAGGAAAAAAATTTTCGTTCGCGTAAAAGAACAAGAGTCGGTCACTCCCCCTATACCCAACAACACGCGAACGAGTAAACGATGACGGAAGCGACGATTCGAGGCGTTCCCGGCATGAAGTCCGTTTTGGACATGCCCGTGATGCAGGTACGAGATCGCATCGATGATTATGTGTTTGCTTTTGCTCATTTTCCGTTGTGCGCGCAAATTTCCCCCCCTCTTTCTTTTTTTCTGTTGTTTGTTGTTTCCCGCGAAAGAGGAAAGAATTTTTTGTGCGCGCGCGCGCGAACGAAACTCGATTTGCGAAAATCTCTTGGACGCGTGAACGCGTAAAGTGAACGAAAACGATGCGTTCGCATCTGTTTGTGTGCTCTTTATGCGAAGACGAATCAAACTTGGCGCTTTTTTGAGCGCGCGCCATTCATTCTCGTTTTCTATTTTCGGAGGGAGAAGAAAATAAACCATCGTCAAGTCAAAATTCGAGAGGAAAAAGGGGCAGGGATAACCTGTTGCGCGCTGGTTTAACCTTTGCGTCTTCAATCAACACGCGATAGAAGAAAGAGCTTCGTTTAAGAAGCAAAAGAACTAACGAGAGACCATTTTTTTTCACCTCCTATCGTCGACATTATTATGAAACACAGGACGGTCCACCACCTGGCGGTTACCCTTCCGTGCGTTACGCGCGACGCATTCCGTCCACCGGTCCATCCGGGTTTGCATTATTCGGGGCTTACTGCGCCGCAGCTGTGTACGGTTTTTATCAAATAGGACAAGGGAACAAACACCGACGAAAAGTGTTGGACGAGAAGCACAACGCGAGAGCGATATTAGTCCCGTTTTTGCAAGCGGAGGAAGATAGACGGTACGTGAGGGATTTCAGAGAATTGAAAGAACGAGAGAACACCGTGATGAAGAACGTGAGAGGGTGGAATCCAGAGGAGAAGACGTACAAGACGACTTGGTTGTCGCCGGGCGCAGCGACGAGGCCTGGACTGATTTAGAACTTTAGCGAACTTTAGCAAACGTCAATTTTTATACTAACATCTGTACCACTACTATTAAAATCACTAAAATCTAAAACGCTACTCCTACAATTTTAAAGTACAACTATCGCGAGTATCGCGACCGTGGCATCCTTTGCGCTCAAAGGATTTCTAATCTTGAGCACGGTTTCTTTGCGCAGTCGGCTCGTTTGCCCTATGCCGAACAGAAGATTTTCTTCCTCCGCCGACCACACCTCAAAGACGAGTTTTAGCGCATCTTCACCCTTCGATGGCGTTGGAATACAGACGTTTTCGCCATCATTCACCATGAAGCCGAGATTATCCATGTATACTCGTTTTGATTCAAACTTCCGTCCATATTTAACGACGACGTACGCATTGCGAAGAGGAGGAGTTTCTTCTTTGAACTTCAACGCGAAACGCACTTTCTCGGTCGAATCGTTTTTACTCGCGAAAGCTCCTTTGTCGTCGTTGGTGTCTGCGAGTGCATCTTGAAGCAAAAGGGTTTCCAGCGCCCCGTACACATCAACTTCAATGTTCATCCTTCCTCCTTCTTCTGCTTCTACTTCTTCTTCTCTGCTCATAACAAAGTCTGCCTCACTAAAGTCAACAAGTCGTCGACCTCGTCCGCGTTCATGCGTTCTTGACACGATTCAACAATCGCCTTCACGATGGCGCGTTTCTTCTTCCCTCTCGGCTTCAAATTGATCAGCATTAAAGTTTCCGCCATGGTTAACCCGACCGGCTCGACGAATTGGATAAACTTTTCGATTTTTTCTCGTTCTTGTTTCCCGACGCGCACGCCTTTTTCTTTAAACTCCTTCAACATCAGAATCTCCGTTTCAAACGGCGCGTGTGGGGTTGGGTATAACGGCACGAACTCTTCCTCCTCGTCTTCGTCATCTTCGTCGTTGTCGTCGTTGTTATTGTCCACCAATAAGTCGGAATTACGTTCGTCGTCCTCTGCGTTAACATTGTTGTTGTTGTTGTTGTTATTCACATTCTCCTCGTTGTTCTCCTCGTCTCCGGATAAAACTCCCTCGTGTCGTTTCAACTCTCGCTGTTTCAACAGTTCGCACATCTCAAAGTTCGATAAAAGACCTTCGTTTTTCCTCAAGATTTTCATAATTCGTTCTTCTTCTTGTCGTTGTCGTTGTTGTTGTTGTTGTTGCTTCTTAAATGTATAACAGAGAGTGAACGCTTGAGAGAGAGAGAGAGAGAGCTTATCTCTCCGTCTTTTCTTCCTCAGACACGCACAGAGAGAAGAGTGAAAGAGAGAGAGAGAGAAAGAGACAGTGCGCGCGCACTCGTGTTGGGGCGGGGGTAAATTTTGAGGAGAAAAGAAGAAGCGCGCAAAAAAGAAAAAAAAAAAAGTGCACAGCTGCACACAAATCAAAATCACTTCACTCCGAGTGTGAGAGATAAAACAGATACACGAACACTCGCGCGCGACAAAACAGAAACAGAAATATAAATTATACACATACATATATGACGTATTACAACGCATCGTTACCGTGCGAAGACCCGGGAGAGGTGGACGTTCGCGAGCACGGGAGGAGAGTTTTGAGAACAGAAGAAGAAGAAGAAGAAGAGAAGGATTACGAATCGTCGTCGACGTCAACGAAAAGCATCTGGACGACGTCCTCGTGGTTTCAACCGACGTCGTCGTCTGCGGCGCACTATTCGTCGCACGATCATCATCATCATCATCATCGAGAGGGAGCGGTAGAAGATGTCTCTCCGTATCACTCCAACAAAGATAGGAACGAACCGGTGCTCGCGAATTGCGCTCGGGGACCGGAGAATGCCTCCAACGTTGGCGGTTTAGTGCACAACAGATTCACGGAGAAGAGGAGCCAGAGAAATCCTTTGCACCCGGTGGAGGCGAAATCGGTCAACTTGTTTGAAAATAAAATGTCGTCTGGGATGCGATCGATATATAGCAAAGGCAACGGGAGAAATTCCGCGAATAACGGCAATAGGAGTAGTAATAGTGACGCGGCGATGACGACGACGACGACGTCGTCTCCGTTCAACTCGCACTCGGCGGTGGGTAATAAATGTCTGGACGCGTTTGAGTTTGCGAAGAGAGAACACGCGGAGAAGCGAAGAGAACACATTCGCGCAAAGTTCACGTTTGATTTTGAACGTAATAAGTGGACTTTGAACGAACGTCCGTTGGAAAGTGAAGACATGAGCACAGGAATAGGAGAGGAAGGGGACGCGATTACTACTAGTACTACTACTACTACTACTATCGATGCAAACAATGTCAACACTAACATGACGATACAGGTAGAGGAAGAAATGAACGCGGCTCAAATGTTGCACATTCAAACGACTCGAGAATTACGGTTGAAGAAACACTTGCCAAGACATGAAAGTGCGCTTCTAAGTGCGGCAAAGAAAGCTTCCTCGTCGTCGTCACCGGTAGCGGCGAAGGCGAACGGAGATTCTCAGAGCGCGAAGAAGAAAAAGACCATCTTACGCGAGGAGAAGAAAGCGGTACGAGAAGATGATGATGATAAGGGAGCAAACGTGCTCCAAACGGATTGGTCTAGATTTGTTCTCTCGTCTGGTCAAGTAGTGTGGGTGGACACGACAAACGCAAACATTCTTGAAGACTACGCGGCGGCGAAAACGTGGATGGAAACGCAGGAGCACGAATGTGAAAGCGAATCGATTCGCGTCTGCTTCTTCAGCGCCACAAAAGAACGCAAAGGTTTCATCGATCACGATGCACCTGGGCCTATCGTCGATCGTGAAACGTTTCTGGTTTTCAAAAACGATTTGAAGAGTTCCATAGAACAACACGAACGGCAGAAACAAGAAACGGCGGCGGCGGCGGGGACAACGGATGCGATGGAGGTTGATGGACAACGACAACACGGGTTAATCGCGGATAAATTAAAAGAGGCTGCGAAAACAACGCAGCCGAAAACGAAAGAGGAGGAAATCTTGCGAGAAAAATTGAAAGATGCCATCAAAATAAAATACGCACAGGCGGATGAAATACGCGCGTTGCGCGAACGCGTCGAAGAGTTGGAAAACAAACTTCTGTCGCGAGCGTGAATAAGTCACACTTCTCGATGTTCTTTTTAGATATTTTTTGTTGTATTTTTAAAATTAATAAAGCGTTTCTCTGTTTCTTCTATACATGATATATGTTATGTGCTGTGCCTAAAGTAATCGCATCTCATTCTCGAAATCACCTATATCATTGTAAGGCTGCTTTCTCGGCTGCCTTTTCCTTCTTCCTCTGTTTCTCCGCTTGAATTCGCATGGCGATAGCTTTTTCTACTTTCTCTCTCGACTTTTGCATGTGCTGCTCATATTGTTTGATCAACTTTCGCTCAGCCCCTCTCTCATCCGTCAACGCCGCTAATTCGCGTTTAATGGTGTCAGCGTTGAGTTTCTTTACTGACGCTTGTGCAGCTAACTTCTCTCTCTCAATCCTAGTTTCATGTCTCGCTAACCTTCTCGCTCTTCTCTTCTTCGCAACGTACTTCATCGCGAAAATCACACCTACAATTAACACAAAGAGCGTCGGAACCACGATGGTTGCGGACAACTCCGCCGGATTCAAAATCGGTCCTCTGGATACGTATGGTGGCGGAGGCGATGGAGGAGGAGGCGATGGAGGAGGCGGATACAGCGGAATCGACACCGTTACTGTCTCGCCTTCAGCTGCCGTTTTACTCGCGTACGAATCCGGATCCTTTACGGCATTCAAAGTAGCGATGTCATCAGCCGTCGCTTCATTCGTAGCGGAATTCAAGAGAGAATTCAAAACGACTGGATCTTGAGCTACCTTGGCTGCAGCGGTGACTTTTTTCAACAAAGCAGTCGGATCCGATAAATCGCTCAAGCTATTCTTGATTGCCGTCCCAGAGTTGACTGACATGGACACCGTGGCGTCTAACGCGGCTGGAGAATACGTCGCACTCATCAACTGAATGTTCGTCAAACTCGCGGAGTATAACGAAGATTTCGCGATTCCGGAGATTGAATCTGAGGTGGACAAATCTAACAGGTGCGACGTGAGCAACTTTCTATTACCGCCTCGCGCCGCGACGATCAAGGCCTCGTTGATTTCACGGGCAATGCCGGAGTATACCTTCAATTCGCACTCTATCGCAGACAATCTACCCCCATACAGACTGGACATACCAAATAACAACGTGCCGACGGATGAGACGAGATTCGCAATCATATTGATTGTGCCGACGACTGGACCATACACGTCCACTTCTCCGTTTGAGGCGGCGTAAATCGGATCGATTTGCGTGTGTTCCGCATCTCCCAAACCAAACGCGGAGTTGATCATAGTCGTTGCTTCCGCGACGGTCATGTCGACGTCACCGGAGTAAAGTCTGATAATCTCGCCAATGAGGGTCGTCAACGGCGAAATCACTTTCGACCCCGGCGGCGCTTCCAAGATCCTCACTCCCGGAGGTTGTCCTGTGAAAGCGTCCACGCACTCGTTCGTTTCCGATCGACTTTCGTTACGCGTCAAAACGACGAGATATGATGATGTCGCGGCGTCGTAGTTATTTGGCTGAAACACGTAGCCACCTAAGTTATCCGTTTGCGAATACGCTTCTCCTCTCGAGTACTTGCGATCTCCATTCTCATCCATAAACGCGTCGCAATTCTTCAAATACGCGTCGATGGCGCGACCAACCACCAAAGCAGGAGGCGCTGGAGGCGGTGCATTCGGTGGAGGTGACGCTGTCCCTTCTGGGGCCGGTGGCGGAGAGAGCGCGGGAGGCTTCGGGGGAGGTGGCGACGGCGGCGGCGGACTCGGCTTTGGCGGCGGAGGATTCAATGGAGGCGGGAACGGTGGTGGCGGCGGCGATGGAGGTGAGCTCGGCGGAGGAGACGGTGGCGGAGGTGGCAAGGGCGCTGGTGGCGGCGGCGACGGCGGCGATGGAGGAGGAGACGGAGGAGGAGGAGGCGATGGTGGCGGACTCGGTCTCGGCGGCGGTCTCGGCGGCGGCGGCGCGCGAACAGCCGTGATCTGCGCATCCTTCACAATCGATTCAGTCTGCAATCCCGCTTCATCGAGATAGTACTCGATGTCATCGACCGATGCTCTGTTGTAGTAAAACTTAAAGTCAACGGCGTCAGCTAAGGTTGTCCCCAAGACGAGAAATTCAATAGCAACCGTGCTCGACGTCGCCTTGGTCAATCTGTCGGCCAACAACTGTCGTCTTCTTGCAGCAGGCGGGCTCGGCGGCGGCGAAGGAGGCGGACTTGGCGGCGGGCTCGGCGGCGGCGAAGGAGGCGGACTTGGCGGCGGACTCGGAGATGGGGGAGGAGATGGAGGAGATGGAGGCGGCGACGGCGGAGGAGGCGGCGACGGAGGAGATGGAGGAGGAGATGGAGGAGGACTCGGCGGTGGAGGAGACGGAGGAGGAGATGGGGGGGGACTCGGAGGAGGAGGAGACGGAGGAGGAGATGGGGGAGGACTCGGAGGAGGAGGCGAGGGTGGAGGCGAAGGCGGAGAAGGCGGTGGACTCGGTGGTGGACTCGGAGGCGGCGAGGGAGGAGGGGGAGGTGAAGGCGGCGGTAATGGAGGAGGTGAAGGTGGCGGAGACGGTGGTGGACTCGGCGGCGGAGGACTCGGAGGCGGAGACGGCGGAGGAGACGGCGGCGGCGGAGATGGCGGCGGGCTCGGTGGTGGACTCGGTGGAGGAGACGGTGGAGGGGGAGGGCTCGGTGGCGGTGATGGAGGAGGTGAAGGTGGCGGAGACGGAGGCGGACTCGGCGGTGGCGGACTCGGCGGCGGCGATGGAGGCGGCAATGGAGGCGGGCTCGGCGGCGGCGGCGATGGAGGCGGACTCGGTGGAGGACTCGGTGGAGGAGACGGTGGTGGACTTGGTGGTGGACTCGGAGGCGGTGGCGCTCGCACATCGACGACTTCTATGAACTCAATCGCGGCCGGCACGTTCTCTCCCCCCGAAGCGTTCCTGAAGAACTCAGTCATCCCGAGTCGAAATTTATCCGTGTTCGCCTGCACCTCAAACTCGTCCTTACTGTAGCCGTTCAAGTAAATGCGCAACGCAGTCGAAGCAGTCGCTGGACTTGGTGGTGGCGAGGGCGGTGGCGGCGGAGACGGCGGAGGTGAAGGCGGCGGTGATGGAGGAGGCGACGGCGGCGGACTCGGAGGCGGCGGACGCGGAGGAGGCGACGGTGGCGGACTCGGAGGCGGACGCGGAGGCGGACTCGGAGGCGGACTCGGAGGTGGAGGAGATGGTGGAGGCGAGGGTGGAGGCGACGGCGGCGGTAATGGAGGAGGTGGAGACGGTGGAGACGGTGGTGGAGACGGTGGAGACGGTGGTGGAGACGGTGGTGGACTCGGAGACGGAGGTGGAGACGGAGGCGGAGACGGTGGCGGAGACGGTGGTGGAGACGGTGGTGGAGACGGTGGTGGACTCGGAGACGGAGGCGGAGACGGAGGCGGAGACGGTGGTGGAGACGGTGGTGGAGACGGTGGTGGAGACGGTGGTGGACTCGGAGGCGGAGACGGAGGAGGAGATGGCACCTGCGCGTTCGCGAACAAGAAGAATCCGTTGTTGTTGATGTTCAAAGCAGAAGAGCCGCCCATTCTTCCACTCACAGAGGAAGAAGAAGTAGAAGACGACGATGTGAGCATCGATCCGCGATGATATTCCCCACCGTTACCGCCAAAAAGTGCCAAAACGATCGCCAACATCGCGAACATCGCGCTTTTCTTTCGCTCGACGACATAAAAACGCGAACGAATCGTCCTTCTCTTTGAAGATTTTGAGGCGCCACGACGACGTTTCATCTCGTCGTGATCGGCTGGACGCGAGGAGGAGGATGACCGCATCCGTGTTTTCTCTCTCTTTCTCTTTATGCGCACACCACTACGCGCAAAAGAAGCGCTAAGATCGAGCGAGACTGGACTCGCAACGCGACGATCCAAATCCCACTCGAAAGAGAGAACCTATTTAAAAGTATTCGAGAAAGATTATATAGAGTTTTTGATCTCTCTACTTCTTCGCGGGGGATTTTGAACCGGCGCCGTGTGGGTCTTCCCCTCTCTTTTTTAATTAAAAAAAAAAGGAAAGGGGGAGAAACCTTTCTTTCGCGTGTGTGTCGCGTGCGTGTGTGTATCAAACTCTGACACCCGCGCGTGTCTCGACGATCCTCTCGACCCCAAAAGCCGATCGATGATATATCGAGGAGTTTAAACCAAACGACAAGAAAGAACACCCGTGCGCGATTTTTTTTTCCTTTTTTTTTTCTGGAGAAAAGAGAGTAATCTTCCCGTTGGGAAAAAGAAGAGAGCAGAGAGAGAGAGCTTTGAGAGAGATTTTCCTGGCCTCTTGCTGCTGGCCGATTTTTTTTTTCTGCATTTTTTTCATCCATCATCTTTTTGCTCGCGTTTTTGCTTTTTTCGCTTTTGCCTCTCGCTGGACCCAAAACAGAGAGAGAGAAGAGAGAGAAGAGAAAGAGAAGAGAAGAGAGAGTTCGTTATTTTACCCAAATCACTACAATAATAACATATAAGAATAAGAATAATGAGTTGGCGGTCGCACGGAACGACGACGAACGACTCTTTAATCGACGCTTTAGAGGCGAACAAACTGATAAAAAGCCCGGCGTCGGTCGGGAAAGCGATGAGAAAAGTCGATAGGAAGTGTTACGTGTTGGAGAGGGACAAATCGGAAAGCGCGTACCGGGACCATCCTCTCGGCATCGGCGCGAACGCGACGATTTCGGCGCCTCACATGCACGCGATGTGTTTGGAACTATCGAGAGAGTATTTGAAAGATTCGGAGGACGGTCGCGGGAACGGGAGGGTTTTGGACGTTGGGTCTGGGTCTGGGTATTTGGTCGCGTGTTTTGCCGAGATGTTGTTGGCGTCGTCGTCGTCGAAGGAAGGAGCTGGAAACGTCGTCGTCGGCATCGAACACATAGACTCGCTCGTGGAACGATCGATAAAGAATTTAACGGAAGATGGCAAGGGGGAGATGATAAAGAATGGTTCGATTACGATCGTCAAAGGCGATGGAAGACTAGGATACGAAGCGTCGGCACCATACGCGCTTATACACGTGGGCGCAGCCGCGCCCGAAGTGCCTTCGGCGCTGCTTTCGCAGTTAGCTTCGCCGGGGAGGTTGATAATCCCAGTTGGGGGCGAAAACGAGAGTCAATCGTTGATGGTGATTGATAAGAACGAAGATGGTGAGATAGAATATA
>Ga0181573_10003760_pt1 | contig 13263 bp, 6 predicted proteins | sample 101ome_25_FD_148643 | JGI IMG/M metagenome (GOLD analysis project Ga0181573, IMG submission 148643) | Coastal salt marsh microbial communities from the Groves Creek Marsh, Skidaway Island, Georgia - 101409BT metaG (spades assembly) | ecosystem: Environmental > Aquatic > Marine > Intertidal zone...
TGCCCGGGGCGCGGGAGGGGGCCCGGCGGGGGCGGGCGGGGGGGGGGGAGGGGGGGGAGGGGGCGCGGGGGCGGCGCGGGGGGGGGGGGGGGGGGGGGGGGGGGGATGCGACGACCGAATCGAGCGCCGGCGCGGGTGCGTTCGCGCGACGCACCTGGAGCACGCGCCGAGTGCCGCGCACGACTGCGCGATGAGCTCTTGCGCTCCCTCGCCCTTCGGGAGCGACGCCATGGCGACGACGCCGGTGCCTCGTTCTTTCTTCGCACCGCCCGACGCCCCTGGGACGGCTCGACCGCACGCGGGGAAGCGGGTCACGGACGACGCGTCGCGCGCGCGGTCGACGAACGGGCTCGGGTCCTTTCGCCGCCACGTCCGCGACGATGCCGAGGAAGCGGCGGGGGCAAAGAGGCGGAGGTGATTCGCGGCGATGCACAGCGCCAGGCTCGCGCGCGACATATGTGGCGCGCGCGCTCGTCGAATCAAACCGAAGGACGGGCGCGAGTTAACACTGGTGCTCGCTGATGAAGGGGTGGAATTTGACGAAGGTTGCGCGGGATCTGGCGAGTCTCGGGCGCAGAACATCGGGCGCGCGTCGGGTCACGGCGCGCGAGGACCGTCGGCACCCTCCTGGTCGTCGCTCGCCGGACGCCGACCGCGCGCGTAACCGCGTCGTCGCCCGGAATCGGCGGGGGCACCGACGCCACCGGCGCCGGGTAGAATCGGCAAACGCCAACCAGACGCGAGACACGACGATGCTGCGGGGGTACCTCCCGCCGTTGAGGGTCGTCGCCGTCGTGTTGGCGGTGCTCATCGGGGCGTACGGGCTGGAACCCGGCGCGCTGACGACGACGCTGCTCCTCATCATGTACGCGCTGGCGAGGTACGCGGCGGTCACCGGCCTCGCGTGGTACCGCTTCACCCGCCGACGCATGGTGGGCATCACCCCCGTCAAGCTCCTCGACGACGCTCCCCGACGCATGCGAGCCTTCCAGCGCGTCACGCTTCGCATCTTCGACCTCCCGCACCACCCGCGCAGGCTGCGGCAGGCGGTGCGCACGTGGCGGGAGTGGAGGGCGAACAGGGAAGCGCTGGAGATGAACGCAGCCGCGGATGCGGGAGTCAGGGGCGACGGCCTCGCCAACCTTCACGACCCGGACGATTACTTCTCCGGAGAGGTAAATAAGAACGGCGACGTCAACGAGCGAGGCCCGGGGAGCGGGTCGCGCGGGTCCGCGGACGGACGCGGGTTCGAACCGAGGACCTCGCGTTCCGCCGAAGCGGACTCGCCCAACGAGCTATCGCGAGCCATCGAGCGCTCGCCGCTGTACGCCGCGCTGGAAACGTGCGCGCTCACCAGGGCGATCCCACCGGAGACGCTTCGCCAGCTGGCTATGTCGTGCGCGCGGGAGGTGCACGTCGCGTCGGGGGAGGACGTGTACCGGGGGCGGGTGCTGGAGGACGAACTCGCGATCCTCGCCGCGGGGACCGTCGCGGTGGGTGACGATTCCGACGATCAGTCAGCGAGTGGCGAGTTTTCCGGACTGAGCGGCGAGTTTTCCGAGAAGAGGCCGGAACCCACGGTGCTGTCCAAGCCCGGCACCGCGCTCGCGTCGCTGCTCGACGTCCTCGAGGGATCGCAGAGGGTGGCGCGCGGCGCGTCTGCGGCGCCGTCGCTCGCGCCGTCGGCGGCGCCGTCGATTTTTTCGGGCGATCCGGATGACACCCGGACGATACCGGATATCGACGCGAGGTCCGACGCCGGGTCCGTCGCCGCGATCGCGAACGACGCGAGCAGGCCGCCGTCCGGAGCGGCGTCGCCGGGCACGGCCGGCGGCGGCGATCCGCCCGCGCGGCCCGGGGAGCCGAGGACCGTGACGCTCAAGAGGCTCGCCGAGGCGGCGGCGGCGGCGCACGCGTCGGTGGCGAAGAGGGGGGATTCGACGCACGGCGCGGACTCGCCGGTGGGGTCGGACGCGGGCGGCGGCGGCGGCGAAAGAGGCGGGGTGGGGGGCGCGGGGGGAACCGGGACGGACGACGAGAAGTATCCGACGGAGAAGTATCCGACGGTGGCGACGTCGCCGGGGGAAACTTCGCATCCTCCGCCGACGCACGTGGACAGACCGCCGTCGCACATCCCGCCGGTGTCGACGTCCGCCGCCGCGTCCACCGCCGGTCACTCGCCGCACTCGTCGTACCCGGCGACGCCGACGAGGGGCGCGAGGGGAAGCGGTCTATCCGCGAGCCGGGTCGGCGCGGCGGCGGCGGCGAGGCTGACGACGGGGGGTGCCTCCTTTGGGGTCGCCTCCTTCGGGGGTGGTGCCTCATTCGGGGGTGCCTCCTTCGGGGGTGCCTCCTTCGGGGTACGCGGCGACGGCGTCGCGCCGCTGGAGTTCAGCGGCGGTCCAGGCGGTTTACCTCGGCCGCGCGTTCGCGGCGGCGACGGCGGCTGCGTCCTCGCCGTCGTCCCGCTCGCGGACTTTCACAGAGCCGCGGGGTTCCAGCTGGGGATACAGGCGGCGGCGATGCGTCTGGGCGGGGGATACACCGCGCTGTGCCATTACCTCGGCATGCCCCGGGAGCTCGGGCGGCTGTGGGTGGACGCGCCGGGGCCGGGGGAGACCGAGTCGGCGCCGGTGAACAACGGAGGCGCCGCTCGCGCGCTCGCCCGGCTCCTCGGACCCACCGCGGCGGCGCAGGTTGACAAATCCGCGCTGGACTACCTCCTCGAGCGCCGCGGGTACAAGCCCAGGCGGCGGAGCGCCAACTACGAGCGCCCGCACAGCGCCAACGGCGGGGGGGACGACGATTCAAACGACGACGACGACGACGACATCGGCGTCGATTCGGATTCCGAGCGCGATTCGCTCGCGTCGTCGTCGACGACGAATCGAATGGACACGGGTCCCACCGGATCGATACACGGGGGCCCAGTCGTCACACACGGGGTCGCCACCTCGGGAAACGTTTCGGGAAACGCGCGGAGGGAAACGCGCGGAAACGCGCGAGATCCGGGAAACGCCAACGGATCCGGGTCCAACGTCGCGCGGGGCGCCGGCCGTCCCTCGGCCTCCGTCGAGTTGGAGGCGTCCGAGTTGGCCCCCGGCGAGCTCGCCCGCGTCCGCGGCGGATCAAACGTGACGTGCCTGCTCGTGGAGAGGGGCAGCCTGGAGGGGTACTGGTCCCCGCCGGACGGGCGGTACGGCGGCCCGGGCGGCGGCGGAGTCGCCGGAGTCACCCCGCGCGCCGAGAGCCGTCGAGGTCGAAGGGGAAAGAAGGGACGGGCAGGCGGCGTTCGTTCGTCGTCGTCGTCGTCGTCCGTCCACGGACACTCGCGGGACGTACATCGCGGCGACGGCGCCGGGGCGACTCGAGCCTTCGTCGCCGGGCCCGGGTGCGCCGTCGGCGGTTTCCTCCTCCTCACCGGCCAGAAGGCGGCGATGACCATCCGAGCGGGTCCGGGCGGCGCCGTCGTAGCGGCGCTGCCGCACAGCGCCGTCGCCAGGCTCGCCCGCGCGCACCCCCACGTCTACGCCAACGTAGCCGTGGGCCTCGCCAGGCGACTGAGGCCCGCGTTGCCCGCGCGACTGTGGGACAGGTGCGGCGCGGAGTGGTGCGCGCTTCGAGCGGGGGAGGCGCTCTGCGCGTCTCGCACGGCGATGTCGCACGCGGGTCGGCACCCGGAGGGGGTGTACGTGGTGGCGACCGGGTGCGTGCGTTTGGGGGGCGGCGGCGGCGGCGGCGGCGGCGGCGAAGGCGGGGGTGTCGGGTCGGGGGGACCGGGCGACCACTTCGGCGTCGACCACTCGACGCGGGAGAACGACGAAGACGGCGACTTTGACTTTGACGGCCCGCTCGCGAGGTTCCTCGGTCCCGGCGAGGCGGTGGGCGAGGATACCGTGCTCCGCGGGGTGGACGACCTCGAGGGTGACGGCACACACTCCGGCGGCGGGCGGGCTTTACGAGTCGGGCGACTCCACCGCGGCGGCGGCGGCGACTCCGCCGCGGCTCCCGGCTCGGAGCTCTCCAGAACCCGAGCCGTTCGCGACGCGCAGCTGCTGTGGATCCCGTCCGCGGGCCTGGAATCACTCGCCAGGGTGTCCCCGAGGGCGTTCGTGTCCCTCGCGTGGCGCATGGGCGCCAGGGCGCGCGGCCGAAGAAGTCGCGGAGCCGCCGGCGGCGGCGGCGGCGGTAACGGCGGGTTCTCGCACGCGTCCTCGGGGAACCCGGAGGAACCCGGGGAAACGGAACCTCGGAGACCGCACCTGGAGGAACAAACCCCGTTCGCGCCGAGGACGGTGGCGGTGGTGCCGGTGTCGGAGGGCGCCGCGCTGGCGCTCGACGAGTTTGTCGCCGCGACGCACAGGGCGCTGTCGCGAACGTGCGCCGCGCGCGTCGCCGACAGCGCCCTTCGCCTCGCGGAGGTTGGCCAGGCGGGCGTCGGGCCCCTCGCCGCGGAGGCCACCGCGCACTGGCTGGCGCAGCTCGAGGCGGCGAACGACGTGGTCATCTTAAAGGCGGATCCGTTTCCGAGTCGATGGTGCGTGACATGCGCGAGACACGCGGATGCGATTTTGCTCGTCGCCGCCGCGGAGGACGACGACGCCCCGGGGCCGACGGAGGGCCACGCGCTGCAGGCGAGGCTTCTCGGGGGCGTGACGGCCGGCGGCGGGCTCGCGCAGCGCGAGCTCGTGCTCCTGCACAACTCCACCGACGTGATGCCCGCGGGGACTCGGCCGTGGTTGGAGGCGTTTAGCGTGCACAGGCACCACCACATCGCCAGGGCGCCGGCGCACGGGCTGGCTCCTGCGCACGCGGCTCGGCTCGCGCGATCGCTGCGCAGGCAGAGCGTGGGGTTGGTGCTGGCGGGTGGCGGCGCGCGGGGTTTCGCGCACGTGGGCGTGCTCATGGCGTTGGAGGAGGAGGGCGTGCCGGTGGACCTCCTGGGCGGCACGTCGATGGGGTCGTTTGTCGGCGGGCTGTACGCCAAGGAGCCCACGGCGCTGCTGACTCGCATCATCGCGCGCCGACTGGCGGTGCACATGTCGTCCACGTGGAACCAGCTGATGGACCTGACGGTGCCCGTCGTCAGCTACTTTTCCGGTTTTCGAATGAACAAGGTGCTCGAGCCCCTGTTCAGGGGCGCGAAGATCGAGGACTGCTGGCTGCCGTTTTTTTGCATGACGCTCGACTTGGTGTCGTGCGTTCCCATCGTGCACAGGAACGGAACGCTGTGGAGGTACGTGCGCGCGTCCATGGCGCTCGTGGGCTTCCTCCCGCCGCTGTGCGACTGGGCGCCGAACACGCGAGCGGGGAACCAGCAGGGAACCGATCCGTCATCCCCGCGATCCTCGCTGGAAGATCCTCGCGGCGCCGCGACCCACGTTGTCGCGAATTCCGTCTCGAGGGATGACGCGTCGCCTTCCGGAACATCCGGAAACAAATCAACATCTGGAAACAAATCGGCCCTAAATCGGGACCGGAGGTTATCCGGTCTCGGCCGGCAGGAACCCGGGAGGTTGCACGTGCTCGTGGACGGCGGGTACGTGAACAACTGCCCGACGGACGTGATGCGCGCGATGGGCGCTCGGATCATCGTCGCCGTCGACGTGAGCGGCCACGGCTTGCCCGATTCTCGGATGAAACCCTGGGGGGACGCGCTGTCCGGGTTCACGCTCATCGCGAAGTCGTGGCTGCCGCAGTGGCTCGGGGGCGGGCCGTCGTGCCCCACGATGGCGGCCATGCAGTCCCACCTGCCGTACGTCACGGATTACGCCAACGCCGCGAGAAGGTGGCGGACGGTGGACGTGATGGTCAGGCCCGCGGTGGCGGACATACCCATTCTCGCGTTTAATCGGTACGCCGAGGTGGTCAGAGCCGGGCACGAGGCTGGTCTGCGCGCGATTCGCGCGTGGAAGGTGGCCAACCCCGACGCGTTGCCCATCCTGGACGACGGGATGTGGCGCCCGAGCAACGCGGGGGGGCTCGGCGGCGGCGGGCGGGCCGGCGGGATGACGTTGCGCGAGATTGGAAGCAAGGGCCGGCTCGCGGCGATCAAGCCCGGGGCGTCCGGGCGCGGCATCGGCGCGAGGCTTCCGAGCACCGAGACGCTCGTCAGGGGTGGCGGGCTCCTCGGAACGGACGGAACGGGCGGCGGGACGGGCTGGAACTCCAGCGGGGACCTCCAGCGGGCGCGCTTCGACTCGGAGATGGTGGAGGCGATGGAGAGGGACCCGTTCGGTGACGACACGGCCGGCGACGGAGCGACGAGCGCGGATGGCCCGACGCAGCTTCGAAGCGACGATTACGTGGATCGACACGCGATTCGCCGAGCGAGCGCGGAGCGTTCGGAGCGCGCGGCGCGTGAGGCGGCGATCCTGCTCAAGGACGCGGACGATCGTCGTTTGGAGGCGCGTCGGATGGAGGAGGAGGCGGCGGCGGCGGGACGCTCGCCGGGCGGCGTCGTCGTCGTCGGCGGAGGAGGAGGAGGAGGCGGAGGAGGAGGAGGCGCCCAGGAGCGGTGGCCGCGAGACACCCATCACGACGACGACGACGAAGGCGAACGATCGGATTTGAACGCGCACGACCCGGGGCGGCGGCGCACGGAGCAGTGGCTCACGCGGGTGGGCAGCGCGCCGAGGGAGTTTCTCACGCCGGATCAGCCGCGCGTTCGCGGTCGAAGGGGGTTTTAAGAGTCACGAATGTACGAAGGTGGTTGGCTAAACGAACGAACGCCTAAACGACTCCCAGCCCGCGTTCGTTTTAGCGGAGCCACGGTGATGATATTAGTGTCTACGGCTAACACGCGGCTTTGCGGGCGTCGAGAGTCACTCTCACGTCGCGTTGTAGGGCTTGCGCGACGGCGGAAGCTCGCCCGAGACGCGCATCTTGTGCCACTTGCCCCCCTCGTGTTCCGCGAGTTGCGCCGTAGACGTAAACGCCTTTCGACAGAGCGCGCAGTGCGGGACCCCGGGCGGTGGCCTCGGCCCCGGCGCGGGCCTGACGGGTCCGCCGCCCCTCCCGCCGCCTCGTCCGCGTCCTCTTCCCGCGCCGCCGCCGACGCTGTGGGCGCCGTGGGACGCGGCTCGCGCGTGCGCTTTGCCGCGGCGATGCTCCTCCAGCTGCGCCTGCGAGGTGAAATCCTTGTCGCAGACGTCGCACCTGTGCTCGGCGCGCTTCTCGCGGCGCTTCTCCAGCAGCTCTAAGATGGCGGGTCTCTGCGCCGAGGGTGATGCGCCGGATGCGCATGCTCGGGACCCGTCGGCGGCGTCGACGGTTCCGTCGCCTGTCGCCCCGCCGGCGGCGGCGGTGGCGGTCGCCGGCGGTCCCGCCTTGCTTTTTTTCCTTCGCTTGCCGACGCTCTTCGCGGTGTACGCGTTGTGTTCGGGGAGGCAGCTCGCGGGAAGCGGCGCGATGGGTGCCAACTCGCTGTCACTGTCTTCGCCGCCGTCGGATGCCGACTCCGACGACGACGAACGCGCGCGCTTGACCTTCTTCTCCTTCCGCTCCTTCTTAGATTTCTTAGATTTCTTCTCCTTCTTCGACTTGCGCTTCGGGTCGTTGTCCCTCGACTCCTCCCTCGTGCCGCCGCCGGGCTCGTCGTCGCTGGCGTCGCTGTCCAGCCCGCCGAGCCGCGCATTGAGCTCTGCGAGCTGGGCGTCTATGTCGTTCAGACTCATCCCCGCCCGACACCCCTCCGCCTGCGCGGGGAAAGAGTGTTTCCCTCGCCTCGGCAAAAGCCAGTGACGACGACGAAAAGCATCGACGAGCCCGCAACCAGCCGCCCCCCCCCACTCGGCGAGCGATGTTATACGGATGCAATCATATTATTAAAAGTAGTAACGCTGTGATGTGTCAAAGAAACTAGAGGTACACAATCGAACAACGCCCGCGGCGCACCCGCGCGTGCGCCGCGCGGCGAGGAACCGAGACGCAGAACCGAGATGCCAAAAATCCAAAAAAAAAATCGCTCAGTCCCGCCTTCGCCCCTCACTTGGCCACCAGCATGACCGCGCCCCTCGGAGCGACGTTGTACCTGGCGCCGACGCCGCCCTCGCCGTGTTCCACAAAGTCCGCGGGAGGAGGCAGGTTCGTGTCCACCACCCTGTGCCAAGATTTGCCCCCGGGCGGGGGCGGCAGCGCGGCGTCGACGAAAAAATCGTGCTGATTGAACGCGACGTAAAGGTCTCCGCCTCCTTGGCCGCAGTCGTGCAGCTGATACGCCAGGAAGAGCGAGTCCGGGTTGTCCCAGTTATCCTCGTGCCAGGTGATGTCTGCGTCGTTCAGGAACTCCGCGCGCCCCAGGAGCGGGTGGTTCTTGCGGAACTTGACGAGTCCGGAGTGGTACCGGAAGTAATGGTCCCGCTGCTTCTCCAGCGCCGCCCAGTCGAAGTTGTTGAGCTCGTTATCGTGCCCGTAGGTGTTGTTGTTCCCCTTGCGCGTGTGCCCGTACTCGTCGCCCATGAGCACCATCGGCGTGCCCTGGCTCACCATCAGCGCGAGGTGCATGTTGCGCATCTGCCGCCACCGCAGGCTCGTGACGGCCTGATCGTTTGACTCGCCCTCTTGGCCGCAGTTCCACGAGTGGTTATCGTTGCATCCGTCCCTACCCTCCTCCCCGTTCTGGTGGTTCTGCTTCTTGTTGTACGACACGAGGTCCCTCAGCGTGAACCCGTCGTGCGCGGTGATGAAGTTGAGGGAGTGATACGGCTTGCGCGCGTTGACGTTGTACATATCCGCGCTGCCGCAGAGGGACGACGCGAACTGAGACTTTAACCCGGGGTCCCCCTTGAGGAACCTGCGGACGGTGTCGCGGTAGATGCCGTTCCACTCGCCCCACCTGTCCCAGTTGGGGAACTTCCCCACGAGGTACCCGTCCATCGCGCAGTCCCACGGCTCCGCGAAGAGCTTACAACGCGACAGCGTGTTGTCCTTCGCGATGGCCCTCACGACTGGGGGCGAGGTCATGATCGCGCCGCTGTTGGGATCGCGGCACAGGCAACTGGTCAGGTCAAACCTGAAACCGTCGACGTGGTACTCGTCCACCCAGTGGCGCAACGAGTCGAGCACGAGGTTCATCACCGGCTCGTGGTTGCAGTTGAACGTGTTGCCGCAGCCGGTGTAGTTCTTGTAGTTCACCTTGCCGTTGAGGTCCTCCATCATGTAGTAGCTCTTGTTGTCGATGCCGCGAAAGGAGAAGAACCTCCCGCTGCCCTCGCCGGTGTGATTGTACACGACGTCCAGGAGCACCTCGATGCCGTTGGCGTGCATGGTCTTGACCATGTGCTTAAACTCGCGCGCCGCCTGCTGCGGGCCGGCGCCCTTGGACGCGTACACCGTCATGGGAGCGAAGAACGCCATCGTGCTGTACCCCCACGTGTTGAGCATGTGGTCCCGAGGGTTGGGCGACAGCTTGAACTCCATCTCGTCAAAGTGGAAGACGGGGAGGAGCTCCACGGCGTTGTACCCCGCGTCCTTGATGTGCTGAACCTTCTCGGCGATCCCCAGGAAAGACCCGCGGACGTCTTCGTCGAGACCAGAGCTGGAAGACGCGGTGAACGCGCGCGGCGTGCACTCGTACACGACGAGGTCCTGCGGCGGAATCGCCGGCGGCTCGACGCCCGCCCAGTCAAACGGGCTCTCGTCCAGCGCGAACGCGCCGAGCCACTGCCCCACCTCGCCGTTCGGGCACGTCTCGTTCTTGCCGTACACCCTTCGCCCCTCCACGAGCGGCGCGTACGGGTCCACCATCAGCTGGTTGGGTTCCCAGTAGTCCCACCGGTGCGGGGACTTGCCCCCGTCCACGAGGTACCCGTATCGGACGACGTAGCCGTCGCCGCCGCGCGGGATGTTATCCAGCCGCACGTGCCACACGTCCCCGGTCTTGTTCTTATTGGGGTCCAGCGGGATGCGAAGCGACGGCTGCTTGGACGTCGACGACGGGTCGAAGTAGATGAGGAGGTCGACGGCGACGGCGGCGGCGGAGTGAAGCGCGAAGTTAACCCCGGGGTTGATGACGTCGCCCGCGGGCGTCGGGCCGAGGAACTGCGCGTATCCCTCGGAGATTCGTATTCGGTCGACGTCGATGAGTGGTGGGGTCGTGACGGGTTCGAACGCGGGCGGGGGCACGAAGGTGCCCGGCCCGCCCGAGCCGTGCGCCGGCGCGGGCTGCGGGAGCCACGAGGGCAGGTCTCGCGTGGCGCCGCCTCCGGCGGTTGGGACGTCTCCCCACGAGTACGGCTCGACCTGCGCGGCGATGGGCTGGCCGCGCGCGAGGTTGTTACCGCCGGAGGTGATGGGAGATGTCTTTGGCGCCCCGAATGCGCCCGGGTGGGTCACGCCGAGACGCGCGCGCGATGACATCGACGCGCGGATCGGAGGATCGGCAGCGTTTGTCTTGGCGCGACGAATCTTGGCGCCGATGAGCGCGCCGGACGCGGCGACCGTCGCCGGATGCGCGGCGGTGATCGCTGTCGATGGCGGTGCGGGGGTTCCAGCGTCAGTCGGCGGGTTCGGCGCGGGGAGACGACGCGGGATCCGGGCGCGGGAGCGCAGATGCGGGTCCGCGGAGACTCTGACTCATCATCCGGTGCTTTTTGACAAGCCTTTTGAACCCGCGGAGATTGGGACGTTGGAGAGCGATGAGGGCGCGCACCTGCTCCGGGCAACATCACAGCCCTTCGAGTCGCCCAACGTTCGGCTCTGGGAGATGCGCGGTTGCACTCCCTCGGCGATCGAGTGGCGACGTTCAGGCCGCTGACGGGCGTTGTGGAACGAACAGAAGAAACCCCGAACCCTCGTGAGTGAAATATCGCGGTCGAGGGCAACGAAAAATTAACTCCGGAAATGAGGATTCGACGCGACCCGATCGCGACTCGGAGCCGGCCAATCGCTGCCAATCGCGCGAGCCGCGCTCGGCACCATCGTTCGCACAGCTGTGAGAATGAATCAATAATCCACCGGTCAGAAAAAATCCAGTCGCACGCGCGACGGGACGGTCCTCCGCCGTCACGCTCGACGCCGCTATCACGTCCCCACGATGCCACACCTGGCTAGCGCCCGTGCGCGCCCCCGTCCGCACCCCACACCCCCCGCACGAAACTCGTCCCGCCCGCTCAGGAACCGGTAGAACCGATACCGCGTCGCGTTGCGCCGGTAATAATCCTGATGGTACTTTTCCGCTGGCCAAAACGAAGCCGCCGGCTCGATCGCCGTCTTGATCGGACCGGCGAACCGCCCCTCCTCCGTCAACGCCCTCACGCTTCCCTCCGCGGCCAAACGCTGCGATTCGTCCGCGACGTATATCGCGCTCGTGTACTGAAACCCTGAGTCGAGGAACATCCCGTCGTCGCGCGTGGGATCGATCTGTCGCCAAAACGTTTGGAGCAGCCGCTCGTAGCTCACGACTCTGGGGTCGTAGAGGATCTGCACGCTCTCCCTGTGCCCCGTGCGTCCGGCACCCACCTGGTGATACGTCGGGTTGTCCACGACGCCGCCGGTGTACCCGGATGTCGTGGCGATGACGCCGTCGAGCTCGTCAAAAGGGCGCTCCATGCACCAAAAACATCCACCGGAAAACGTGGCGGTTTTGTAACCGGAGCCCGGGGGCGGGACGGGCAGGTCGGCCGGTGCGTCCTCAGGGCCCTGGAGGTATCCGAGGTCGTGCGCGATGTCCTTCCACAGCGGGATGGAGACGGCGACGAACGCGGCGTCGATGAGGTTACGGCGGGTGAGGCCGAGAGGAAGCGACGACGACGCGCGCTCTGCTGCGGCACCCGAGCTCGCCTCGCTCGCCTCGCCCTCTTCGATCGTCTGACCGCGCTCCCCGCCGGACGCTCGCGGCGGGGCGACGCGGCGCGCGCGGGAGGAAGAGCGACGCGCGACGCGGGGGTTGGCGCGTGCCCCGAGATTGGAGACGACGAGCGACGCGGCGGCCATCGGCGCGAGGTGACGAGTGAGGGATAGCAACGCGATATGATAAGAGTTGGCGATACGAGGAGTTTTGGCAACGAACTGCGACGCCAGCCAGTGGTTTGTTTGGGTTTCACGCTCCGAGGTACTGCCCCCTGGGCTCTACTTGTTCTCAGCCTCCTTCGCCGCCTTCCGCCGCTTCACGTCCCAGTTGTACACCCTCGCGATGCTCACCTCCGTGATCGTCACGTTATCCTTGACGAACGCCAGGTCCGACTTGTTCGTCGCCAGGTTTCTCGCGCAGTTTTCGTGGTTCGTCTGGAGCAGATTCTCGGCGTCGTCCAGCGAGTACTCAAGCATCACGTTCGCACCCAGCCAGAGGTAGACGGACTGCGCGTCCTTGACCTTCGCCTTGGCGTACACGCTGTCGGTGAGCTCGTAGTCCATGTCGAGCTCGTCGCCCGACGCCGACTTCTCCTTCAGCAGCTTGACCGTGTCGAGGGCGCGCTTGATCTCGGGCAGCTTGTTCCCGAGGCGGATGCGGTTCTGCTGGAGGCCCTGCTCGATCTGCTTGTACTGCTGGAACAGGGTCTGGAGCTCCCGCATGGTCTGCTCGAAGTCCTTGCCCTTCATGTAGTCGTCCACGTCCTCGATGAACTGGTCAGTCGGGGGATGCGGGGGAAGGGGCGTGGTCAGCGCGACGATCGGCTCGGGGTCGCGTTTGAAACAGGGGCGGGGGCGTCGCTCGAGCGGAGGTCGGGTCGCGCGCGAGGTTGGGTCGGAGGGTGAATCGAGGTCGCACCTTCGCCTTGGGCACGCGGACGGTGCCGTTATCCTTCTCCTCGGGAGCCTGCGCCTCGATCTCTCCCATGTCTCCCGCCGCTTCGCCGTCCCAGAAAGTGGTGGTGGCGTCCAGATCGCGCGCGACCGTGCCTTTCCCATCGAGCAGTCGAGGGTGGGGAGAAACATCCGCACACAGACTGGCAGAAAATCTCTCTTACGCGTACCTCACACGAGTAAACAGTGACGCCGCGTCGTCTTTTTACCGTTTACCTTCGTACAAAAAATCGAAACCCGACGCTTTCACACCGGGTACGCGCCTCCGAGACGCGACCAGCGCTCGATCTGGTTCCTCACGTAGAACTGCCCAGTCCCGCCCGACTCCGTCGACCCTCCCTCCCTCCCGCCCACCCGCGCCCAACCCGCGTGCACGCGAAACACCAGGAACGTCTCCGCAAAGCCGAAACGGGGAGTCCCACCCATTTCGTCCATAGTCCCACCCGTCTCGTCGTCGCCCCCTCCCCGACCCGCCTCCTCCATCCGCCGCGCGTCGCCGTGACTTCCCCCCACGCCGCC
>Ga0181573_10003761_pt1 | contig 13259 bp, 15 predicted proteins | sample 101ome_25_FD_148643 | JGI IMG/M metagenome (GOLD analysis project Ga0181573, IMG submission 148643) | Coastal salt marsh microbial communities from the Groves Creek Marsh, Skidaway Island, Georgia - 101409BT metaG (spades assembly) | ecosystem: Environmental > Aquatic > Marine > Intertidal zone...
ATTTTTCCGATGTGGGAGCGTTCATCTAGTGCGCGAAACAATCCTGTACGCATCAAATCCATGCTAAGAACCGAAACGATTTCACCGGAAAGTTCCATCGCACCGCTGTCCTGCGCGATAAATCGGGGGGCCGCGAATGGCATGGGTTCGATCACCCCATCTGAAATAACAATCCGCAAAGGTTGCGCCGTTGCGAGACCGCCCATTAGTAACAATATAATTGCAGTTATAAAACGAAACACTACCACTTCCTCATATTAGCGATATCAAATACCATTTCTACACTGCTCCAACGATCATATTTGTCCATAGGTAAATCATAACCGCCTTTTTGACATCTCACAATTGCTCGTAATGCGGCATTGAAGGCAAAGCCAGCTTCGGTTTGGTTGCCACCTTTAAAACTCGTCATTTTTACCGATGACTGAACAACTTTCCCATCTGGATTCATATCAAACGCAACTGTTATGCTCATATTTGACCAAGTCGATCCAGGATCGCGGATAAAACACTGTTCGACTGAAATGCGAAACTTATCTTTTTCACCACCCGTCAAGGGTTGGCCAGACTTCTTTACCGCATTAGGCTCAGTCGATACTGGAGTTTCCATTTTGACGATATCAAGCAAAATGTCATCCAGGGTATTTTCCGCAGTTTCTTTTGTTGGCGTCGGTTTAAAATTTGAGGGGCGCAGCATAGGACGTGGCGAAGACTGCCGTTTGGCATCCTCTTTCTTAGCCTCGGTTATAATTTCACTGCTGGCGGCCTCGGGCGCGGTGGTTTCTTTGACCTCTGGCACATCCTCAACGGGGGGTTCGGTGGCATCGGCAGGCACAGTGGCCTCTTGGGTAACATCATCAACAATCGCAGGCTGTTCGGGCGGGGCCACAGGGGTGGGCGCAACCCGATTGGCCTGAATTGGGGCGCTATCTGTTGAGACATCGGGCAACATCATTGCGGTTTCAATCTCTGGCGCCGGGGGTTGCACATCGGGTGTTGTGATATCTGGCGTGGGCACCACCAATGGTTCCACAGGTTCGGGTGGCGTGATTTCCTGGACCACAGGTTCTGGTTGCTCAGGCTCGCTTTGATCAATGTCTTGATCTGTTTGTTTGGCCAATGTGGGAACCACATCTGTGTCCTCTGATGACTCTAGCGCTGTCAAATCAAACTGCGGAACCTCAGGCACCTGATCTGATGCGATCATCGCCTGAAATTCGGCCTCTGATAGAACAGAAACATTGTTAAACACAATCTCTTGATCTTGCGGCGTGAACATACCCCCCAAAAGTGCCCAAGCTATGAAACCAGCATGGGCAATCCCTGATATGACATATCCTGCCTGCATCGGCGCGTACTAGCCCTCAGGCCTGTCAAAGGCCGGGCCGCCAACGTCCGTAACCAAACCGATGTTTGAAAACCCACCCGCATTCAACGCGCCCATCACCTGCACCACACGCTCATATGGAATGGCACCATCTGCACGCAGGAAAATTTTGTCATTTTGGCGTTCTGCTGCAACCGCACGCAATTTTGCAATCAGTGCGTTTTCTTCAATTTCGGCACTTTGGATCAGGATTTGTCCCTCAGCCGTCAGCGTCACAGTCAAAGGTTCTTGTTGATCACTGGGCAGAGAATTTGCCGCCGTTTTCGGCAGCTCTACTGGAACACCGACCGTCAGCATTGGCGCAGAAACCATAAAAATGATCAGCAAAACCAACATCACATCCACAAAGGGTGTGACATTAATTTCCGCCATTGGGGTACTGCGACGACGGCGCCGTCCCTTTTGCCCTTGGCTTTTGATAACGCCAGCACCCATATCAGCTATCTAATTCGCGGCTTAGGATCGTTGCAAATTCATCTGCGAAACTTTCGTAACCCGCAACAATGCGATCACAATCCCCGCTGAGTTTGTTATAAAAGATTACGGCGGGAATGGCGGCCAACAGGCCAAGCCCCGTGGCCAACAGCGCCTCGGCAATGCCTGGGGCAACAACCGCAAGGTTTGTGTTTTGTTGTGCGGCAATTTCGATAAAGGCATTCATGATACCCCAAACGGTTCCGAACAATCCGATAAACGGTGCAATGGATCCGATTGTTGCAAGGATCGTCAACCCTGATTGGAGTTCATCTGATGCCCGCAACACCGCAACATCCATGGACCGTTCAACCCGACTTTGCACCCCCGCGATCAACTGACCATCTGATTTTTGGCTGCGTTCCCATTCAGTCATGCCCGCGACAAATACACTTGCAGAATAACCTTTGGGGGAACTGCCCAGTTCTTTGTAAAGCAAATCTAACGGCTCGCCTGACCAAAACGCACGGTCAAACTGCGCAGCTTCTTTGCGCGCGCTACGGTATTTAATGTGACGCTGAAATATGATCGACCATGACCAAAACGAGGCCGAGATCAACAACAACATCACAATTTTAACGGTTAGGGTTGCGCGCAAAAACAGCGCCCAGAACGAAAAATCGACCTGGTGCACCAACTCAAGGGCTTGTGTTTCCATAGTATCCTGCTCATCACAATCTGGCCTTTATGGCTCTTAGTCGGGAACCATAAACTAACTAAAGCAAGAAACCAACAAATATACGATCACGAATGTATTATTTCACCATATCGGCAACGACATGCCGAAGGGTGTCGGGCAAGCGTAGGGGTTTGCCCCCGTCACCCAAAGCCACCAATGTGATTTCCGAGCGGAACAAAACCACGTCCTGACGCAAAACCAATTGTCGTAATACCAAACGCGCGGGCGTCATCGAAATAGGCACAGTTTCCACGGTCAAATCATCTTCGAAAACGGCAGGTGCAATGTAATCGGCCTCGACATGGCGCACGGCAAACACGATCCCTTGCGCCTTCATCATGCGTTGATCCACACCAATTTCACGCACCCATTCACTGCGCGCGCGTTCAATAAATTTCAGATAATTGGCGTAATAAACGATCCCAGCCAAATCGGTATCTTCGTAATAAACGCGCACCGGAAACCGATGTGGGGTCATATCATGCATCCTTTGGCAAACGGGCAAAGAGGCGCAGCGCATGTGAGACATCCTGCGCCATCAAGGGTAGAATGGGATCGTAAGCCGCACGTATCACATCCGCGACCTCGGCCCGCAATACAGTGTGACCATTAGGAGCAATCGCAAGAGGAGATTGATACTGAAACGCGCAATCCGACCACACAAGAAAAGATTGCACCACCTGCATCAAAAATAGGGCATCTGCAGACATCTTAGACAATTCTTTGTCCATGCGCACAAATACGAAACAGGCTTTTATCGCACCCTGATCATCAAAACGGAACGAACGATATTGCTGAGACTCCGCTGCCTGCAGACGCCCAACCAACTCATCCAGGTTTGGCATTATGCGATCCAGATTAGGGACGGCCAACAATTCATCCCAATCGCGAATGAAAAAGAACATCAAATTCGTGCCCAATTCAGGATCCGTTTCTGCGATCGGGTGACCCACCATGGCGCATGTGACCTCAATTGCACCTTTTAGCGTCGCGATTGACTTATCCTCGATCCCAAAGGCAATGGGTGCAATGGGACGCCCCCAACGGGCGAAAAAATAACTGTCATCTGAACGCGAGAAAAAGCGTTCGACATCATTGGGCGTCATGGTTTTCAGCACTCCGAACTGTATTTGGCACGCGCTATATCGGGTTTTCCGCAACATGGCAAAGGGGTGATGCATCGTTGTTACTGAAACAGATCCGTTTGTCCCTTTGGCATGGGCAGTCCCAAATGATCCCAGCCACGCTGTGCCAATATGCGTCCGCGTGGGGTGCGTTGAATCAAACCCTGCTGCAATAGATAGGGCTCAATCACCTCTTCCAATGCATCACGGCTTTCTGACAGCGCTGCGGCCAATGTTTCAATCCCCACTGGTCCGCCCGAATAATGTTCCGCCATCAGGCGTAGGTATCGACGATCTGCGCCATCCAGACCCAGATCATCCACAGAGAGACGCGTGAGTGCGTGATCCGCCAAAGTTTTCGTAACGGTGCCATCCCCATCGACCAATGCAAAATCCACAACACGCCGCAGCAATCGCCCCGCAATGCGCGGTGTGCCGCGCGCGCGACGCGCGATTTCGCGTGCGCCCCCTTCGTCTGCGGGCGCGCCCAGTTTACGGGCATTTCGGGACACGATTTGATAAAGTTCATCTTCGGTGTAAAATTGCAACCGCGTTGGAATACCAAACCGATCACGCAGCGGTGTGGTCAACAACCCCAAGCGCGTTGTCGCCCCGATCAGGGTAAAGGGTTGCAATTCAATCCTGACAGTGCGCGCGGCAGGCCCCTCTCCGATCACGAGGTCTAGTTCAAAATCCTCCATCGCAGGATAAAGAACCTCTTCCACAACGGGGTTTAGGCGATGAATTTCATCGATGAACAATACATCCCGCGCCTCTAGGTTTGTGAGGATCGCAGCCAAATCACCCGCTTTGGCCAAAACGGGGCCAGATGTCATTTTGAAATTCACACCCAATTCGCGGCTTATGATCTGGGCGAGCGTGGTTTTGCCCAAACCAGGTGGGCCATAGAATAGGGTGTGATCCATTGACTCGCCGCGTTGGCGGGCCGATTGAATAAAGACGCGCAAATTTGCCCGCGCCTCGGCCTGACCCGTAAATTCATCAAGTGCCTGTGGTCGCAGGGCACGATCGGCATCATCAGGCAGCGGATCAGGGCGCATCATCGGATCAGAACTTTCCATATGTTATCCCTTTGGCGCCATTAGTTTCAGGGCTGCACGAATGACGCCCGATGTCTCAGTTTCAGGGGCATCCGCCATGACTTGGGCCACTGCTGCAGCCGCCTCTGACGGTGAATACCCAAGGTTTTGCAGCGCTGACAACGCATCTGCCTGTGCATTCGTTTGCAGCGCAACAGGCTTCGGTGTTGGCGCGGGCTGCGGCGCAGGTGCATCCGCCTCAATCACGTTATCTGTAACGGCTGCAGGGGTTGCAGATTGTCCCGCCATGGCCATAACGGTTGGGGCCTTGTCCTTTAACTCGATCACAACCCGCTGCGCAGTTTTTGGGCCAATCCCTTTGGCCGCCTTGATCGCATTCCAATCGCCAAGTGCGATTGCGCGACTGACCCCATCGGCGCCCAGCGCCCCAAGAATGGACAATGATGCCTTGGCCCCAATCCCCTGAACAGACATCAACAGCCGATGCCATTCCTTTTCAACAAGGGTTGGAAACCCAAACAACTGAAGCAAATCCTCACGCACCACCAAATCGGTATAAAGCGCAACCGCCTCTCCGACCGAGGGCAGCGCGGCAAGTGTGCGATCAGAGCAATAAACCATGTACCCGACCCCACGCACATCGAGCAGAATGTGATCGTCAGAGCGATAATCAATACGTCCCGACAGTTTGCCGATCATAACGCTTTCGCCAATGCGGCCTCCCACGCGCCAGAAGAGCGTGCATAATGGACATGACAAAGCGCAATGGCCAAGGCATCCGCCGCATCTGCGCCCGCAATTTTGACGCCAGGCAATTGCAAGCGGACCATGTGATCAATCTGACCCTTATCCGCATGTCCCACGCCAACAATGGTTTTTTTCACTTTATTCGGGGCATATTCCGCAACCGTAATGCCCGCCTGCGCAGGTACCAAAAGCGCGATTGCGCGGGCCTGCCCCAATTTTAGGGTGCCAACCCCGTCTTTGTTTACAAATGTATTTTCGACAGCGGCCGCGTCAGGTTGATATTGACGAACGACATCGGTCATTTGCGTGTAGAGCGATACGAGCCGCGTTGCCAAATCCTCACCCGAACTGTGACAGACCCCATTTGCAACATGCGTGATTCGGCTTCCCACTGCTTCAATCACGCCCCAGCCCATGTTCCTCAATCCTGGATCGACGCCCAAAACGCGCATGTCGCCCCCTTTTTTATGATTTTGTTAGTAATTAGCACAAAACAAGAACACTTGCCAATCTCTAATTCCGATATCCAATTACGACCAAACAAAATAAGTTTTCGCCGCAGCGCAGAAAATTGCGACCTAAAACATGTCATTTTCGCCATAAAATACGGGGACAAATGGTAAAAACAAGTCATGCAAAAAGCGCATAGGCGGCATGCATTTTTTCCTGCTAGTCAGAATGCACGCGGAGGGATAGCTGCACCGCAGACTTTCTCCTACCCCCTGAATAGAAGGATCTCTGCAATGGCTGCAGTCAACACAAACTCAGTTGCTACTTTTGTTTCTGGCAAAGGTCTCATCGCAACAACATTCGAAGCATTCCAACGCTGGAACGATGTGCGCCGCACACGCGCAGTTTTGTCAAAGCTATCAGATCGCGAACTGTCTGATATCGGCCTATGCCGTGGCGATATCGAAGATGTGGCACACAAATCAGCGTTCTAAATTTGTAAACCGCGTAACGAGTTGGGGCCGCATGTTTTCGCACGCGGCCCTTTTTTATGCATAATTATTTTTGCAAAGTCAGCGTTGACCATTCCCCAATATCTTCGCGGTGGGCTAGCGTAAGTCCATTTGCAACGTAGGCTGCGGTCACATCCTCGGCCTGTTCAACAAGCAACCCTGACAGGATCACGTATCCCCCCGATGCCGCATGTGCAGCAACGTCAGGGGCCAATTCGATCAGCGGACCCTTTAGGATATTTGCGAAAATCAAATCAAATGGGGCTGCATCATGCAGATTTGGATGATTAAACCCTGCGGCTTCGACACAAATCACACGATCGGTCAAATCGTTAGCCGCGGCATTTGCACGAGCCACATCAACGGCTACCTCATCAATGTCACTAGCTATCACCGGGTTCGGCCAGATACGTGCCGCAGCCATGGCCAGAACAGCCGTTCCACATCCAATGTCGGCAACGTTTTGTCCAACATACCCCTGCCCAGCCAAACGATCCAGCGCACGTAAACATCCCAATGTTGTGCCATGATGTCCCGTGCCAAAGGCCATCGCGGCCTCGATCAACAGCGGTTCGCAATCCGCTGGAACCTTGTCCGCGTCATGTGATCCGTAAACGAAAAACTGACCCGCAACCACAGGTTGCAGTTCACGCTTTACCTTGGCGACCCAATCGGTCTCGGGCACTTCTGATATGGCAAATTCGCCTGCACCAAAGGCAACAGACAACAGCATCAAGGCGGCCAAATCAGGTTTTTCGGTAAAATATCCCCCAATTTCCCAAAGCCCTGATCCATCCTCAAGTTCAAAAACACCTACGCCCAAGGGTTCGGGATCCATACGCTCCATCGCCGCTGACAGGGCATAAGCGGCCTCTTTTCCATCAACGGTGGTGAGGGCGGTAAAGGTTGTCATGATAAATCCCTGTACTGTTTTATGCCGCCTTAGGCGCCGAATTCGCCCAGGTCAACACGGTTTCATTCCCCTCTGCCGGATTGCGCGGGATCAAGAGTGACAAAAGGAAAGAGGTAAAGGCCATTCCCGTTGCAATCACAAAGACCGCGCCAGGCGACACCAACCAAATATATCCCAGCCCCGCGGGCAGGAACACCGCGGCGATATGATTGATTGTAAAGGCCACCGCCGCAGTGGGCGCGATATCAGCGGGGTGCGCAATTTTTTGAAAATACGTTTTAATCGCCAGTGCCATCGCGAAAAAGATATGGTCTAGAACATAGAGAATTGAGGCCAAAATCACGCCCCACCCAAAGAAATAGATGCCGCCATATGCGCCAAATACAATCGTCAAACCGATGTATTCGAAATTCAAAACCCGCCGTTCACCAAAATGCCCAACCGCCCGTCCGATAAAGGGTGCAACCACGATATTAATGACCAAATTGATCAGATAAAGCGCCGTGATTTCATGCACGTCAAATCCAAAGCGTTCGACCATCATAAAGCCCGCAAACACCAAAAAGATTTGACGCCGCGCCCCCGCCATGAATTGCAATGCATAATATAACCAATAGCGTTTGCGCAGAACCATTTGTTTGCGCTGTGGGATTGGGGCCTCAAATTGGGGGTAGGCAATCAAACAGAAAATCGCGATCGCGACCGTTGCCCCACCCGAGATAAGGTAGACAAAGTTATAGCTCAAATCCAGTGCCTTCCACCCCAATACGATCAGCCCATAGGCCACCAATGTCGCCGCAGATCCCACCGCCAATAGTTTGCCCAAGAACCGTGGGGCCTCTTCCTTTTTTAACCACTGTAACTGAAGCGATTGGTTCACTGTTTCGTAATAATGAAAACCGATGGAACTCAGCATTGTGATGGTCAAAAGCCCCGTGAAGGATGGGAACCACGCGGTAATCGCGCTTGCAGCTCCCAATAGAGCAAGGGATACAAGGCCCAAAACCTGCTCACGGATAAAGATGATCAGCGCAATAACACCCACCGCCAAGAACCCAGGGATTTCGCGTACAGTGTGCAGCCAGCCAATGTCGGATCCATCGAAATTAGCAATCTCAACAACAAAATTGTTCAAAAGTGCTGACCAAACCGCAAAGGCCAAAGGCATCGCAATTGCCATAAGATAGAGCAGCGTTTTGGGCTGCCGCCACTTTGGCAGGCGATCCACCTGATCGATCGGAGTGTGCTGGTACATGTCAGAAAGCCTTCACAAGACAGCCTGTGTTAACGCCAGTTTTAAGGAACGTCAAAGGAAACTCTGTGGATCAATATCAACGGACAGACGCAAGTCTCCCTTCAACGTCACGAGCGCAATCCACTGAGCCAAAGCGCGCTGAAGAGGCGCTGATTTTTCCGCCTTGATCAGCATGCGCACGCGAAAGCGGGATCGCACACGAGCAATCGGTGCGGGTGCAGGCCCAAAAATCTCCGCCCCAATCTCATGTAGCGGACCTGCGTTTCGCAGCAGGTAGTTACCGAGTTCAAAAGCACGCTCTGCCTCTGGTGCGCTGATGATGATTGCGGCCATACGCCCGAATGGAGGCACCTGTGCGGCTTGACGCTCAGCAGCTTCTGCGTTCCAAAATGCCTCTTCCTCTCCCCCCAAAATCGCGCGGATCACGGGGTGTTCAGGTTGATAGGTTTGCAAATAGGCAACCCCCGGTTTTTTGGATCGTCCTGCACGCCCCGCAACCTGCCGCATTAATTGGAATGTGCGTTCAGCCGCACGTAAATCAGATCCCTGCAATCCCAAATCCGCATCAATCACACCCACCAGTGTTAAGTTTGTAAAATTATGCCCCTTGGCCACCAATTGCGTGCCAATGATGATGTCGATGTCCCCATTGGCAATTTCCGCAATCGCGGCCTTAAGCGAGCGAGCAGATGAATACAGATCCGAGGATAACACGGCGATTTTAGCCTTAGGGAACAGTGCTCTGGCTTCTTCTGCCAAACGCTCAACACCCGGACCAACTGGGGCCAATCGCCCCTCTACCCCACAGTTTTTGCAGGTGTCTGGCATCGGTTCAGTTTCACCACATTGATGGCACATCAAACGATTTAAAAACCGATGTTCCACCATCCGCGCATCACAAGTTTTACACCCAATCTGATGACCACAGGCGCGGCACAGCGTAATGGGTGCATAGCCACGACGATTGATGAACAACATGGACTGTTCGCCCTTTAGCATCCGCACCTTGATTTGTGCCACCAAATCACTGGACACCCATCTATCTGAGGGCAGTTTTTCCTGACGCATGTCAATTGCTGACATATCGGGCATCACAGCGGGACCAAAGCGATCCGTCATGGTTATTTTATCATATTTCCCACTTTCCGCATTGACCCAAGTTTCCAGCGAGGGCGTCGCTGAGGCCAAAATTACACTGGCCTTTGCGATGGACGCACGCAAAACCGACATGTCCCGTGCGTTATACAAAGCGCCGTCTTCTTGTTTATAGGATGTGTCGTGTTCTTCATCGACCACGATCAAACCTAGATCCCGAAATGGTAGATACAGGGACGACCGCGCACCAATCACCAATTGCGCACCGCCCTGCCCCACCATTTTCCAAATGCGTCTGCGCTCGGTCATTGTAACACCTGAATGCCATTCCGCAGGTTTCGTACCAAACCGTTCCACAACCCGTGTAAGAAATTCGGATGTCAGCGCAATTTCAGGAAGCAGAACAAGCGCCTGTCGTCCCTGCCTCAGGGCCTCGGCAACCGCCTCTAGATACACTTCGGTTTTCCCAGACCCTGTCACTCCCCGCAGCAGGGTTGTTGAATAGGAGCGCTGTTGAACACGGTTGACGAGTTGCGCGGCGGCGTTCGCCTGAAGATCGGTAAGTTTTTTGCTGGCGAAATCGGGATCAAGTGGACGAAATGGCGTATCGCGCGGGCGATCTACCTCTAACACCGCGCCCAGTTTGACCAACCCTTTGATCACCGACGTCGATGCCTCGGCCAAATCAGCCAATTCCGAAAGTGTGAAAACGCCGTCCACGAAATCCTCCATCACGCCTAATACGCGTTCACGGGCGGGGGTCATTTTCCCACCCTCAAAGGCATCGTTTAATTGATAAACCCGCCGCATGCTGGGCGGATCCATCAAACCAGGTACGCGGGTGGCAAGGCGCAACATGACGGACATGGGCGTTAATGTGTATTCGCCTGCACGAATTAAAAACTCGCGCATCGCATGCGTCATCGGTGCCACATCCAACACGCGATTGACGGATCTGATTTTAGCAGGATCATATCCACCATGCCCCGCGCCCCAAACAACGCCCAGCACCTTCCGTGGGCCCAAAGGCACCTCGACAAAGGCACCGAGAAAACAACCACCTTCGGGGGCCTTGTAATCCAAAGGACGATCAATGGGTTTGGTGGTCAGGACCGACACCAACTGGGATTTATGGAAAAATTCAGGACTTTCGGACATCAGAGCGACAGGGGGCTTTTATAAAAACACGACATAGGCTAAAGCACTCTCAACCTTAGGCCAATCCAAACGAGGACCACAACTATGAAATTTTTCGTCGACACTGCAGAAATCGATCAAATCCGTGAATTGAATGATTTGGGCATGGTGGATGGTGTGACAACCAACCCATCTTTGATCAAGAAATCTGGGCGTGACATCATCGAGGTGACGAAGGAAATCTGTGAAATGGTATCTGGCCCTGTAAGCGCCGAAGTCACATCAACAGATGCCGACACGATGATTGCAGAAGGGCGTAGGTTGGTCGAAATCGCACCCAACATTACAGTGAAAGTGCCCCTAACCTGGGACGGTTTGAAAGCGTGTAAAACACTATCGTCCGAGGGAAACATGGTAAACGTCACCCTTTGTTTTTCTGCCAACCAAGCTTTGCTGGCGGCAAAAGCGGGCGCATCCTTCATTTCGCCCTTCATCGGACGTTTGGATGACATCAACCTAGACGGTTTGGAATTGATCGAAAACATTCGCACGATTTATGACAACTATGGATTTGAAACGGAAATCCTTGCGGCTTCTGTGCGCACGGCCAACCATGTCTCAGAATGTGCCTTGATCGGTGCAGATGTTGTCACCGCGCCCCCAGCTGTGATCAAATCGCTTGCAAACCACCCATTGACCGACAAAGGTTTGGCAGCATTCTTGGCCGATATTGCTGATACAGGGCAAAAAATCCTGTAAACGCTTGGTAAACCGCGATAGGTTAAGCCAATCGGTAAGGTAGATAGGCACGATGGATCGCTTGTTAAAGGATAAAATCTTGGCACGGCCTCACGTCATCTTGGATGATGATGATGTTATGCGCGCGTTGATTTCCGCAGATGATCAGGCACGTGGGCCGAATGTTGTCGACCTGCGTGGTTTGGCGATGCAACGCCTGGAAGAGCGGTTGGATCGTCTGGAAGACACCAACAAAAGCGTGATTGCTGCCGCCTATGACAACCTAGCGGGGACGAATCAAATTCATCGTGCCGTGTTGCGTATGATGGATGCAGAGAGTTTTGATGCCTTTATTAGCATATTGAATGATGATGTGGCGCAAATCTTACGCGTTGACACAATCCGCATTATTTTTGAAACTAAGGTTATTAGTACGACGCAGGCCCAAACGCTAGGCAATCTACACCCAATGATCGGCGTTGAGGAGCCGGGTTTCGTACACTCCTACATGACACAGGGCCAAGGCACGCTGAGTTCCAATGTTATTGTTCGCCCAGCGCCACGCGGCGCCTCCCAAGTCTATGGTGAGCGATCTGCGCCTATTCTATCAGAGGCCGCATTACAATTGTCACTAGGCGGCACGGAACCATCCGCGATGGCCGCGTTTGGCAGTACCGACGCAAAACAATTTTCACCGCAACAGGCGACTGATCTGCTGTCATTTTTTGCCGGTGTGCTCGAACGCGTTCTGTATCGCTGGCTGGTATGATTTCTGAGGAAATCAGCACCTATATCAACTCGTGGTTGGACGTATCCCGCGCCACCAAAGGTAGTAGTGAAAATACAATCAAAGCCTATCAACGCGACGTCCAAGATTACTGTGCCTTCATCGCAATCCATACCGGCGAAACTGGTAGTGCGGGTTTGCGTGACGTTTACACCACCGATGTGCGCGCATGGATGGCAAATGAACGCAAACAGGGTGTGACATCACGTACACTGGCACGAAAACTTTCAGCGGTGAAGAGTTTTTACAGGTGGCTTGCCCTTCAGTTGGAATTTAATCCAACGGTGGTATTGGCCGCAAAATCACCCAAGTTTCAGGCAAAACTCCCCCGCCCCGTGGCCGAGGATACGGCCGAGCAAGTATTAGAAACGCTTGAAACACAATCTCCATCCGATTGGGTTGGGGCACGCGACATGGCGGTTGTCACATTGCTATATGGCTGCGGTTTACGGATATCAGAGGCGCTATCGCTGACCTGCCATGATGCCCCCCTGCCCGACAGCCTGCGCATTGTAGGCAAAGGCGGAAAAACTCGCATCGTGCCAGTTATTGATGCCGCGCGGGACGCTGTTGAGCAGTATCGGAGACTGTGCCCCTATGCATTATCGGAGGACGGACCCTTGTTTGTGGGTGTTCGGGGTGGCGCGCTAAATCCACGTATTATACAGGGCGCAATTCAAAACGTGCGTCATCAACTGGGATTGCCCGCCTCTGTGACCCCGCACGCCATGCGCCACAGCTTTGCAACGCATCTTTTAAATGCTGGGGGTGATTTACGGGCCATCCAAGAACTTTTAGGGCATGCATCTCTATCAACCACACAACATTACACGGGCGTTGATACCGCCCGCCTATTGGATGTCTATAAGTCCACACACCCCAAGGCGTAGGCGATTACAC
>Ga0181573_10003762_pt1 | contig 13257 bp, 13 predicted proteins | sample 101ome_25_FD_148643 | JGI IMG/M metagenome (GOLD analysis project Ga0181573, IMG submission 148643) | Coastal salt marsh microbial communities from the Groves Creek Marsh, Skidaway Island, Georgia - 101409BT metaG (spades assembly) | ecosystem: Environmental > Aquatic > Marine > Intertidal zone...
ATAGAGCTTCGGGGCGAGCTACTCACTGTTGAGTCAGAAAGTGGCCGGCTTTCCCGTTTGGCAGTGAGCGATATTCCGCTGCCCGAGGGATCTCGGCCCCTCGAGGAACTCGGGGTTGAAAATGACGTCTTAGACCCCCAAGTAGACAGTTCAGACATCGCGCGGGTCTCGGAGGACTGATATGCGTATTTTGCTTTTTCTCGCCACTAATATGGCCATTCTGCTACTGGTGAGTACCGTATTTAACCTACTGGGGTTTGAGAGTATCTTGGCGGCCAATGGTGTCGACCTAAATCTGAGCGCACTGCTGGTGTGGTGCGCTTTGTTTGGCTTTGCAGGCTCCCTCATCAGCCTCCTCATTTCCAAATGGTCGGCCAAGCGGGCGACGGGTACCGTGATCATCAGCACGCCACGCAATCGAGATGAACAGTGGCTACTTGATACAGTGGCCGAACTTGCCGAGGCCGCGGGTATCGCGCAACCGGAGGTTGGCATTTTCCCGAGCGATACGGCCAATGCGTTTGCCACTGGATGGAACCGCAACGACGCCTTGGTGGCAGTCAGCACCGGACTTCTGAACCGATTTAGTGCCAACGAGACACGCGCCGTGCTGGCACACGAAATTGGTCATGTCGCCAATGGCGACATGGTCACCATGACGCTTCTACAGGGCGTGGTGAATACCTTTGTCATGTTCTTCGCCCGGGTCATTGGCCATACCGTCGATCGCGTCGTTTTCAAAACCCAACGCGGTCTCGGCATCGGCTATTACATCGTCACCTTCATTGCCGAAATTGTTTTGGCATTGCTGGCCAGCATGATTGTTATGGCCTTTTCGCGCTGGCGTGAATATCGCGCCGATGCCGCAGGTGCGCATTTAACCACATCGAGCGACATGATCGCGGCACTCGCGCGACTTCAGTCAGAGCAAGCAACGCCTGCCGATCTTCCCGGTGAGTTGACCGCTTTCGGTATACGCCCGAGCAGCGGTGGCTTCGCCGCACTCTTTCGCTCACATCCGCCGTTGGCTGATCGAATCGCGGCACTGAAACGATGAGTCGTGCTGTTGTAGGAAGTTTTCTTGCGACGCTGCTCAGCGTCGCATCATGTCAGGCGGAATCCGTAGACTCAGCAGCATTAGAAGGCCTAGGAAAGGGGCCGAACTACCTCACCTTCGCGACACATGACGAAGAAAATTCCACTGAGATTTTTAGCAAGGCCAGTCCCTCAGTAGCCTTCGTTACCTCCATGGCGTTGCGGCGGCAGCGTTTCTCACTCAACGTCTTAGAAATCCCACGTGGCGCTGGCTCAGGTTTTGTTTGGGACGAGTCTGGTCTGATCGTAACCAACTACCACGTGGTCGCAGGAGCGGACCGACTATCTGTCACCTTGCAGGATCAGAACCAATATGCGGCTGAGATTGTGGGGCTTGCTCCCGAACGGGATCTTGCCGTGTTAAGGCTAATCGACCCTCCCGATGATCTGATCGCTTTGCCCCTCGGAGACTCCTCAGAGCTGTCTGTCGGACGCAAAGTGCTCGCTATCGGTAATCCATTCGGCTTGGACACGACCCTCACCGTGGGCATCGTCAGCGCCCTCGATAGAGAAATCCAATCTCCGAGCAACCGAACCATTCGCGGGGTCATACAAACTGACGCGGCCATCAATCCAGGCAACTCGGGAGGGCCATTGCTCAACTCATTGGGGCAGTTGATCGGTGTCAATACAGCCATTTATTCACCCAGTGGCGCCAGTGCGGGCATTGGTTTTGCCATCCCTGTGAATATCGTGAAAGAGGCAGTTCCGCAACTGATTGCTTACGGAAAAATCATGCGGCCAGTGCTTGGGCTCGAAATGGCGAGCGATGATTGGGTCAGACGCAATCAGGTGGAGGGGCTACCGATCGTCAGGGTATTCCGCGACTCCCCTGCCGATCGAGCGGGCATGATCGGCATGAGTCGAGGTAATCGGGGACAGCTGCGGTTTGGCGATGTCATTACTGCGATCGAAGGGCAACCAGTCCGGACAAGCGACGACTACTTCAGCATCCTCGAGCAGCAGCAACTTGGCGATACCATCGAGATTGTCACCCAACGCAGCGATGGCGAGCATGCGTTTGAGATCGAACTGTCCGTGAGTGAGTGATCAACACAACTCACTTGGACCACGAACTAACCCCAACTTCTGGAATCGACTGTCACCTCAGGCAATGTTGCCGGATCGAAGACCGGGGTCTCTCGATCATTAAGTTGCTGTTCAAAATCGCGTAGCAATCGAATTCCGACCGGATACAAGGCCCACAGGGCAAGTAAATTTGTCAATGCCAGCAACGCCATGGTGAGATCAGAGAAACTAAAAACAGTCGCTAAATCCTGTACCGAAGCCCAAGCAATCATAGCGAGTGCCGCCAAGCGAAAAGCCAAAATACTCCGAGCTCCACCGCGCTTGAAATAGGCAATACTGTTTTCTCCAAGGTAGCAGTTGTAGGCAATGGTGGTGACAGCGAACAGCACCAACGCAATGCTCACCAAAGGCTCGCCTAAAGATCCAAGTTGCTCAGCGACAGCGAGCTGTGTAAGGACCACGCCCTGAGTACCCTCGGCGCCTGGTTGGTAGACAGAAGACATCAATATCATCAACGCTGTGCAGGTACACAGCACGATGGTATCGATAAATACACTGAGCGCCTGAACGAGTCCCTGCGTCATCGGATGGGGCACATCAGCCGCGGCCGCAACATTGGGCACCGTCCCAAGACCCGCTTCATTAGAGAACAGGCCCCGACGTGCTCCTTGCATCATCGCGGCCGCAACGCCGCCCCCGACCACCTGCTCGACACCAAATGCACTTTTTACAATCAGCGACAAGGCGCCGGGCACTGCCTTTAGATTCATTGCCACCACCACGAGCGCCAGTCCGAAATACCCCAGTACCATCAGGGGCACAACGATTTCCGAAAACTGGGCCAGCCGCCGAATCCCGCCGAATAGAATGACAGCCATCAGCGCCGTCATGGCCAAACCCGATTGCCAAGCAGGAACGCCAAACGCCGACGCCACAGACTGTGTCACTGAATAGGTCTGCACAGCGTTAAAGCCGAAACCTATCGTAACCAGCAAGAGTATCGAGTAAACCACCGGTAGCCTTGTCCAACCCAAACCATGCCGCATGTAGTAGGCAGGCCCGCCTCTGAAGACGTCCTCGCCCTCGCGGCGCTTGTACAGTTGAGCCAGTGAACATTCAAACAAACTGGTGGCCATGCCTAATAGGGCGATTAACCACATCCAGAACAGCGCACCGGGTCCACCCAAAGTGATAGCAACGGCGACGCCGGCGATATTCCCACCACCAACCCGGCCGGCGACCGAGACGACCAATGCCTGGAAACTGCTCAAGCCACGGCTGGTACCGCCGAGTTGTAACCCACCGACATGTTTAAACATTCGGTTGAACAAGCGCAGCTGGACACAGCGTGATCCCACGCTAAAACGCAGGCCAACAGCCAGCAGTGCGATAATCAGGACATACGACCACAACCAATCAGTCACTGTGGCTAACATACAAACCTCAAGACAAGCCGTTGTATAAGATAAGGGCGATTGCAGGCACCACGATATAACGTGCCAGACCTTGCCATAGCTTGAAGTACTGAGGTTTCATACCCAACTCAGATTCAGCATGCTCTGGTTTCATAAACCACACAGCAAACGTGACAATTAAAAACCCCCCCAAAGGCAATAAGATTTTGTCGTACAGACCCTCTACAGCCTCATTAAAATTAAACCCTGCAATACGCGCTTCCTGCCAAATGTTGTAGGACAAGACGCTGGCGACCCCGCAAAAGGTCACTGCCGCAACAACTAATCCAACACTCACATGGCGATTGAGCTGGAAACGCTCGTCCACCCAAACTGTCACGCACTCCAACAATCCCACCATGGAGGTAATCCCGGCAACCGACAACATGATGAAAAATAAAATACCGAAGAGATGACCGCCCGGCATCTGGGAGAACGCAACGGGTAACGTCTGAAAAATAAGACCAGCGCCACCCGCAACATCGAGGCCGTAAAAGAACACCATCGGGAAAACAACAAACCCGGCAAGCAGGGCCACACCTGTATCCGCCAAAACGACGATCCCAGCACCCTGGGTAATCGAAAATGATTTTGGGAGGTAGGCGCCGTAGGTCATCATGCCGCCCATCCCCACACCAATGGAAAAAAAGGCTTGTCCGATCGCCGCCAGAACGGTGTCGCCATTAACCTTGCTCCAATCGGGTGTAAACAACCAATGTAGTGTTTCCACAAATCCACCGGTCATCGCATTGTAGATACTCAAGCCAATCAATAACGCGAACATCAGTGGCATCATGATGGTGACAGCGCGCTCAATGCCCTGCTTGACGCCGGCGAAAATAATAGCGCCAACGATCAGGTTACCCATGAGCGTCCAGAACAACATGCCGTCACTATCGCCGAGGACTGCTGCAAATTCAGCCGTTGAGCTCACCGCGGTAACATCGACAAAACCCGTGATCACTGCCTTCGCGAGATACCACAATACCCAACCGACTACGACCGCATAACCGATGGCAATGGCAAAAGCAGTCAACACGCCCATCCCGCCAACGATACCCCAGTGAGATGAGCGTCCTGATTCAATCGCAACAGCTCGCATGGACCGGGGAGGCGACTGAGCGCCGCGCCGACCGATCATCAGCTCGGCAATCAAACAGCTTACACCGATGAGCGTAGCGCAAATCAGGTAAATCACTACAAAAGCGCCGCCGCCATTCTCGCCAGTCACATAGGGAAACCGCCAGATATTCCCGAGCCCAACAGCGAAGCCCACTGACGCCATCACAAAGGCGAATCGACTCGACCAGTTTGTTGTACCTGCCATCAGTAATTACTCCCTTTGCTTGGCTTTTAGAAGTCTGCAAGACACGACGCGTTATTCAAAAAGCAACCATTCCACATCGCAGTTACAGTGTACCGGAAAGTGCGATCTGCCATTCATCACCGGCAGGTACGGCAAGCAAACTCAGGGCATCGCGGAGACCCGAGTTGTTGAGTGCGGCGCCCGAAAGCGACATATTGATCTGATAAACCCTCTCAGCCAGTGACACCGATCCGTCGACGGTAAGAGGGCCTGATAACGTCCTCACGACTCCGTCTAGTTCGCCCGACACCCCCGACAAATCGAGCGCGTAGGTCCCCAGCGGCACATGGCCTGCGTAGGCGGCCCAAGCCGCGTCCTCCCAAACCACCCGCGCGTCCATCGAGTCGATTGTCGCGTCGCGCCAAACAAGGTGCTCGACATCGATCGCAAGTTCGCCACTGACATACAATGGAATGATATGTTGAATCCATGTTGTATCCATTCGGGCATGTAGTTCAGAGACCGTGACCTGACCAGACGGTCCGAACTCCACCGTCATGTCAATGCGCTGTGCGCCCCACCGCGTCACCACATCAAGCTCAGGAGACAAGCGTAGAAGAGACCAAGGATTCAGTGACCAATCGACATGTCCGAGCGCTAAGTAATGCTCATTCAGAGGCATTACAACGCGAGCGTAACGACCATTCCAGATCGTGCCTGATGAGCCGCTAACATGGATCGATGAGCCCATCACGGAGCCGGCCAAACGCGCTGGAGCCTGGGCAACCAGCAATACCAGAACCGCCAACACCCATAGGCTATAGAGTGCGCGGCTGTTCGCTTTCATCAACCGCCCTGCGCGACCCGAACAGTTGCGTTCACGCCGCCAAGACGTCCGCCCTGCGAGAGTGCGACATCGATAACGACAAGGTTGTCTTCGTATTCGATCTGATCGAACCACTTTAGCAATCGGTCAAAATCGACACCCTCAAAACGGACCTGTGCCTCACCGCGACTGTTTGGCTGTAACCGTTGCACCTGAAGCCCCTGCACCTCGCTCGCATCAGTAATCAAGGATGAAATATTACGTTGAACACCCGTCTCACCAGCGCGCAGGGCAATCAGTTGACTCGCCTTTGCATCGACGCGCGCAAGCGCGGCCGCAACGTCCTGATTGTTCTGCCGCAGCAGTTCCTGCTCTTGATTGAGTGGTAACACAATACTCTTGAGCAGTATAAAAATAGCCAAAAAGACAGTCAGCATCAGTACAGCGACTTGATCCCGTGCTGTCAGTCGCTCGAACCACTCCTTCATCCGGACACCTCAATTCGCAGTCGAGCCTGAACCTGATCGCCACGCATACTCGAGTTCTCTAACGTCGCTTCAAAGCCCTCAGCCCCTAGCCGCAGACGCAGACTTTCAACGCTCTCAAATGAGGGGGCAAGCAAATTCAAACGAAGTTCGCCACTGACCCCATAATTGAGGTTGGTTAATTTGCGGCCGTCGCCTTCGGCCACTGCTGAAACAACCGCCACTAACAGAGGCGTAAAGCGCTGGCCTGCCTCACCACCGAAGGCTGCCAGCTGCCTATCGAGCTGTTTTTCCATGTCGACAACCGCACCACTTGGATTCGCACGACGGTAACTGCTCAACATCGCTTCACGAAGCTGCAGGTTCTCACTACTTAACTGGCGATACTGAAGATAATCCGAGCTGATCTGAAGCAACAACACTACGGCTGCAACAAGCGCGACTGTTCGCCATGACTGCCACCAGCGCGCTAGCGGCAAACGGGGTGCAAATGCGCCCTCACGTAGATTTAGAATCGGTGCCTCTAAATCAATCAACATCAGCGCAGAGCCAAATCCACCCGCTCGCCATTCAAGGTGCTCGGCAATCGTCGATGGTAATACTGCCATAGCCTGATCTCGGTCCGTACCGTAGGCCACCCACCGCTCCGCCATTGGTAAAACACTCAATAACGTTGCCAGCAGATCGATCGATACCGTCGCACCGTCGCACTCCCCCCAACGTACGGTCACGCGGTCACCCTCAAAGAGAAGACAGCACTCGCCACGTCGCCAAGGCAGCATTAGCGCTTCAGAAACCCACTTCTGGGGTGCTTGCTCGCCCAGTTGGGTCAACCATTCGGCCATCAACTGATGATGAACCATACCGATGCCGTAACAACCATCGCCTATGGCCGCAGACGCAAAATGAATATCGTCGACGTCATCAATAATGCTCTCTTCGAGCTGATAGGGCAGCGAAGAGCGGAAATGTTTTACCTCACTGGGCGTTACTTGCGCAGTAGTTAGCCTAACCTGATCACCCGGTGCCGCAAACCAACATCCGAGCGGGACATCAGCAGCGGAGACAGCGAGTGGTTCCGCGGCGCCAGTACGCCAAAGCCAGTATTGACCTTCCGAGTATCGAATGACATTGAGATTTTCAGAGGCACTCACAGGCACTGCCCTGCAGTCGATAGCACGAACAAACTCGCGCTGGAAATCAATAAATGAGCAACCATCTCAAAGTTCACCCTCTGTTCGGAAAACGGGAGTAATCTGCTGACCCTCTCGATGCAAGACACTGTACAAAGTCCGTTGCCGATCAGCAATATTGACAACCGCCTCCATCAAAAACCAAGCACTGCGTTCGTCAAGAATCTGGAGTAATTGTGGCATTTCTGTATCAACAATGACCGGATCTTCGACCAGAGCTTGGAGAGAGTCGATATCGCCACTTTCGCGCCGCTCGAGAAGCGGAACCACACTGTCTAGTGGCAACGGCTCAAGGCTGTCGTCGGCAACCAACGTCCGTAATAACGGTGGAGGGGCTGTGAGGATGTTAAGCGACCATGATCCATCGACCGGCCAAACACTGATATGGGGCGCCAGGGCTCGGTAGATTTCGCTAGTCATACCAGAAATTGCGCGTAGTTCGCTGACACTGGCGATCGGTCGATCAGCCGCGCGGTAAGGCATGGCCGCCGAGCGATAAGCCTCATCCTCTGCGCCCAATGGCCTTCGGTCTCCATCCGGGTCAAGAAAATCACTCACTGCCTCTGTGATCTCCTTGGCCTGTTGTGTGGAGATGACCACACCCTCCAAGCTTTGTAGCAGACGAATGAAAACCTTTTGCTCAATGGTGTACGCCGGCGACCCCAAGGCTGCCGATGTTCCCGCAGATTGCTCGATACCGTCTGCTGCGTCAGCAGGTATGGCGTCCGCTGGCTCATCCGGTTCTTGCGGCGCTAGTCTCTCTTGCTTCACCAGAGCGTTAACATTGAACCGCCCCTGCAAATCGGTCAAAGCACCCTGCATGCTTCCTTCATCTAAAGCGTAGGGTGTTGGCGGGCCAGCCCAAAGCTCTAACAATGTGTCCCTTGGCGACTCCGACTGGGCGTCCAGCTGTTGGTCATATCGCAACGCCTGTATTGCCAAAGATTCCGCTCCTCGCAAATACGCCCACATCTGTTCACCCCAAAGCACATTGCTGGTACGTTGCAACTGCAAAGTGAAATCGCGTTGCAGTCCAACCATGAGCGCCGCCGCAAGCGCAAAGACGAGCAACGCCACAACCAATGCGGCGCCGCGCTGGCTGATCAAATCAGTTTTACAGCGGCGCAAGAACATATAAACGCTCCAATTGATCCCATCCTTCTACATCTAGCCGCAGCCAGACCGCGACGGGCAGATCAACAGGGACGTCCGGCCTGGCGACATCCGCGATCCAACTATCCTGCCAATAGCGTCGATCGACATTGAGCTGACGATCAAACTCAAGCGCACCGATATCGCCGAGGAACTGCAATTCAATTTCTCTAACACCCTCGAGTAACACCGTCTCCACGGGCTCAGTTGAGACCGTGCGATCGAGCACGGGGTAGGTCACCCGAAGCAACTTGTCATCGTCAAGCCGGTAGGCCACACGCTGCAAGACGCTGCGAGGAGTATCGACCGTGTTGTGCCAACCACTGCGCGTTAAACTGAGTATCTCTCGCGCCAAGGATCCACCGGTTAGCGCAGAGTCGATCAATCCGAATTCATCTCGCACCGGACGGTTGACCGTCAGACGGAGATCGCGGGCTACAGTGGAAAGGGTGCGATTGATATCCTGCAGTCGATCTGCCTGACTGCGCGCCTGCTCAGTACCCATGATTACAGTGGACAGAGCATTGTACGCGACCACCGCAACAAACGCGGTGATCGCAATGGCGATCAACACCTCGATTAAAGTAAATCCAGTGACCCGTCGAGGGTTAGGGGCCATTGCTCCCAACCTCCGTCGTTAAGAAAGCTGAGAGTTGTTGCAGAGGCGCTTCCTCTGCGCTCTGTGCGACCGAGATTGTCACACGGTAAAATTCCGGTAACTCAGTCTCTGCAGTCTGGACTTTCCAAAACCAATCTCTCGATCCCAGTTCGACCTCACCCTCAATCATACCGACAGCAAGACGGCCAGACTGCGCGTTAATCAGCCGAATTTCGGCGAGCTTATTGCTGGCGATCCAACTGGCCATCGACCGGTCTCGTAAATGCGCTATGCCATCGGCCTGTTGGTAAAGAATCGCTAAAAGCGCCGGCATTGCTACAGCGATGATGACCAGTGCCACCATCACTTCAATCAAGGTAAAACCCCTAGTGCGCATCACGTTTCTTGTTCCTCACCTCGGGGCAACACTTCCACGCGACCAAATAGGTCCCAAGTCAGCCGGTACAACAGCGCTCCGGTGCTGGCATCAAGCCAGTCAAGCTGCCCGGGAGTTGTCTCACCACCCGCGTAAAATTGAATCTGAGGTGTCGGCATCTCAAGATCGGAGACTAACTCAAAATCCACATCTGCTTGATCATCCAGTTGCAATACCAGCTCAATACCGGGCTCAAAAACAAACGGTTCAAACACGTCTCGCGCACTCGTGGGCGCCGCCCAGCCCTGGTCGAAACGGCGCAACCATTGGGCGCGATAGCGGACATCACCAAGTTCTTGAGAGACCACAATTGCGACACCGAAATCGGAGCCCGTCAATTCGGCCTCTGAGAGCGCATACATCATGCGGGCCGCAAACTGTCTCACATCATCTTTTTGCGAGAGGTCCGCACCGCCACGACCGACGTTGACACTAACCACACTGGTTAGCAGCACAATCACCAGCAAAACAACCAGCAATTCGATAAGGCTAAATCCGATCGACCTGCGTGCTTTCACTACTCTAGGAAGTGCCCGTTGATTGGTCAGGAATACCCTTGATGTGGAGCACACCAAGATTATTGGTCTGCCTTCCAATTTCCGATGTCTGCGTTTTGATCATCTCCACCCGGTAGCCCGTCGGCACCCAAGCTGTAGAGATCTACCTCGCCATACTCACCGGGCGAGAGATACAAATATTCGCGACCCCACGGGTCCAAAGGCACGTCTGAGAGGTAACCACCCGTTTTGAAGTTGCGCGGCTCGGGCGGAAGCGCACTCGGCTGCACCAGAGCACGTAAGCCCTGCTCTGTGTTGGGGTAGACATAGTTATCAAGGCGATAGATTTTGAGTGCTGTCTCAATTGCCTTGAAATCTGCTTTGACCTTTTGAATACGAGCATCGTCAGCACTGCTGAGAACCGTCGGTGCCACCACACTAATGAGAAGGCCCATGATCACCAGAACCACCAAAATTTCTATGAGCGAAAACCCTTGCTGCCTTTGCATCGCGATCACCTCACCATTGTATTTAAGTCAAAGATCGGGAGCAGTATGGCCATCACAATCAATAAGACAAGCCCTCCCATCGTCACGACCATCAGCGGCTCAAACAATCCCATCGCTGTCCCCAAGGTCATTTCTAGCTCGCGCTCCTGATTTGTCGCCGAGCGCGCAAGCATGGTGTCGAGGTCACCACTGGTCTCGCCAGAAGCCACCATATGCACCATCATAGGCGGGAAGATATCGCTCTGTCCCAGCGCTCTGTGTAAGCTGGAACCCTCTTGCACCGCCAACGACACCGCACGACTTGCCTCCCGTAGAACGAGATTGCTCATGACAGCTCCTGAGATGCGCAATGCATCTAAGAGCGGAACACCGCTGGCCATCAGGATGCTCAGCGTTGACGAAAAGCGCGCCGTATCGAGACTCACAAAAAGCCACCGCAAGCCTGGAATCGATAGTAGAAACTGGTGCCAGCGCTTTTTCCACTGCGCCGATTTCATCAGCTGGCGAAAGGACAACAAAACGGCCGCGAGGGCGACGAGTAGCATCCAGCCACTTTCGCGTAGAAAGTCGCTCGTCGCTATTAACCCACGCGTCAAAGTCGGGAGCTCTTTTTGCGTATGAGAAAAAATGGCAACTAATTCCGGGACGACAAAAACCATCAGTGCCGTAACGACGGCAATCGCAACACCTAACAGCACCACGGGATAAATCATCGCCATCTGAAGTTTTTGCGCTGTTTGCTGGCGAGTTTCAGTAAATTCGGCGAGCTGTTCGAGTACGGGTGCAAGTTGTCCTGCCTGCTCCCCCGCATTGACCATGGCACGGTACATATCGCCAAACGCCCGCGGAAACTGGCCAAGTGCTGTCGCGAGCGAGTGGCCCTCGGCGACCTTAGAACGCACCTGCAGTAGCATGCCTTTGGTAGAAGGCTTTCTAGACTGCTCCGAAACAGCCGACAAACATTCGTCGAGTGGCAATGCGGAAGCCACCAGTGTCGCGAGTTGGCGCGTCAGCAAGGCGAGCTCTCCTGCGCTAAGACTGGGACGCCAGAGAGCGAGCCGATTGGTATTTCCGCCCTCTTTAGTTCGGGAGGCTACCGCCACAACCTCTAACGGTCGCAAATTTTTACCGCGCAATTTTGCCCGTATCTGGCGCGCTGAGTCACCCTCAATGATGCCCTTGACGACTTTACCGTCAGAGTCGAGCGATTTGTAACGAAAGGCGGCCAAGATTATTTCACTGCGGTAACGCGCAGAACCTCTTCCACACTGGTTTCACCAGCCAGGATTCGGCGGCGTCCATCGGTATCGATACCCGGATAGTGCTTTCTCGCTAACGTCAGCATCGCCTGCTCACTTTCCCCCTCATGAATCGCCAGGCGTAAATCGTCATCAACTTCGATCAACTCATAAATACCGGTTCGACCGCGGTAACCTGTGTGGTTACAGGAATCACAACCTGCTGCGCTGAACAGTTGCTGATACTCCGTAATGCCGAGAAGCTCCTGCTCAGCGGGGGTAGCGGCGTGAGACACCTTACACTTCGGGCACAACAATCGGACGAGGCGCTGCGCCATCACCGCGATCAAACTCGATGACAACAAGAAGGGTTCGACACCCATATCTTGCAAACGAGTAACCGCACCGATGGCTGTATTAGTATGCAATGTTGACAAAACCAAATGGCCAGTCAGAGACGCCTGCACTGCAATCTCGGCGGTCTCCAAGTCGCGAATCTCGCCGACCATCACGACATCGGGATCTTGCCGCAATATCGCCCGCAAGCCACGGGCAAAGGTCATATCGACTTTCGTGTTCACCTGCGTTTGCCCGACGCCTGGCAACATGTACTCTATTGGGTCTTCAATGGTCAGAATATTACGAGAGCTTTCATTAATACTTGAAAGCCCCGCATACAACGTTGTCGTTTTTCCCGAGCCTGTGGGCCCTGTGACAAGAATAATGCCATGCGGACTAGCCAATCCGCGCCGATAGCCCGAGACGACCTGCTCGTTCATGTGCAACTGCTCCAGTTCGAGCTGACCGGCTTGTTTATCCAGCAAACGCAAAACAACCCGCTCACCATGTGCAGAGGGGATTGTCGACATACGAATATCAATCGCGTGGCCTGCGATGCGAACTGAAATACGCCCATCCTGGGGGATACGTTTTTCCGCGATATCAAGCTTCGCCATAACCTTTAAGCGAGATACCAGCAAGGGCGCAAGCATTCGCTTGGGCGACAGAATCTCATTGAGCACTCCGTCGACTCGATAGCGGATACTTAATCGATCTTCGAAGGTCTCAATGTGAATATCCGAAGCTTTCTCCTTAACCGCTTGCGACAGGACAGCATTAATGAGCCGAATAATCGGCGCATCATCCTCCGCATCCATGAGATCGCCGAGATCCGGCAGCTCTTCAACCAAGCGCGACAAGTCAGCGTCAGCTGAAATGTCTTCCGCCATTTGCGCCGCTTCACTGTTGGAGCGCTGATACGCAGCTGTCAGTCGACTTTGAAAAGACGCGGAATCGAGAACATGCAGCGAGAATGGCCCACCGAGATGCCGTTGCAACTCAAGTAGTGTATCGACACTTGGCTGACCCGCGCTCAATACCGCGACCGTGCCTGCTTCACGCTCAATCAAAACCTGGTGACTTTTAGCAAAAGCAAATGG
>Ga0181573_10003763_pt1 | contig 13254 bp, 10 predicted proteins | sample 101ome_25_FD_148643 | JGI IMG/M metagenome (GOLD analysis project Ga0181573, IMG submission 148643) | Coastal salt marsh microbial communities from the Groves Creek Marsh, Skidaway Island, Georgia - 101409BT metaG (spades assembly) | ecosystem: Environmental > Aquatic > Marine > Intertidal zone...
CTGCAGTCATCAACGCAATAACCGCAACAGGTCCCACAGAAAGGGTTCGACTGGTGCCAATCAAGGCATAGGCGATCAAAGGCAGAATGCTCGCGTAGAGCCCCATCTCAGCAGGTAGGCCAGCGAGTAGGGCATATGCCAGGGACTGAGGTATGAGCATGATTGTTACAACGATGGCCGCTGTAATATCCCGCCCAAAGGTGATTTTGCTATAGCCCTGGAGCCAGCTCGGTATTGTCATCAGTGACAGACCCACTCGAAATCGTTCAATGCTGTGGCTCGGGCCGCACCATCCACTCCCTGCCTTTTAACATAGCTTCCCAGTAGACCGCTGGCAGGATATTGGCCTTCAATAGCCAGGCAAGGGAGGAGGGCTCCTGCCCATCGATGAGCCATTTCGGGAAGCTCGGCAGCAGCCTGCCTCCGTAACCAAATTCAGCCAACACAATTTTGCCCCGCTCCACCGTGAGAGGACACGAGCCATAGCCGTTGTAGTGATTAATCCCGTCGCGTTTGCCCGCGTGCTGTAACAGGTTGTGAGCGACCACGGGTGCTTGAGCTCTGGCCGCAGCAGCTGTTTTTGCGTTAGGCGCGTTTATAACGTCACCAAGAGCCCAGATATTCTCGAAGCGCTGGCTCTTGAGAGTGTGTTGATCCACGTCAATCCAACCCGCCTCATCTGCAAGCGTCGACTCTCGGATAAAGTCGGGTGCCCATTGGGGAGGGCACACATGAAGCATGTCGAATTCGACCTCATGGTGATCCCCATGTTCATCTTTGAAAGTCGCGACCTGCCTATCCCCATCAACCTTGGTGAGGGTGTGTTGGAAGTTGAGGGCAGCCTGATATTTCTCAACATACTTCATTAAGGCAGGAACATAGGCGGCGACGCCAAACAATCCGGGTGTTGAGGTGAAAAAGCTGACGTCAATATTTTTAAGGAGACCACTGCGAAGCCAGTAAGAGCTAGACAGGTACATCGCCTTTTGGGGCGCACCAGCACACTTTATGGGCATCGGTGGCTGGGTAAATATAGCATGTCCCGACCTAAGAGACTGAACAAGCTCCCAAGTGTAAGAGGCTGTTTTATATGAATAGTTTGAGGTTACTCCGTTCTGGCCTAGGGTCTCGGGCAGGCCCTCGACACCCTCCCAGTTGAGCGTTAGACCAGGGCACACAACCATGCGGTTATAAGATAGCCTTGCGCCAGATGACAGCAGTATCCGATTTTCATCGGGTTCGAAGGCCACCACCGACATTTTTTTCCATGAAACCGCTTTGGGCATCACGGATGCCATCGGCCTGCCGGTTTGCGGCAGGTCGAAGATGCCACCGCCAACCATGGTCCATCCCGGCTGGTAATAGTGCATTTCAGCCGGTTCGATCACGGTGATATCCAGTGAAGGCTCTCGCCTGAGTAGGCTGCTGGCGACCGCAATACCAGCCGCTCCGCCCCCCACGATGGCCACGTCCGTATGGTCCTTGTTAGGCGTCATCTAAATTTCTCCCCCGAGGCGTCAATTATTTTGATTGCGGCAGCGTGGTGATGTCAGCCCCGCCGAAGGCATTAATGGGAACCTTTAGAAACAGCCGACCACTCTGATCAACTGGCGGCATCCGGCCAGCTCTCATATTCACCTGCAGGGAGGGGAGTATTAATGAAGGCATCTCTAACGTGACATCACGAGCCTCACGCATGATGACAAATTCCTCTTCCGTAATAGTCCCCCCTACATGAATATTGGCGTCTCGCTGGTGGGCAATCGTGGTCTCGTAGCGCTCACGCTGATCGTCTTCAGGATAGTCATGGCAAACAAAAACGCGGGTTTGCTCAGGTAGTGCTAGCAGTTTCTTGATTGAGCGATATAGGGTTTTTGCGTCGCCCCCCGGAAAATCGCAGCGGGCAGTGCCTGCCTCGGGCATGAATAGGGTATCTCCGACAAAAAGCGCGTCACCGATCAAGTAGGCCATGCAGGCAGGGGTATGCCCCGGAACGTGCATGGCAGACGCCTGAATTTCGCCAATTTCGAAGCCCTGGCCATCGTCAAAAAGCAGGTCAAACTGGCCACCATCGGGAACAAAGTCGGAGCCCTCATTGAAAATCTCCGCGAAAATCTGCTGCACACCAGTAATCTGGCTTCCGATAGCTATGTTGCCGCCGAGTTTGGCCTGAAGATAGGGGGCAGCGCTCAGGTGATCAGCGTGCACATGGGTTTCTAAGAGGTGGGTAATAGACAGGTTGTGTCCAACAACAAACTCTACAACCCGATCCGCCGAACCCGCCGAAATGGTGCCCGAGGCATAATCCAAATCTAAAACTGGGTCTACCACTGCGCCCAGGTTGGTTTGAGTGCAGTACACAACGTAGGTAAACGTGCCCGACCCACGGTCGTAGAACGCCTGCACTTCAGGTCTTTCTATTGCGGTCGTCATTGCCAAACGCCTCTGGCGTCGTAAAGAGTATGTGATTACACCGCGCTATGGCATCGGTGGGCCGCTAGGATAACGTAATAAGGTTATTCGATACAGTTGTACCAGCCCTGTTTGTCCCATCCTAGACAAAGCCACCCCTGGTATACGGCCAATGTATACTTCGCATAATGTATATTATGTTAAATTAACGATCTGGCCAGAGGTGCCTGTCACCAACGTCTTGATTCCAGTTGGCACCCCGCTACCGCGACCCTCTCTGACAGAATTCAGTCCCGAAACCTGATTACCTATTCAACGCCTTACTTTCGCCCGCGCACAGCCGAGGTGGGCGACAACGCAAGCACGTTGAACTTCATACGGCAGCACGCATTCAACTTTAACCGGGCCACCACTGATGCAATAATCCTCACCCGTTATACAGCGGTGCCGCGGTAGCAAATAACTAATGCACTCCGGAAACCGATGACACGTCGCGCAAGCCCAACACTTAACAACCGTGAATTAGAGGAAAAGGAGCGTTAAATGGATCTTAAAGGAAAAGTGGCTATTGTTACGGGAGGCGCATCAGGCCTTGGGGAAGCCACCGTTGATGCCTATGTTGCCAAAGGAATGAAAGTCGCTATTTTCGACCTGAACGCAGAGCGTGCTAAAGCAGTCATAGACCGGCACGGTGCTGACAACGTTTCTTTTAGCTCGGTCAATGTAGCAGATGAAGCTTCTGTGAAGGAGGCTGTTGCTGGGGTTGTGGCAACCCATGGTGGTATCCATGTTTGTAACAACTACGCGGGTATTGGCAGCGCGAACCGAACCTTTGGGCGTAGTGGCGTGTTTCCCCTCGAAAACTACATGCAAGTGGTCATGGTGAACCAGGTCGGTACCTTTAACGTCAGTCGGTTTGCTGCCGAGGCAATGTCAAACAATGAGCCGGTTACGGCAGATGGTGGCCGGGGCGTTATTATCAATACGGCGTCGATAGCAGCCTACGAAGGTCAGATTGGCCAGCTCGCCTATTCGGCGACTAAGGGCGCTGTGGTGGGCATGACCCTGCCAATGGCTCGAGATCTGGTGCCTTACGGCATACGGGTGAACACGATCGTGCCCGGACTCATCCACACTCCCCTATTTGACATGCTGCCCGAGGAAAACTATCAGTCCCTGGAGCGATCAGTGCTTTATCCCAAGCGATTGGGCAAGCCTGAAGAGATTGCTCATCTCTCGGTTTTCATCGCAGAAAACGATTACCTCAACGGAGAGTGCGTTCGTTTGGATGGTGGTATTCGCATGCAGCCAAAGTAAACGCTGGTGCTCTTAAGATCATGCGCAGGCGGCGATAGCCGCCTGTTTTTTTAGCAGATTCTCGTGTTACCGGTTTTTACTGAAGGGTCTGAATTGTGGTGCGGTGTAACAGACGCGCTTCACCTTCATAGCCACCAGTTGCTTTATGCAAAACCGCGCGGTTATCCCACATAACAAACATGCCGCGCTTCCACTGATGCTCATAGATATACTCTGCCTGAGTTTGATGGCCGAGCAGCTCCATCAATAAGCCAATCGCCTCGTCGTCCGGCATGCCCTCTATGCCGATAATGTAGCCCACACATCCAAACAGCCGCTCTTCCCCCGTCTCCGGGTGAGGTGAAAGCAAAGGATGGAGAAACGTCGCGTTGGCGGAGTCATCCGCTCTGATGTCCATACTGCGATCCGACTGCCTGTCGCTCTCTCCGTAAACGCCTTCGGGTGCATAAGGTAATTTGGCCGAGTGGATCGCCCTCCTCCCCTCAATCTGCTTCCTGAGGGCCGGAGGCAGACCTGTCGCCGCAGCAACTTGATCAGCAAACCAGGTATCGCCTCCAGTGGTTGGAATAGTAATGCCATACAGACAGGTAGCCGCTGGCGGTTCCGATTGGAAGCTCCAATCGGTATGCCAATTCTCAGCGAAAATCGGTGCCTGCTCCTCAGCACCGCGACACACGGCAATGATGTGTTGATGGCCCGAAATTGGGGCTATAAAAGGGTCATCGCCAAAGGGCCCAAATTGTAGGGAGGTTCGCTCAAGTTCCTCGTCGGTAAGCGACTGCCCCTCAAAGGCGATGACTTTGTGTCTGAGCAGCGCTAGGCGACAGGCCTCTTTCTCGTCCAGCGCCAAATTCTTGCCCAGATCAATGCCGCGGATTGTCGCGCCGAACCCCGAATCTTGTGGACAAATCTCCATAGGCACTCTCCTCGCCACTTTATGAACATGCTTTTCTGGCTGTTGTCGGTCCACTAACGCCGCCTTATGGTTACTATACCGCGCCAATGTTTTGTGAGCGATCGTTCGTACCGTTTCTTCTCACACTAGATTAAGGCGCCAACGCCCAAGTGGTCCGTGTTTCAGTGATGAGGTGTTTTTTTTGATGGATCGTTTACGTGCTATCAGCAGTGCCATACTGCTAATCGTTCTGTGTTACTCAGCTACAAGCCATGGGCAAGATGAGGCTAGCGATGCCATCGATCTTGATCTCTTCGGAGAAAAAAGTGAGAGCCCTTGGTTATTGACACCGCTCCTGAGCGTAGATCCCAAGCTAGGGCGCAATGTGGGAGCCCTGGGCGCTTACACCCTCCGCTTCGATGAAGACTCACCGGCGTCGATGGTGGGAACGGCTGTTACCTATTCCAGCACTGATAGCTACGTGGGCGGATTGTTTGCCGACCTCTATTGGCAACAAGACCGCAATCGGCTGAGCATGGGGGCGGGTTTTGGCAAAATAAAAAACGATTACGACGATTTCCTGGGGCTGGGTACAAACGTAAAGACCGTTGATAACTTTGATGCGCTCTTTCTGCGCTACCTGAGGCGAATCGGTGATAGCCCTTGGTTCATCGGGGGGTTATTACTCAACAGCAATTATCAAATTGAATTCCCGCCTCGGAGCGGGGGCATCGTTGATCAGATCGGTTATCTTGGTTTTGAGGCGACAGGGGCAGGAATTGTGCTGGATTTTGACACCCGAGATGATGTCAGAAATCCGACATCGGGCACCTTTGCCAGCGTTTACAACGTGGCTTACCGGGGGAGTGACGATGAAGCCATCGTGGATCCGATTTTCCCCGGTTTAGATGAGCCGATTCTCTCATCCGGCGAGGGTGATGCTGATTTTGACGTCTACCATGCCGAGGCCAGAACCTACCTGCACCTGAATCTCGGGTTTAAGGGAGGCGGCAGCACACTCGCCCTTGAGTTAAAAAACCGCTGGACCGATGACGCGCCGGTCTCGGGGTACTCCTCCATTAGCCTGCCCGGGTACACCAAGGGTAACTATCTGGGGCAGAACTACAGCCACCTACAGTTCGATTTAAGGGTAGGTCTAGGGCAACGCTGGGGCGCCGTTGTCTTTGGAGGCGTTGGTTGCCTGTACGGTGACGGGCTCGGCTCTGCTAGCATCTCCTGTAGTGACAACGCTTACCCCGCTCTGGGAGCAGGCATTAGCTATTTGCTCAAGGAGGAGTCCGGTATTGTTGTCAGGGCAGAGGTAGCAAAGGGGTCAGGAGACAATTCGGCGCTTTACCTGCGTTTTGGTCATCCCTTTTGAGCAAAAGGGAGTAAATGTTCACAATATCGACATGGTCTCGTCTTTTAGCCTGTATTAAGTGTCTAATCGACACATAGCTGACTAGTATTGGAGCCTCGATGCTTACCCGAAAACTTCGCCCAGGTGGTTACTTCAATCTACTGATCGCCCTCTGCTGCTTGGGGGCGATGCCCGGATGGGCCCTCACACCCACCTCTATCCAGGGTGATACTCTGGTCAAGCTCATCGATACTCTGGAACAGCGGCACTACGAGAAACAGTCCTACGACGATGCCCTATCCGGTCTACACTTGGACGCCTACATTGGCTCGCTGGACCCTCAAAAAATGTTCTTCACTACGGCCGACATTAACGATTTTGAGGCCTATCGTTCGGCCCTCGACGATCTCGGTCGAGCAGGTGAGCTGGCGCCGGCGTTCATGATGTTTAACCGCTATCAAAGCGCCCTCAGAGCCCGCCTGGAAACCACGCTGGCTACCATGCAACAACAGGTAGATGGCTTTGACTTCACGGTTGACGAATATCTTCCTCTGGACTCAGAAGATCTGCCTTGGGCTGAGTCCAGTGATGTGCTTGATGACAGGTGGCGCAAGCGTCTTAAAAGTCAGGTTTTAAGCTTGAGGCTTGCGGACAAGGCGCCAGAAGAAATTGTCCCCACTCTCGAGCGACGCTACAAGAACCAGCTAAATCGACTCGATCAGTACAACGAGCGAGACGTGTTTGCGGTGTACGCAAATGCCCTCACCGAGCTTTACGATCCCCACACATCCTATTTCTCGCCTCGAAGAGCGGAGAACTTTGATATCAATATGAGCCTGTCTTTTGATGGTATTGGAGCGGTTCTTCAGGTTGATGACGAGTTCACCAAAGTGGTTCGACTGGTGCCTGCGGGACCCGCAGATAAGCAGGGATCCTTGCGCCCTTCTGATCTTATTATCGGGGTTGGTCAGGGTGATGAAGGTGCTATCGAGGATGTCATAGGCTGGCGGCTTGATGAAGTGGTAGACCTCATTCGCGGACCCAGAGAAACCACGGTTCGCCTCGAAGTTATTCCCGATAAAGGAAAGATGGATCAACGTCACGTAATCGCTATCGAACGCAATCAGGTGAAACTTGAGGAGCAAGCCGCGCAGAGTCATATTCTTGAGATCGAAGATGCTGACGGTAAAAACCGGAAAATCGGTGTTATCGAAATTCCAGCGTTTTACATTGATTTTGCCGCACTTCGACGGGGCGACGAGAATTATAAATCCACCACTCGGGATGTGCGGCTCTTAATAGACGAGCTCGAGGAGCAAGACGTAGAAGGTCTGGTCATCGATTTGCGAAATAACGGTGGAGGCTCTCTTCAAGAAGCTAATGATCTGACTGGTCTGTTCATCGAATACGGACCGACGGTTCAAATTCGAAGCGCCGAGCGTCGGGTGTGGCGAGACGGCAAGCGACAGCGATCCGCCTATTATGCGGGCCCTGTTGCAGTTTTGATTAATCGGCTTAGCGCATCTGCCTCCGAAATTTTTGCTGGTGCTCTTCAGGACTACGGACGAGGCATCGTGATTGGCGATCGCTCTTTTGGTAAAGGCACCGTGCAAACTTTACTGGATCTCCCTGAGGGTCAACTTAAGGTAACTGAGAGTAAGTTTTACCGCATCTCGGGTGACTCAACGCAGCACAGAGGTGTCGTGCCAGATATCTCCTTCCCCTCGCTCTTTGATGAAGCTGAAATTGGCGAAAGCGCGCTGGATTATGCGCTCAGCTGGGATCAGATATCCCCAGTCAGACATCGGGACTATGGCTTGTTTGACGGCCTAGTGCCCACTCTTAGAAAACTCCATCAGGATAGAACCAGCGCGGACCCCGACTTTCTGTATTTGCAGGATCAAGTCACCATGTCGGCTGAAACCCGCGGCATGACATCCCTTCCCCTTAACGAGGAAGCCCGTTTGGATCTCCGAGAGTCTCAAGAGGCAAAAGCGCTGAGCATTGAAAACAAGCGTCGCGTGTCAAAAGGTGAAGAGCCGCTGGCTTCGCTTCGAGAGGAGGATGCCAATGGCATCCGAGCCGAGACCGACGAAAACCCGGATACGATATCGGGTCCCGGTGAGAACGGTGGTGACCTGGATGTCGAGCTTTCCGCGACAGCGGAGGAAGAAACCGACGAACCTGACGTGCTGCTGCTGGAAGCAAGCCGAATAGTTGCTGATGTGCTTGCCCTGCTGCCATCCTCTTCCGGGCCCGCCCTAACCGCAAAGCGTTAAGCGGGCTCAAACCACCGAAGTGAGCTGTGAAGGGTGACTACGCTTCCAATGATCAACAATGTAGGCGCAGCAGGCGTTTCTTCCTCTGCTCGCCTCACGATGGTTGCCAAGGTCCCGGTAATCACTCGCTGATCGCCACGGGTTGCTTTTTCAACGATCGCAACCGGCGTATCAGGAGCACGGCCTGCATCAATCAGCTCTTTCGCGATAATAGCAAGTCCAGCTAGACCCATGTAAAACACGAGGGTTTCCTGCTCGTTTAGAAATTGCTTCCAAGGCAGATCGAGCTGATGATTCTTGGTGTGACCCGTAATGAATCGAACGCTTTGCGCATGATCCCGGTGGGTCAGTGGTATCCCCGCATAACAAGCTGCTCCGGATGCCGCAGTAACACCCGGCACCACCTCAAAATCGATACCTGCTGCAAGAAGACCCTCGATCTCCTCTCCGCCTCGCCCAAAAATAAAAGGATCTCCTCCTTTTAAGCGTGCAACTCGCTTGCCACTCTTTGCCAGCGCTGCGAGATTTTCATTTATTTCTGACTGAGGCATTGCGTGTGCAGATCGTTCTTTTCCCACATAAATTTTGTCTGCATCACGGCGGGCCATTTCGAGAATGCCATCTCCAATGAGCCGGTCATAAAGAACAACGTCCGCCTGCTGCAAAAGCCTTAGCGCCTTAAAGGTCATCAACTCAGGATCACCCGGACCAGCACCTATCAGATAGACAGCGCCACGGGAGTACCCCTTCCCGGAAAGGCAGGCCTCAAAGACTTCGTCGGCTGCGGCCCTATTGTTGTGTAATACGTGATTGATAAATTCGCTCTCACCCAGCAGTGTCTCCCAAAAATAGCGGCGCTCATTCTCACTACCCAAGGATCCTGATACTTCCTCCCGACGCGAACCAAGGTATCGGGCAAGCTCCCCATAGCCTTCCGGATAGCGGGTTTCTATGTCCGAACGGATCCGTCGTGCTAGAACTGGGCTGCTACCACTGGAGGACACTGAAATAATGAGGGGATTGCGATCAATAATTGCTGGAATGATAAAGGTGCAGAGCGAGGGATCGTCGACCACATTGACCGGTGTCATTGATTCCTGTGCCCGTCTGGAGATCGCCGCATTAACATCCTGGTCCGGCGTTGCTGCGACCACTGCAACGTACTCACCAAGACTCCTGTCATCCCAGGGACTCAATTGAATATGGTTGGGGTCTGAGAGCAGATCCCGAATCTCGTCTGACACCTGAGGTGCCAAAACGTGCAGGTCGGCACCAGCGCGCGCTAGCAGACGGGCCTTGCGAGTAGCGACAACGCCACCGCCCACCAGTAGCACAGGTTGGTTCGCAAGTTTTAAGCCAATGGGAAAATAGTCCACTTCAGGCGATCGCCGTCATGCCCCCCATATAGGGTTGCAACACGTCGGGGATGACTACTGAGCCATCGGCTTGCTGATAGTTTTCAAGAACCGCAACCAGCGTCCGACCAACCGCCAGACCTGACCCATTCAGGGTGTGGAGAAGCTCTGGCTTACCGGTGTCAGAATTCCGCCATCGCGCCTTGAGACGTCTCGCCTGATAATCCATAAAGTTTGAACAACTGGATATCTCCCGATAGGTCTCCTGACCTGGTAACCAAACCTCCAGGTCGTAGGTCATGGCCGACGAGAAGCCCATATCACCGCCACAGAGAATCATCTTTCGGTACGGGAGGTCTAGTGATTGAAGAATTGCCTCGGCATGCCCCGTGAGGGCCTCCAGTGCTGCTTCGGATTGGGCCGGAGGCACAAACTGCACCAGCTCGACTTTTTCAAACTGGTGCTGGCGAATCAAACCTCTTGTATCACGACCATAACTCCCTGCCTCGCTGCGAAAGCATGGCGTATGCGCGACGAAGCGAACACCGTCTGCGCCCATCTCATCGGGTTCAAAGATGCGCTCCCGGGCGATGTTGGTCACGGGCACCTCTGCGGTCGGAATGAGGTAATACTCCTGATCTCCAGCGATCTTGAATAAATCCTCTTCAAACTTGGGCAACTGGCCTGTCCCAACCAGAGACTCCCGGTTGACCAAATAAGGAACGTAGACCTCCGTATATCCATGTTGCTGGGTGTGTACATCCAGCATGTACTGAGTCAGTGCCCGCTGCAGGCGCGCGACTTCCGCATACATCACCGCGAACCTAGATCCGGTGATTTTCCCCGCAGTTTCGCTGTCAAGACCCCCCTGACGCTCTGCCAGATCAACATGATCAAGGGGTTTAAAATCAAAGATGCGTGGGTTACCCCAGCGCAGAATCTCGACGTTATCCTCCTCCGACAGCCCCTCCGGGACTGCGGTCAGAGGCAGATTGGGGGTCTCCAACAGCAAGCCATCAAGCTCCACCTGAATGGCCCTCGCCTGTTCGGTGGCAGTATCAATTTCCGTTGCGATACGCTCAAGGGTCTCGTTAACCTGTGCTTTGGCCTCATCCACTGACACCCCCTGCCCCACCAGCTCACCAATTTTCTTTGAAGCTGACTTGCGCTCAGCAAGCAGAGACTGGGACCTGACGTCAGCGTCCTTACGCGCAGCATCAAGCGTGGTAAAGCGTTCTAATGGAAACTCATGTCCACGTTTTTGCAGGCCTGAGACGATAGCAGCGGGATCCTGCCTAATAGCCTTTATATCGAGCATGCCCCCTCCGGGCTTCTAGCAACTAGCGGCGCGCATGATACCGTGTCTGCGCTGAATTTTCGCCGGAATTATCCCGCCAGTCGCGCGAGTGCTATCCCTACAGTAACCCCTAAAACGCATGAAACAACGCTCACGAGACTGTAACTCACTGCATCCAGCCAGGCGTTTCGCTCAATGAACTGAAACAGCTCCCAACTGAAGGTCGAAAATGTCGTGAAGGCGCCAAAAAATCCAACCATGAGTAGCGGATGAAGTGATTGATGGAGGCTGCCCCGGACGAGCAGCACCATGACAAGACCAAAACCAATAGAGCCCAGCACATTCACTAGGAAAGTTGCCCAAGGCCAGTGATGCTCACTCACCGCCAGCGCGATGGCGTAGCGGGAAACCGCTCCTGCAGCACCCCCCATTGCAACTAAAAGAAAGGATCCCATAACGCCTCTTTTATGATTTTCTCCCTTTGGTTAATGTCCTGTCTCTTAGCATGGCCAGTTTCTCGGCTATTTTGCTTTCGAGCCCACGATTAACGGGCTCATAGAGGGGCGACGAACGCAATTCTTCAGGGAAATAGGTCTGGCCCGCCGAGAATCCATCGGGCTCCTCGTGGTCATACCGATAGCCATCACCATACCCCGCCGCCTCCATCAATGCGGTTGGCGCATTGCGAAGATGGAGGGGAACCTCAAGTGACCCTGATTGCTCTGCCAAGTCTCGGGCACGTTTGTAAGCGACGTAAACAGCGTTGCTTTTGGCAGCGCAGGCCGCGTATGTAATTGCCTGGGCAATCGCGAGCTCCCCCTCGGGGCTGCCCAATCTCTCCTGGACCTGCCACGCGTTTAGAGCCAGCTCCAAGGCTCGAGGATCGGCGTTACCAATATCCTCACTCGCGATACGCACGACGCGACGGGCGATGTAAATAGGGTCGCAACCTCCGTCGAGGAGTCTGGCGAACCAGTACAAGCTCGCATCTGGCGCACTGCCTCTGACCGACTTGTGCAATGCGCTGATCTGGTCATAAAAAGCATCGCCAGCCTTGTCAAAACGTCGCAAACTCCCGGCAGCGATCTCCGACAGGACGGAATCATCAATGACCCGGCGGTCCCCGATGCGGGGCGCGAGATCAGCGGCCAGTTCCAATAGTGCACAAACACGCCGTCCATCACCGTCTGCCGCACTGGCGAGCTTTGGGATAAGCGATGGCGCTATATCGATATTCGATAGGTGGGCACAGATTGCTTTCTTAACAAGCTCTTCGAGCTCGTCCTGGCTGAGGGGGCGCAATCGATACGTTCTGACCCGGGACAACAGCGCTGAATTGACCTCAAACGAGGGGTTTTCAGTCGTCGCCCCTATGAAGATCAGGGTGCCGTCCTCTACGTGTGGAAGAAAGGCATCCTGTTGCGCCTTGTTAAATCGATGCACCTCATCGACAAATAACACCGTAGCCACACCGGCTGCCCGGCGAGCTTTCGCTTTAGCAACCGCGTCGCGAATATCCTTAACGCCGGCGAGAACGGCAGACAGTTGCACAAAATGGGCTTGTGCTGCATCAGCAGCAATCCGCGCGAGAGTGGTTTTACCAACACCTGGAGGCCCCCATAGAAGAAAGGAATGCAATTGTCCTGTGGTTATGGCCACCTCGAGTGGTTTACCAGCCGCCAACAGGTGTCGTTGACCAACGAAACCGTCAAGGGTGTCCGGGCGCACTTTTGAAGCAAGAGGCTCGTGTAGCTTGCCCTCCGAAAACAATCCGCCCTGTGACTCCATGGAAGTCATGAACCAAGAGAAAGGCTAGCTGGCTTCATAGGCAGATTCAGGAATCACAAAAGCACCCGGTGAGGGCGCAGCTGTGGGATCAATTGTCAGGGTGATCACAATTCGCTGCTGCAGCCCGTCGATAATAATCATTTCATGCCGATCATTTTTGATATCCCGTAAAGTGATCGACTCAAAAAGATCACTCTCCTCTTTGGGCGCAAGGGTCAGTACGCCGTCAGCGCGGGAGATGTCAAAACGGGTTGTTAAGGCACCTTCACTAGCCATCAGCAGCTCGAGGGGCGAGCTGCTTGCATGATCAAGACGATCTACTGATGAGGTCTCAAGATCAAAATCCTGTTGCCACAAACTCTCCCCATCGCTGACAAAAGTCTGTCTACCGGGAGTCTGTATTTCCCATCGGAAAAGGCGGGGTTTCTGAAGCGCGAAGCGGCCGCTGCTGGTTGAGAGCCTCTGGCCATATTCATCGTCAATCCGCTGTTCAAAGTCTCCAACCAGTGTGTCGGTGGTGATAGGCCACAGCTCGCCAGCAAAAAGGGTTC
>Ga0181573_10003767_pt1 | contig 13232 bp, 10 predicted proteins | sample 101ome_25_FD_148643 | JGI IMG/M metagenome (GOLD analysis project Ga0181573, IMG submission 148643) | Coastal salt marsh microbial communities from the Groves Creek Marsh, Skidaway Island, Georgia - 101409BT metaG (spades assembly) | ecosystem: Environmental > Aquatic > Marine > Intertidal zone...
TCACGGTGACTTCAGCAGTCGACTGCTCACCCGTCTCCTTGTCATAGACAATGCGCTCACAGGTCACGGGCACCAGCTCGTCTTCAAACTTGCCCGCCTCGTAGGCCGCCGCCGCGCGCTGCTGAGATTGCAGACCGTACTCGTCCATAGCATCTCGGCTCACGTTGTATCGCGCCGCGACCACCTCAGCGGTCTGCAGCATCGGCATATAGATGTCTTTGTGCATGGCGAGCAATTCCTCGTCCGCTGCGCGATGGCGATTCATGTGCTCGTTCTGTACCAGAGAAATAGAATCAACCCCCCCACCAACGGCTACATCCATGCCGTCATGAATGACCTGCTTGGCCGCAGTCGCTACGGCCATCATGCCCGAGGAGCACTGGCGATCGAGCGTCATCCCCGACACGGTGACCGGCAGCCCCGCGCGCAGCGCGGCAGTGCGGCCGATGTTGCCGCCTTGGCTGCCCTGAGTTAGCGCGGCGCCCATGATGCAATCCTCAATGCGATCTGGCTCGATGCCAGCGCGCGCGACCGCAGCGCTGATGGCGTGTCCAGCCAACGTAGGTGACGCCAGATTGTTGAACCCCCCACGATAGGCTTTGCCAATAGGGGTTCGGGCGGTGGACACAATCACTGCTTCTCTCATGGTTACGTTCCTCTGTCTATGTACTGTTTGCTACTTACTGTTCGCTATGCACTGTCGGTGCTGGTTAAATTCTACAGGCACTAGGCCCTCGCTCTAGCGACTGGTGTCTCAGCGCCCCAGTCGCGAATGCGTTGCGGTCCGGCCTCAGTCTGGTCGACGTGACGATCTACCTGTCAGCTCAAGTCGAGTCCCAGCCCCTTGGCGGCCTGACCCACCATCTTGATGCTTTGCTCAAATCCTGCCTGCAGCGCGCGCTCGCCACCCTCAGAAATCTGTGCCCAATTTGCGGCGATACCTTCGGGCGTTTGATCGCCTTCCGGTAGCCACATGCCCTCTGTCTCAACAATCTTGGCAACAGCAAAAGCACCTGCGCCAGCGGCGAGTATGGTTCGCGTCGGTGCTTCTTCAGATACCAGAAACAGCACCGCGGGCGTGACGGTCTCCGGCGTCAGCAGCGCAAAGGCCTTTTCCTCAATCAAACCTTCCGTCATTCGCGTGCCCGCTGTGGGCGCGAGCGCATTAATCTTTACGTTGTACTTGGCTCCTTCCTGAGCGAGGGTATTCATCATCCCGATGACGCCCATCTTGGCTGCGCCGTAATTGGTCTGACCAAAGTTACCGTACAATCCGCTGGAGGAAGAAGTCACCACAATGCGGCCGTACTCTTGCTCCTTCATGATGTCCCAACACGTCTTGGTGCAATGGACTGTTCCCATCAGGTGCACATCGGTCACCAGCCGAAAATCGTCAACGGAACCCTTGGAAAAACTCTTGTCGCGCAGTATGCCCGCGTTATTCACCAGGATATCCACTCGCCCCCAACGCTCCATAGTCTGCGAGACCATATCCTGTACCTGAGCCAGATCTGCAACGTTGGCACCGTGTGCCATCGCCTCGCCACCCAGCGCCTCAATCTCGGCGACCACATCCAGAGAAGCCTGCGAGTTCGCACCTTCACCCGATACGGAACCACCCAGGTCATTCACCACTACTTTGGCACCCCGTTTGGCGAGCTCGATAGCGTGGCTACGGCCAAGACCTCCTCCGGCTCCAGTCACCACTGCCACTTTCCCGTCGTAACGAATTGTCATGTTCTGTCTCCCGAACCCTCAACCAATAATGGACATGCCCAGCCACTCCGCGTAGACCGCAGGCGTATCCTCCCCTTCTATCTCCACCGTCACAGCCTGCTTCACCAAAAATCGATTCGCATCTTTTCGGTCTACAGAGAGAATCTCACAGTGAGCGCGAACCCGCTTGCCGGCCCGCACCGGGTTGAGAAACCGCACCTTGTCCAAGCCATAGTTCACGCCCATCACGATGCCCTCTGGGTACACACCGTTTTCTGAACACAGCTTTGTCATCAAAGACAGTGTGAGAAATCCATGCGCGATGGTGCCTCCAAACGGGGTTTGCGCCGCAGCCGCCTCGTCAATATGGATGAACTGATGGTCCTCTGTGCAATCAGCGAAGGTATTAATTCGCTCCTGATCGATCTCGAACCATTCCCCAGGTGGCAGCTTTGTGCCCACTTGGTTTTCCATCTCCTCGGGTTTCACCATGGTCAACGCCATTACTGTCTCCTCGTCGTTATGAATCAGCCGTCACGGAATGTCGCGGCTACTTCTCCGGCTTCAGCCAAGTATTGTTTTATTTCATTGCGACCCACGACCATGCGATGGACGGCGTCTGGCCCATCGGCCAAGCGCAAGGTGCGCTGCCCTGACCACATCTCAGCCAGCGGCGTGTCTTGCGACACTCCGATGCCGCCGTGGATCTGAATCGCATCATCAATGACCTTGATCGCCATATTGGGGACCACGGTCTTGATCATTGAAATCCAGATGCGCGCTTCTTTGGGTGAGGTATGGTCCATCATCCACGCGGTTTTGAGAGTAAGGAGCCGCGCTTGTTCAATATTCATCCGAGCATCGGCGATGATGTCGATGTTACCGCCCAATTTGTATAGCGGCCTCCCAAAGGCCTCGCGCTCAGTGGCGCGCTCACACAGCAATTGCAGCGCTTTTTCAGCGGCGCCGATAGAGCGCATACAGTGGTGAATTCTGCCAGGACCCAACCGCCCCTGGGAAATCTCGAATCCCCGGCCAGGACCCAAAATGATGTTGTCTTTGGGTACCCGAACATTGTCCAGCTTGACCCGCATATGACCATGCGGCGCATCGAGCATGTTAAACACTTTGAGTGGCCTGACCATTTCGACGCCGGGAGTATCCAATGGCACCAGAATTTGCGATTGCTGAAGATGCTTTGGTGCATTCGGGTCAGTCTTGACCATGCAAATCATGATCTTGCACCGCGGGTCGCCCGCACCCGATGTCCAATGCTTCTCGCCGTTGATCACCCACTCGTCACCGTCTAGCTGGGCCGACGTACAGATGTTGGTCGCGTCTGAAGAGGCGACTGCAGGCTCTGTCATACCAAAACAAGACCGAATCTCACCCGCAAGCAACGGCTCCAGCCACTGCTTCTTTTGCGCTTCGCTCCCGTACTTGTGCAACACCTCCATGTTTCCCGTATCGGGTGCAGAGCAGTTAAACACCTCGGCTGCCAACCGAGACTTGCCCATCTCCTCCGCTAAATAGGCGTACTCAACCGTATTGAGCCCGGAACCCTCGTCACCCGTCAGAAAAAAGTTCCACAGTCCTGCTTCGCGCGCGCGGCTCTTCAGTTCGTCAAGAATCTGATGTTGACGATCAGTCAACTCAAACGGATCGCCCACCTCGATTTCAGCAATGTATTCACCTTCGACCGGGAGAATGTGGGCAGCGATGAAAGCTCTCACTTGCTCGAGCACCGGCGCCACTTTTTCGGAAATCCCTAGATCCATCTGTTACTCCTCGATTCATTTCCTGACCACACTTCATGGATTTGCTTGTGGGGTCATCTCAACGCTGGCACATAATGACATAATATATGCCATTACATCTATGGCGCGCTCAGCTCGTCAACGCGATCCTCTGCCTGAGCAGAAAGGTCGTCGACATTAGCCTAGCTGGGTATCAGCGACAAGGAGAATCAAAGTCAGCTGCGGTTGTGGAACGATCAGGCACAGGAAGAGGGGCAAATCTTGGCGTCCTAGCGGCTTTGCGGCCGCTCGGCTAACTGATGCGTTGGTCCGACCAGGGAGCGGGTAGTCAGGGCAACTTATGTGGGGATGGGTAAGATCAAGGACTCTTTCACCTGCTCCATCACCACGTAACTGGTAGATTCCTGGACCCCTGGCAACGTGAGCAGTGTTTCACCCAACAAGACCCGGTAAGCACCCATATCAGCCACTCGGGCCTTGAGAAGGTAGTCGAAATTACCTGAAACCAAATAGCACTCCTGAACCTCGGGCAGATCCATTGCCCGCGCGGTGAATTCCTCAAAAATATCCTGCGCAGTGCGATTCAAGCGAATCTGAACAAATACGACTAACCCACGGTCTAATGCTGAAGGACTGAGCACTGCCTGATAATGCTGAATGACCCCGTCACGCTCTAGCCGCCGGACTCGCTCTTTACACGGCGTCGTACTGAGGCCAACTTTCCGCGCAAGCTCGGTGTGTGGCGTGCGCGCATCCTGTTGCAACAAGCGCAAGATATTTCGATCGATTCGATCCAGTTTATATGACTGATTGGCCATGCTATGCGGCACCTATTGCTCTGCAAGAAACGGGGAAAACATATATTTCCCAACTTATTTTATCCATAATAATAGTTACTTAAACCTATATAATTAGAAAATAAATATTAACTATCTTTTTTTTCTATATATTTTGGATTATGTGACCTTCTCATCAAAACGCCTCAAATCAGAGAATAGCGGCCATCGCTCAATAGTGAGATATGGCCATGTTGATAGGTGTACCAAAAGAGATCAAAGCGCAGGAATTTCGCGTTGGGATGACGCCAGCGGGCGTCCGTGAATTGGTGGCCGCCGGTCATCGCGTGATCGTGGAAGCCGGTAGCGGCGAAGCCATTGGCCTGTCTGATGACCTTTACAACGCCGCGGGCGCAACAATCATCAAGACCGCAGAGGAAATATTTGGCGAGGCGGAGATGATCGTTAAAGTCAAAGAGCCGCAGGCGCACGAATGTCGACAGCTGCGGCCCAATCAGATGCTCTTCACTTACCTTCATTTGGCCGCCGACCCGCAACAAGCTGCCCTGCTCATCGCGTCTGGCGCCACATGCATCGCCTATGAAACCATCACTTCAGCTAGGGGAGGGCTCCCTCTGCTCGCACCGATGAGTCTGGTCGCGGGCAGACTTTCTGTTCAAGCCGGCGCACATCACATGGAGATTCATCAGGGGGGGAATGGCACCCTGTTGGGCGGTGTCCCGGGGGTTCAGCCCGGGAAAGTACTGGTACTGGGCGGTGGAGTCGTTGGCAGCAGCGCCATTCGTGTGGCCTTGGGCATGGGTGCCGAGGTGACGGTAGTGGATCGCTCAGTCGCGCGCCTCGGCGAACTGGACGAACAATACACGGGGCGCTTGCGCACGATTGCTTCTACGGCGGCGGCCGTTGATCAATATGCCCGGGAAGCTGATCTGATTATCGGCGCCGTACTGATTCCGGGGGCCTCCGCTCCGAAGCTGATCAGTAGGGATCTGTTGGCCCAACTCAAACCGGGCACCGTGATGGTCGATGTTGCGATTGATCAAGGCGGCTGCTTCGAAACTTCAAAACCCACCACCCACGCAGACCCAACCTATGTGGTCGATGGTGTAGTCCATTACTGCGTTGCCAACATGCCGGGCGCGGTGGCCAGAACAGCCACCATGGCGCTCACCAATGCGACACTCCCTTATGTATTGCAATTGGCCCAGGGAGACGTGGCGTCGGTTTTGCTCTCTGACCCCCACTTTGGCGCAGGACTCAACGTGTACGATGGCCGGTTGACCCACAGCGCGGTGGCGGCTGCACTGGAGGCACCTTTCGTTCCCGCATCCGAAGCACTTCAAGCGCCGATGCATCTGCGAACTGCATGAGGCGAACACCGAACGAGAAATAAAGTGAACCCAGAATCAAAGTACAGCTTCTTGTGGAAGAGAATTTCCTGCACACTCAGAGCAATCAGTGGCTAATACGGAGCGGGCACTCCATGCATCGAGTCAACTCTGATATCGAGGCCCTATCAGCATCGATCTGGGCATACGCCATGGATCGGTTACGGATGGATCCCCCCACTATCGACCACCCCTTGCCGGAAGCGACTCTGGAAAAACTAGCGGGCCAGACCATCACAGAGGAGGGTCTGGGCGGCGAGCGCGCGCTGAAGCTGTTTATCGATACGCTGGCGCCCGCCTGTATTTCCGAGGATCACCCACGCTATCTGGCTTTCGTTCCCACCGCTCCATCGGAAGTCTCGACGCTTTTTGACCTCATTGTCGGTGCATCGAATATTTGCGCGAGTAGTTGGCTGGAGGGTGCCGGCGCAGTCTATGCCGAAAATCAAGCGCTGCGCTGGATAGCCGATATCGCGGGCTTCTCGCCTGAAGCCGGCGGTGTGTTTGTGAGTGGCGGCACAGCGGGGAATCTCTCCGCACTGGTCGCTGCACGTCACGACTGGCGACAAAGATCACCCAACCATGATCGTCAACGTGGCCTGATTATCTCGTCGCGCGGAGCACACGCATCGGTAGATCAGGCTGCGCAGGTGATGGATGCCGACCTCGTTCAGTCTGGTGGCCACCTACTGACGGGGAAAGATGTCGCCAATACCATTGCCGCGCTCTCCTCAGAGGATCGATCACGCTTGTTCGCGGTGGCCTGCACTGCCGGCACCACCAACCTAGGCATCATTGACGACATGCAGGGCATTGGCGATGTCTGCGCAGCCGAGGACCTCTGGTTTCATGTCGACGGCGCCTACGGCGGAGCCGCGCTGGCCGCACCCTCGACGCGGGCGCTATTCAACGGCATTGAGCGAGCAGACAGCTTTATCGTCGACCCCCACAAATGGCTCTTTGCGCCCTTTGACTGTTGCGCGCTCATCTATGCGGACCCGGCCAAAGCGCGCAAAGCCCACCGTCAACACGGCGACTATCTCGAGGTGTTCTATGATGGCATTTGGAATCCCAGCGACTACGCCCACCATCTGTCCCGACGGGCGAGGGGCCTGCCATTCTGGTTCAGTCTCGCAGTCCACGGCACGCGGGCGTATGCCGACGCGGTGGAAACCACCCTCGAGTGTGCCAGGGAGGCGGCGGCCATGATCGAGGAGCACCCCCATTTGGAGATGGTTACCGAGCAGAGACTTTCCATCTGTGTATTCCGACGCAAGGGGTGGTCACCAGAACAATACAAGGTCTGGAGCGACCAATTACTCGAGAGGGGCGACGGCTTGGTGACCCCCACCAAGCACGAGGGTGAAACAGTACTGCGCTTTTGCATTGTCAATCCGCGCACCAGTCGAGCGGATATCCAGCTCATACTCGATTCTCTCTAAGGCCGCAGTGACCTGCGCCGCCACAGTCATTCACCTGGCTCTGCGGGATTCGCTTTAAGCAAATAAAGAAACGCCACTAAGCCTGCGCGCATCCCCCGACGAGCAAGCCAAAAAAAAACAATTCTTGCGACTCCCCTTTTGGGTGTCATGCCGATGTGGTAAGACATTGGGAGGCAACCCAGCAAGTGGTCGCCGTAAACCAAAAAAAAGGGGGAACACAATGAAACAGACTCTTATCGCACTACTACTATTCACTCTGAGTGCGTGTGGCAGTGATCAGCCGGCCGAACCCGCACCCACTGCACCAGCGCAGGAAGCTGAGCCTGTTGCAGAAGCCAGCGAAGGACCCCAGGTCCCCGCTATGGTCGAATTTGTTTGGCATCAGCGCGCGGAGGGCTTCACCGAAGAAAACCTATGGTCGCACGCCGAATACTGGTCGAACGTGGCCGCGGAGGCTGACTGGGGACTGATGCTGGCGGCCGTTATGACGCCCAAGGTAGAAAACGACAACTTTGACTTTCTCTGGGTAATGGCCTGGCCAAGCCAGGAAGCGCGCGATAACGCGTGGAGCGACTGGGCCGCGAATCACGAAGCGGCTTGGCTGGAACTCACCCAAAACACCTTTACGTACTCAGCAGAGCACGCTTATGGATTCGCGCCCTCGCCCGGCCGTCAAGCCTCTGCCCCCAATCGCAGTGGACGTGGCGTGGCGGACTTCCTTTTCTGTGAATACAACGAGGGCAAAGGCGAGGCGGATCGAAAAGCTTTCGAGGCGCTTCACGCCGCATATATGGACGGTTATGAAGCCGAGGTAGGCCCGACCAGCTACTGGTGGACTGTGATGACGCCACTCTTTGAACTCGCTGATCAAAATACGCCCGATTATATGTGGGCAAACTTTTGGGCAACCGACGCTGAGCGGGAAGCAGGATATGCCGCGTACGCTAACGCCTCCCATGCTGCCAAAGCGATGGAGGATGCGACCTGTCAGGATCCCGTGGCGTTTGATTCACGCGTGATCTTCGCCCCACAAGGCTAATCATATTTGCATATGCCCGGCGCAAAGCCGGGCTTTCCTAAAACGGGCAACCCTCGTTATCCTATCCGCGGCCTCCTTCACCGCCCCTAATACGCATAAGAGTTAAAGGGCACGACGCGAGCGTCCACTGAGCTCGGGCCGAAAATAATTCGAATAGCGAGAACTGATGCATGTCCGACACCTTCTTGTGTGCCTACACACTCAATGGCGATGGATCGGGTACTCCGATCGATGAAGCTCGCCTGAAAGCGCTTGGCGAGGGGGCTCCACCTGTTTGGGTGCATCTCAGCGCCCGCTCCTCTGCGGCGAGAACGTGGCTCGCAGAGGAGGCCTCCCTGCCTGATGCGGTCGTGGTCGATGCGCTGCTTGCTGAGGACACCCGCCCGCGTCTGTTGAGCCGAGCAGAAGGCGTCTTGCTCATACTGCGCGGAGTAAATCTCAACGACAATGCTGAACCGGAGGATATGGTATCGATTCGTATCTGGCTGGAGCCACGGCGCTTGGTCTCGGTGCAACTGAGAGATTTGCGTGGCGTCTCCGAAATGCGACGGCTGCTCGAGTCCGGCTCGGGGCCTATAGACATTCCTGATCTGATCACCACATTCATCCAGGGCTCCATCGTGCGGCTTTCGCCCGTCTTGCGGGATATCGCTGACTGCATTGACGAGATGGAAGATCGTATTTTGTCAGCCAAGCTCTCCGGGCTCCGCGAAGAGATCATCTCGGTTCGCCGCAAAACGATTATTTTCAACCGCTTTCTCGCTCCTCAAGAGGATATCGTGCAACGCTTGGGCAGCGTTCAGGCGGTGTCATTTGACAGCGAGTATCGCGGACGCTTACTCGAGGCGCACAACGATATCGCTCGGTTTGTAGAGGACCTTCAGGCATTGCGGGAACGCGCCCACGCCGTGCAAGACGAGATCGGCAACATTCTCTCGGAGAAACTCAGCCGCAATACCTATGTTTTCTCCATCATTGCGTCCATCTTCCTACCTCTGAGCTTTTTGACGGGGTTACTCGGCATTAACTTAGAAGGTATCCCCGGCGCCCAAGACCCCGAGGCATTTCTTGTCTTTTGCGGCATTTTGATTTCTGTCGTCGCGGTTCAGATCGCGATCTTCAAAAAATTGCGGTGGTTCTAGAACAATCGCGAAAGGAGGCTATATGAGCAGCTTTGATCTCAAGAAATGGTGGTCTCTCGACCCAGAAGCCGAGGCAGCGAGTGAAGATAATCCGTTGACACCACTAACGGCGGAGCAGCGGAGGCCTGGCGGCCCTCTTCTAGCCCTCGCCTTTGGCTGGGGTTTTTTGATCACCGGGTTACTGGCTGGCGGTGCACTGGGTAGCGGCGTGACCCTGTGGGGCGACCTCATGTGGTACTCCTTATTAGGGAGCGCCATCAACTTTGTGATTGGTGCGCTAGTGGGCTACATGGCGTGGCGCACCGGTTGCAACAGCACACTCTTGTTTCGCGCCGTTTATGGCGAGATGGGTGCCTTTGTTCCAGTTCTGTTTATCGCATTGCTGACGATTGGCTGGCAGGGGATTGTGGTGGGCGCCTTCGCTCAAATCTGGACACAGGCCCCCGGCACAGCGCTTTACTACGGCGTGGCGATCTTTGCCGGCCTGCTTTACACGGGCACGACATTGTTTGGCGTGAAAGGGATAGAACGAGTAGGTATTCCCGCCATGCTTGGCCTGGTGGCAGTCGGCCTCTACGCGGCCTGGATCAATATCGATCGTGCGGGCGGCTTATCAGCGGTTGAGGCACTGTCCGCCAGCAAAGTGGCGGAGTCACCGATCACCGGGATGGAGGCGATCAATATCGTGGTCGGGGCCTGGATCGTCGGTGCGGTGGTCATGGCCGAGTATGTCAGATTTGCTCGGAGCTTTTGGATTGCGATGGCCATTCCCTTTGTGGTGCTGGTAGTGGATCAGCTGTTTCTGAATCTGGTCGGTGCGCTGGGCGCGGTGGGGAGCGGTACGCCCGACTTCACGGCTTACTTGGGCACGCTGTCGGGCTTCGCAGCGATTTTTGGTCTCATCGGCATGACCCTGGCGCTCTGGACAACGGGCGACACCAATCTGTATCTCCCCAGCGTGCAGACGGCAAGTCTGTTTAGACGACCCAAGCGGGTCACGATCGTGATCTGCGGCGCGCTGGGTACCATTTTAGGGTTGGGTATTTATCAGATGTTCCTGGGTTGGATATCGCTTCTCGCGACGGTGGTCCCACCCATCGTGGGACCGGTGATCGCCGAGTACTACCTCATAAGAGGCAAACCCAGCGAATTTGCCAGCGACGAGCGACTGAACTGGCCCGCCATCGTTGCTTTCGCGGCGGGCGCCTTGATCGCCGGGGGCAACGGCCGGGAAGGGTTCCCTGTTGCTCTGGAGCTTTCACCCTCCCTGCTCGGGCTGATCGTGTCTTTGATGGTGTACACCGTATTGAGGATGCTAACCCGATCGCCTGATGTAAGGGCGCAGTGATATGACCCGGACAACCACCAGCGTCATTGTGGCGCTGACCGCTCTGCTCGGGGTGACTGCGTTCACCCCCTGGCTGATCGGCGAGGCCCGCGGCACTCGAACAGCGTCCGAGGTGCCAGCCGCCTACCCGCTCACTTTCCCCGACGACTTTGCCTGGGGCGTCGCCGTGGCAGCGCAGCATGTGGAGCATCAGCAGCCAAGCGACTGGACGGCCTTCGAGCGCCGGGTGATCGCGGAAGGGAATACCGGTACCGGTGATCGACCAGGGCAAGCCAAGCCCGGCCACATCAGAGATCTCGATTTGGTGTCTGAAGAGGTGCGCAGAAAGAAAGTCGATTTCGACGGCCGCTTCGAGGATGATTTTGCGGCACTCTCACAGCTCGGGCTTAATAGTTACCGGTTCAGCATTTCGTGGGCACGGTTGTTCCCCAGCGCGGACATGACTGAGCCCGATGCCGCGGGAGTCGCTTTTTATCGCAAGGTGATTGAAAGCGCCAAGGCGAACGGGCTGGCACCCCACGTCTCGCTATTTCATTTCTCCACGCCCGAGTGGTTTTGGAAAGAGCAAAATGGCAAGCGTGGGTGGGAGCGCACCGATGCGCTTGACCATTGGCGTCGCTATGTCAGTGCGGTTTCCAAGCTCCTGGGCCCTGACGTAAATTTCTGGTGTACCTTGAACGAGCCCATGGTTTACGTGCTGTGGGGCTACATGGAGGGCATTTTTCCCCCGCTCGAGCAACGCGCAGCGCCGGTCGATGTGGCGCCAGTCGTGGCGCAGCTACTAAAAGCTCACGCAACTGCCTACAAGATCCTCCATAAGGATGCGGCATCTCGTGGTCAAACCATCTCTGTCGGGCTGACCCAACACACCCGTGCTTTTGAACCTTGGCGCAACTGGCACATTCTGGATAGGCTCGCTGCCGGCTTTGTTCAGCAAGCTTTTATATGGGACGTTTTTGACGCGATCGAGAGCGGCACCTACGCGATGACCGACACGGATTTCGCGACCACTATCGATGGGCTGGCTGGCACTCAGGATTACGTAGGCATCAATTACTACGGTCGGTTTTATGTACAAATGGATTTCGACGCCATGGCGGCGGGCCCTGTTACCCACACCAATGATCCCGCCGACTCCGAAGAACTGACCAGTGACCTCGGTTGGGCGCTCTACCCTATCGGATTTAGCCACGTACTTGAGGAAGCCTGGCAACGCTACGGCAAGCCGATTCAAATTTTAGAAAACGGCATTGCCGACGCCTCTGACCCCGATGCACTGAGGCAAACTTTCCTCGTCAGTCACCTGCGCGAGGTGTGGTATGCAATGAATGTCCTGGGCGTGGACATCGATGGCTACTTTCACTGGTCTCATCTCGATAATTTTGAGTGGGCAGAGGGCTTTGGTCCGCGTTTTGGGTTGTTCGCCGTAGATTACGACAACAATTTCGAGCGCACCGCACGCGATAGCGCGGCGCTTTATGCCGAGATCATCCGCACAGGAATCACTGAAAACGCGTGGGAGTTAACGCGAGGTCCCTACTAGCGCTCCCGCATGGGATCAATGAAGCCCGTCACGCCGAGATGTTTCTCCCTTAGTGTGTTCCGGCCAGAGAGATCGGTTAATCTCTGGCCCAAACCGATGCGGCTCGGCAACCTGACAAAAAAAACACAGTTGACTGTTTTTCGCGTCAGCGGTACCTTCCCTACTCGCTCGCGGGATAGTGGAAACCGCCCGCGCGTCGCATACGCGATGGATCGCGATGCGATGTCAGCCCAACCGGGGAAGCCATCAAAAACAAGACGTCCAAGGAGACCCATCGTGTCCATTCCAAAGGAAACCCTGTTGCACGCGTATCGTACGATGAAAACGATCCGCGAGTTTGAAGAACGCGTCAACGCAGAAATCATGAACGGGCAAATTCCTGGTTTCACCCACCTATATACCGGTCAAGAGGCCAATGCGGTGGGCGTATGCGCGCATCTGGATGAAAGCGACACCATCATTTCCACGCACCGCGGCCACGGACACTGCATCGCCAAAGGGGCGGAAGTCTCGGGCATGATGAAGGAACTGTTTGGCTCCTCGGAGGGCCTCTGTAAAGGCAAAGGCGGCTCTATGCACGTCGCCGACATCGACAAGGGTATTCTCGGCGCTAATGGCATTGTCGCTGGCGGCCCGCCCATTTCCGTCGGCTCCGCCTTGGCGGCCAAGATCCGCAAAAACGGCAAGGTTGCGGTGTCTTTTTCCGGAGATGGCTCCGTCAATCAGGGCACCTGCTTTGAGGCCATGAATATGGCCGTGGTCCTTCAGGCACCGGCCGTTTTCGTAATTGAAAACAACTATTACTCGGAGCACACTTCGATCAACTATGCCGTGGGCTGCGATGATCTCAAGGCGCGCACGGAGGCTTTCGGCTTTCCGGTGTTCGTTGCCGATGGCGCCGACTTCTTCGCCGTTTACGAAGCAGCTGGCAAAGCGATTGCCCATGCTCGCGCAGGCAACGGACCCGCAGGCGTGTTTGCAGAACAAGGTCGCTACCATGGCCACTTTGTTGGTGACCCGCAGGCGTATCGTGCCGAGGGCGAATTAGAGGACTTGCGTG
>Ga0181573_10003768_pt1 | contig 13230 bp, 10 predicted proteins | sample 101ome_25_FD_148643 | JGI IMG/M metagenome (GOLD analysis project Ga0181573, IMG submission 148643) | Coastal salt marsh microbial communities from the Groves Creek Marsh, Skidaway Island, Georgia - 101409BT metaG (spades assembly) | ecosystem: Environmental > Aquatic > Marine > Intertidal zone...
CGGCGTTACAAATGGGTCTCCTCGCCATCGCGTGCGGGCAAACGCTCGACCACATCCCGCTCCTCTTCGAGACCCACGAGGCGCAAAAACACGCCATCTCCTCTTTAACCGAAAACTTCGGCTACTTTACCTTCGCCGCCACGTCCTATGCCACCGCGCAGTACACCAAAGCGTACTTCTCGCACCCCGGATGGAAAGAGAGCGCAAAGATACGCGCCGAGCGAAGAGACGCGCGACGCGAACACCTCCGAGCGAGCGTCCGAGACATTCGCGATTCCGCAAAGACAAAGTACGATTCTTTTAAGCGGACGAGCGCGGAGAAAATATCGGAAGAATATCGGAGTAGAAGGCGACGACGACGTCGAGAACACGAAGAGGCGGCGGCGCTGCGCGTAGAACGCGTGGAGTAAAAGTAGCGTAGCATGTGATAAGGGCACGGCGATATAGAATTTTTCAGATTTTCAGAAACACAAAACACGGCACAAAAATTCAAAACGCTCCAAAACTTAAGCGCCGCGCGGAGAAGATACGCGCGCATAAAATGTCCGACTCCCCGAATGAAATGCCGTCGTTGTTCGACGAAGCCGCCAAAACCAATCTCTTCCACGCGCGAAACGCCGTCGCGCACTGTAAACTCGCCTGGAAAGAGTACTCCGAAGTCCTCGGAAACGCCAGAAACATCGCCTTTCCCGGGAAAGAATCGGAAGAAGGAACGACAACGGTTTTCGACTCGAAGCGATGCGAAGTGGCGCGAGAAAAGCTGCAAGCGTCGATCGAACACGTCGAGCGAACGTACGAGGAGGTGAAAAGGGATACTTTTTTAGAGCCGCTGTTGAGAGAGGCGAGGAAATCGAGGCCGCCGCACGCTCTTTCGCCGAAAGAGGTGAAGGAAAGGAGCGTGTTTTTTGGCGCTTCGCTGGGGAATTTGTTGTCGCACTACGAGGGGAAGTTTCGTCTGGCGTCGTCGAGAGGTTTTGAGAACGAAGACTTGAAGAAGTCGAGGATGAGAACGAAAACAATCGAGAAGAAGATGAAACAGTTGATCGGTGGGCCGACGCCGTACGATGGGGCGTTGGTCGTGTACGCGGTGGACGAACGCGGGAAGCGCGTCGGGTTCAACGCCGCGGAGGTGAACGAGCGATGTCGCGTCGTGAAGGCGGTATCGAGCGGGAACTTTGAGTGTCGGGTGCCGTGGGACGGATGGAACATCGAGAGTATTTTAGGGCTGGAGATTGGGCCGGACGACTGGAAGAAGAGAGAGGAAGAGGAGAGAGAAGAGGAGAAAGACGAAGACGAAGACGAAGGAGAGCGGACGAAGAAGAGAGCGAAGACGGTTGCGAAGAAGAGCTGGACGGATGGTCCGGACGATGCGAAGAAAAAGGACGAGGACGCTTCTTCTTCGATGATATCGGAGTTCGCGAAAGTGTCGTTGCGGAAAAAGAGCGTGGCTGAAATGATGAACGAAACGAACGACGAGAAAGCGTTCGAAAAGTTCACGGAAATGGCCAGGGAAAGAGCGAAGGAAAACATAAAAAAGTATTGCGGCGAAGACGGGAAGAAAGGAGCGGCGGTGATGGCGTTGGCGATGTTGTTAGAATGGTTTGAAGATTTTCACGCGACGAGTCAAGCGGCGAAGAATGCGAACGGCGACGGAGAAATGCAAGCGGATCCGAGGACGTGCGGAGTGGAGGTGCCTAAACGGTATTTACCGGAGTATTACAAGGACAGCGAGACGAAAGATATGACGTACCAAGACGTATTAAAGCAAGAACGAGCAAAGGAGGAAGAGGAGAAGAAGAAAAAGAAGAAAAAGAACGAAGAAAATGAAGATGAGAAGGAGGAGGAGGAGGAAGAAGAAGAAGAAGAAGAAGAAGGCGAGCTCAAGGAATAGACAGACACGTGCTCTAAAATAGAGAGATAGAGAGAAACAATGATAGACGACTTTAGACGGCTTTAGAACTTTAGAAATAGAAATTGCGATTTATAGATACTACTAGAACAAACTACGGGTACGTGTGCGTACAAATTCTCTACTTGAGGCTATCTAAGTAATCCATCTTCTCGTCAATCGTCAATAAGCTTTCTTCGTCCAGTGTCCAACCCATGGCGTCTTCAAAATCCTTAATCTGTTCGGCATTCTTCGCACCCGGGATTGGAATCGTGCCTTTCGCGATGCAATAATTCAACATCACGGATACGCTCGATTTCCCTCCGCTGTTCACTTGACCGATGAAATCGCACAGTTTATTCATGATGACGTATTTCTCTTCGATTTCAGTCGTCTTCAACGCCTTCAAAGGCGAATACGCGACAACTTTCACGTCTCGATCTTTACAGCTCTGCAACAATCCATCCTTTTCCGGTTTGCGGTTCAAAATTGAATATTCAATTTGATTGCTCGCCAACGGAATGCCTCTTTTATCTAAAATATCGTACGCTTTCTCCAACTGCTCCTTATTATAGTTACTCACGCCGACCGCTTTCGTCAAACCTAAATCTAAACTCTCCTCGAGTGCGCTCATCAACACTTCTTGCGAGAAGGAAGGGAACGGAAAGTGAATCGACCACAAGTCCATCGGCCGATTCATTCGTTTCACGCTGTCCTTCCCGGCTTGCACCAACGCGTCTTTCCCGAGTCGAAACCCGCCTCCTAACAGCGCGTTCGTCCACGGTATCGTGAACACTTTGCTTCCGACGACGACGTCGTCGTCGTCTCCTTCGTCCGCCAAAGCGCACCTCGAAAGAATGTATTCCGAGCTTTGTTCATATTTCAAGCTCTTATATCCGTACACCTCCGCGGTGTCGAAAAAGTTTATTCCGGCTCGTCTCGCGCGCGAATACGCCGCTATTAAATCTGTTTCGCGGTAGGATTCGTTAAATCCGTACTTTTCGTCGCCCCAGGCGATGGTGCCCAATCCGATTTCGGATATCGGAATGTTTTCCCCGTCTCTCGTTTTAAGATACGGAAGAGAAGAAGAAGAGGAGGAGGACTCGAGAGACGCTCTCGTTCTGCCACCACCGCTTCGTCTTCCTCCTCGAATCGACGATGGCGTCGTCGCGGGTATCGAGAGAGCAGCACGCGCTGGAGGAGACATGCGTGATGCTCTCTGTGCGGGGTGTTTTCGCGGATTCGCGCGTAAATGTGAAGAACTCACGCACGGGAAATTCGAAACAAAAAGAGCGCTCGTGTTATCGTTCACGTAAAACAAGATGTCCTCCGAGCGGCAACAATCAGAACAATCGCAACAACAAGAACAACAACAACGAGCGCTGCGTCGCAAAATCCTCGGCGACAGGGCGATTCTGAAGCGCGCACGCGCGATGACTGGAACGGCGTTCGACGCGTGGAAGAAACGAGTGCGGTTAGTGCAAAGAGTCTCGCGATTTCAGCGCAAAAGGGAAGCGCGGGAAAGGAAAAGACTGCTCTGGGCGTGGCGCGTGGTGGCGATGAGAGAGCGCAAAGAGAGAGAAGAGAGGAGGAGGTTGGTGAGGACGGCGTTTCGGGCGTGGTTGGCGCGGGTGAGAGCGAGAAATAGGAGAGGAAGCGATGATGATGCAGAAGAAGAAGCAGATAACGGTAAAAAGGAGGAAAGGAGAAGAGAGAAGGAAGAAGAAGAAGACTGCGAGAAAGAAAAGGAAAAAGAGAGAAACAGTTTACTCGCGCGAAGGATGTTTCATCGATGGCACGCGTCCGCGCTGACGAGGAGACGGAACGAACGGGAGAAAGAATTCATCAAACTGGAAGTTCGGGAGAAGTTTATCGCGGCGAAAGCGAGAGAAACGAAAGCGAGGTGGAAGTCGGAGGCGAGGAGGACGCGCGCGTGCCAGTACGCGTTGGAGACGTTGAGGATAGCCGCGGTGAAAGATTTAGAGGGCGAGAAAGAGAATGCGTGCGAACGCAATAGTAAAGAAGAAGACGAGAAGTTCTCGCATAAGAGACGGGAGAGATTGCGAGAGGCGTTGATGAAACAGAAAGCGCGCTTGTTGGAGGAAATCGAGAGGGAGGAAAATCGAGAACGAATACGAGCTCGATTTGGAAACTAGAAAAAATCCCTCGCTGTCGTCAGGACATCTGGTAGTTTAGCGTAGCGATAGAATTAGTGTAGCGTATATGTAGGGAAACCTTTAATTACGAAATGTTTATATTATAAGAGCTAATATATTTATTTGCTAGTTTTTCAAATCGCCGACGAGACCGTTTGCAATTTAATAGTCGTCGTAATGGCGAACCTTCTTCGGCGGCGCGGACAAGAAGTCGGTGTATTCTTGCGCCGGCGCTTTTTGCCACTTGTTCTCCGCCCACAAGTCCGGAGTCAAGAACTCGTACGTAGATCTCAAGGCGAAGTACGTCGCCTTGACAAAGTTACCCAACGTTCTCGTGTGGCCTCTGGAGCACGTAAACACGTCGTGAATACCCGCCATGACTAAAACCTTCTTCGGCGTTTGCGCAGCAACGACACCGGTACCCTTCGGCGCCGGAATCAAACGGATGTGAACGGAACCGCACTTGCCGTGCACCTTAGTCGGCACGGTGTGCGGCGCGCCGAGCGCGGCGCCCCAATAGCCTCTTCTCACCGGAACCATGTTCAACTTGGCCAAAATCATAGACCCTTGAATAGAGTGCGCGACTTCCTTGCACGCCTTCACGCCCAAACCAATGTGGCCGTTGGTGTCCCCGACGACAACGAACGCTTTGAATCGCATGCGCTGACCCGCGGAGGTTTGCTTTTGCACCGGCATGATCTTCATGACTTCATCCACCAAGTTGGCGCCGATGAAGTAATCGACGATTTGGTACTCTTTGATCGGAATGGAGTGGAGGTAGATTTGCTCGAGCGATTTGATTTTACCCTGTGCGTGTGTAAGAGTGAAATGAAAGTGAATAATTGGTGAGCATACAATGTTCGCATCGATAAAACCGGGAGGACATTTCGAGCAAAAACGCGCTCGACCGGGGAAAAAAGCCCTCGAAAAGCCCTCTTCTGAGAGCGAGAAAAAAAAAAAATTAACGCGCGCGGAAATCGCGCGCGACGAACGCCTCGCGACCTTTACGCGACGACGCAAACGCCGCCAAAACATCGACCAAGAACTTTTCGAACGCGTTCAAATCGTTCCCGTCGCGGAGATTTCGCGCGTCCTAATAATCAAAAGATGCGTCGACTGTGTACACGTACCGCTTGTACCAATCTCCCCAACTTCGTGCACGGGGTCCAGACGTCCTTGTCCTCCTTCCCTCTGCCGCCGCCTCGGCCGCGACCACCGCCTCGGCCTCTGCCGCCTCTGTCGCCACCGCGTCCGCGTCGGTCGCCTCTGTCGCCGCCGCGACCGAAGCCGCGAGAAAATCCGCCTCTGTCAGATTCTTCAGCCATCGTTTCGTGTTTTGTTTTCTTTTCTCTTTTGTGCGTAAAAAAGTGAAGACGAACGAGAACAAAAAATACACACGCTAACAACTACACGCACGCAGAGACGAGAAAGCTTTACGAAAGAAGAGGATTTTAAGGGAGCACACACAACACGTCTTTAATTTCAAAAAGTTACACAAGGTAATACAAACCAACACGCGCGAAAATTAGTATTCGTAGCAGAGTTTAATCTTCCTTCAGTTGTTTTCTCAGCGGCGACTGGCGGCTGAGCAAACGCGCGGAGTTTACGGCTAAGCGGACGAAGTGGAACTGCGCGAGCGCGAACCAGGCGGCTTGGATGCCAAAGCCGGCTTTTAAGGTGAGACCTAAACCGATCCAGGCTAAGAGCGCGTTCGGGACGTACGCTAAGGACATGAATTTAGTATCTCTGCCGGCGAGTAAGCATCCCTCGGAGGCCATGGAGCTGGTGTGTAAGAGCAACGCCAGCGAAGATACCGGGGAGATTTCTTTCATGAGGGCAGCCACGGTGCTGTCCGTGGTGAATGAATACGGGAAATAGACTGGGACGATTCTAGAGGTAACCGCGGAGAAACACCCGATGCATAACGCAGCGATCAGTAAGCGTTTGGTCATTTCGAACGCTCTCGTTTCGTCGCCTAATTGGGCCGGTAAGAACGTTTGGGCGGCTTGCGACACGCCGTCGCCAATAACCGCGAAGAAGAAATACACGGTGAACATGACCCCGTTCGCGGCAGAAAATGCCGGACCTAAAGCTGTCCCAGAACGAATCGTACTTCCAACGAAAATGGCTTTCACCAGCGTCACGAAAAATACCGGAGTGGCGATCTTTCCAATGCGACTAATCGAGGCTAAACTCGGCAATCGCAAAGGCATTCGCAACGGCGGAGGCCCGTTTAACCGGTAGCCCAAATCATCCTTTCTCGCGTCGCATTTCTTTCCTCTCGTGATCATCGCTCTGACGAACAAAACGGTCACCACAACTTGCGCGAAAGTCGTCGCCCACGCCACCCCAGCGATCCCGGCTTTAAAGGAAAACACCGCCACAAAGTCGCCGACGCCGTTGACCGCGGCGGCGACCAACGTCGCCTTTAAAGGCGTGTACGGATCCTCCGTCGCCAAGTGCGCGGATTGCATCACGGAACACGCGATCGCTGCTGGGAACGCCAACAGTCTAATTTTTGCATACGTCGCCGCGTACGGAATTAACGCCATGGAATTCGCGCCGACGTACTTCGTCAACCCTGGAATGTGAAACGCAAAAAGAAACGCGGCGACGACGCACCCCATCCCGGTGCTCATAACCAAAACATCATTCACCGTTTTCGCATCTTCCTCCACCGCTTCCGGCGTATTCTTTCTCCTCGCCACGATCCGATCTCTCGCAATCAACGTCGTCGCGCTCACCGCAAACGCCGAACACAAAATATAACACGTGTGCCCGACGTACACGCTCGCCGGCGATATCGCCGCCAACTCGATCGTCGACGTCAACCCAACCATCGCGGTATCTAACAAGCTCAAAATTGGATCGCAAAGCCATATCGCCATCGTCGGTAACGTAAACGCAATCAGTTCTGCCACCGAGGTAACTTTTGCCGTTTGCGGTGACGGCGTCGTGTTCTCGATTGACTCTTCCGTGAGGTCTCGTTTTTGCATCTCGTTGATATCCTCCGTTATGATTTCAGAATCTGGAGGCGAGAGCAAGATGTCATCCACCGAGGAAAACGCGTACAGAACGCTCTCTCCCGCCGGCGATTCCTCCCCCTGTTCTCGTTGCCGCTCGGCGGAGAGAGAGGCCGCCCCCGCGTCTCCATCCGACGACGCCATTGCCGACGTTGCCAACACGGGACCGCGGCGAAAACGACGACGACCGTCGCGAAAACGACCACCACCGAATGCGTTCGTTACGCGTTTCCCCAAAGTCGACGCGTAACATCGAATTTCTGTTTCTTCTTCTTCTTCTTCTTCTCGACGAGAATAATAACAACGAGAAGAAGAAGAAGAAGAACGATGTCGCGCTGCTCTGCCGCTGGATGTCGACGCGAGCGCGTGACTCTGCGCTCGAAGAAGCACCATCTGTGTGCGTGTACGTGACAGAGAAACCTTTTTGTGAGAGAATTCCGGATAAGAATACACACGAAAAAGGATGAAGTTTGTAAGCGCGGTAAACGCGCAAAGCCAAACTCGATCGTGGATGTTCGACTTTTAAAGCACATACAAATACAAAAAGTTATATTCTAGTAGTCTCTATATTTTTAAGAAGCCATGCTCGCGCTGAGCGCCTTCGCGACGGCGTCGACTCGTTCTTTTATCCTGTCTTCGTCTCCGCCGGCGCGAACTCGCTTCCCGTATTTTTGCATGAACTTGTCCGGGTGCCAGCGGAGGAGGAGCTCGCGGTAGATTTTTTTCTTCGCGGCGGCGCCGGCGTCGGCGGCGGAAGAAGAAGAAGAAGAGGAAGACTTTTTCTCGTGTTCGGAGACTTTTCGGTCGAGTAGTTTTGCCATTTTTGGAGGCCACGGGATGTCGTTGTACGTCAGAGGGAGGCGAGAGGTTGCCGCGGAGGCGTCGAGGGATTCCCAGCGTTGGTCGAATTTGGACCAGCGGCGTTCGCGTTTCGCCGCGGCGGACTCTTTTTCTTTTCTCGGGGCAGAAGACGTGGATGCTAACGGTTTTCTACTGCTATTGCTGCGATTTCTATGGCCATTATCGTCGTCGTCGTCGTCGTGTTTCGTGAAATACTCGTGATGGTTCCTTTGATCTTCCTCGTTCTCCTCGGCTTCCAACTCCTCCGCCTCTCGTCTCGCCCAGAGCGTTTCCCGGTAAGCGCGTTCTCTCGCCGTCTCGCTCGAAACGCCTTCGCTGTACCCAAACCCAGTCGCAAAATCAGTCCCATCGTCCTCGATGTTGTTACCATTATTATTACTACCGTTCTCGCTCGACCACGCGCCGCCTTTCGCTTTCGCCCAGTTGGCGTCCGGCGGTCTCGCCGCCGCCGCCGCCGCGCCGCTCGAGTTCCTATACGGACTCGACAACACCGACGGCGCCGCCGCCGCCGCCATCGTCGTCGTCGCTTCCACCCACTGACTTCCGTTCCAACTCTTTCCAACGCTACCACCACCGCTTTCTCTTCCTATCCCGGCGGTTGCCGATTGGCCTTCCACGACGCGTTGTTGTTGAGAAGAAGACAAAAATATCTTTCTCGCGCGTCTCGCGGCGACCAAAATCCCAATCGTCGCCGCGCACGCGCACGCCAGCGCGACGTTGGCCGCACCTTCCCACCACAAAAAACCACCACTCTCGCTGCTTTTTCCGTAAAGGTTGTTCTCGTCGTCGACGTGGTTCTTCTCGTCGTCGCGCGTTCTCTTTTCTTCTTCGTACGACAAAACCGCGTCCTCGTCTTCCTTCGATGCTGTCGGAGAAAACGAAGCGGAATATTGCGTCGCGGTCAACAGGAAAAGAAGCGAAAGAGACGCGAACGAGAGGGTCAGAAAAAACCCGCGAGGGTTGTTGTGTCGGAACGATCGCGCGGACGCGATGAGTTTCACGAGCGCGTCGCCGGCGACGAGAGGAAGAGGCGCCATGTGTTTGGGGAAAATTTGCGGATTGATGTTTTTCCAATTCGTGGAACGCGTGAGAGAGTCTTCTTCAAAAAGTCTCCGCGTTTCCACGCGCGCGCGCAGAGAGAGTAAAAGCAGAAGCTGTGAGCGTCGAGAAGAAAGAAGATCCTTTTTCGCCTCGCGCTGCTCGACTCTTTTTCTTCTTCGTCTGTTTCTTCTCGTGGGAGGAAAAGAACGCGCGATGACGAGTTTTGGAAACGAAGAAGAAGAACTTCCCGAACTGGACATTCTCTGGAAGATCGTTTCCCCGCTCGAGCTCGAAACCTGGCGCGCCTCCGGAACGTTCACGCTCGAATCCAACCTCGATAAAACGGACGGTTTCTTCCACTGCTCGAATTCGCATCGCATAGAAAAGACGGCGGAGTTATACTTTCAGACGGTCTCGGATCACAAGATGGTGAAAATCGAGACCAAGCGGTTAACTCGTGGCAACTCGCGTTCGGTCGTGTTCTGCGCGGACGCGCCGAGCGAAGAAGAAATCAAAAACAGCGGCGACGTGATATTCATCCACTACTTGCTCGTGGAAGGGAAAGCGTGCTGCGCGCATTTGTACGCGAATTTTGAAAAGCATCCGCTCGAGACGGAAGATTGCGTCGCGGAGGTGTTCGATATGCCGTGGGACGAAGCGAACGGGAAGCACGCGTTTCCCGGGTTGAAATAGTCTCTTTGGCGCAGAGAAGAAGAAGAAGAAGAAGAAGAAGAAGAGCAGAGAGATGATGAAAATATGCCGTTAATAATAGTAACGATGTAGTCGTTTACGTCGCGCGACCGCGCGCGTTACGAATAGAGTACTACTCTAGCAGAGAGAGAGAGAGAGAGAGAGAGAAATGTCAATGTTAGTCAATTAAATTCACGCAGTCAATTAAATTCACACACGCACACGTCTTTCCAATTTTCAAAAAAGTCCGATGACATTTTTCCCCACATACGCGCGCGCATATATACAAACGATACGTATACATCTCGTCTCTTTTTTAAAAATGCCACCCGCAACGCCGCTCGGAAGAAGAGGATACTTTTCCAGAGTCGCAAAGTACGCGTTCATCGCGATCGCGCTGACCGGTACCGCGTATTACGCGTACATGCAAGGGTTTCAAGAAGAGGAAGAAGAAGAATTCGAAAACGACGACGACGCGGCGACGAAGGAAAAAGAAGAAGAAGAAGAAGAAGAAGAAGAAGAAGAAGAAGAAGGAGAAGAAGAAGAAGAAACGACGATTGGTTCGACGACGACGACGACGACGACGACGCGATGGGAAAAGAAACCACCGAGAAGTCCTCGGTCGATGTCGTCGCGGGAAACGAAAAGCGATGATTTTGATGTTGCAACGAAGGAGGAGGAGGAGAAGAAGAAGAAGAAGAAGAAGAAGAAGGACGGCGAAGCGACGGCGACAGAGAAGAAGACGATGCGGCGAGGATTTTTGAACGAGAAGAAATTATCGTCCAGCGGGTTGTTTGGCGACGAGGACGAGAAAGAAGAAGAAGAAGAAGAAGAAGAAGAAGAAGCGGAGGTTGTTGGTACGAGGACGGCATCGGCTTCGGTATCGTCGTCGGCGAGGAAAAGAGAAGGCGCGGCGACGGTAAAGTCTCCGCTCCAACTCGTGTACAGAAACATTCGGAGAGATTTGCTCACCTCGAAGTCGTTCGATGCGTCCGCGATAAGAGCGACGAGAAGTTTGTTTCATTTTGAACCGTTTCCGGGGGTGGGCGTGTGGCCGGTGAAGTACGACGATATGAAAATGTTTCCGATGAAGAGTTCGTGTTCGCGGTTGATTGTTTTGTCGGTGTTTGACGACGCGCCAAGTTTAGCCGCGAGTGGGACCGCGATTGTCTCCGAGTTGAGTAAGTTGATGATGGGTTTTGGTGGAGACGGCAACGACGAAGAGGAGGCGGAGAACGAAGGAAACGCGCCGACGAAAGTGAAACAGAGACCGATGTTTGTGTGCAATCGGGCGCAGTATCACGTGACGATGTTCTTTTTCAGTCGACCAATTGAAGGGATGACGAGAGAAGAACCGGTGGAGTTTTTAATCGACACAAATGGTAGCGATGCAGAAAGAACAGACGTAGCGAGGAGAACAGACTCCGAAGATGAAATAGAACCACGGTCGTCGTCGTCGCCGCCGCCGCCGCCGCCGCCGAAATCATCGCAACCGACGATGGAGAAGCAACCTTCCATTCCAAAAGGATTAGGAGAAATGGTACTTCCGGACAAGCCAAAACCGCGTGTTAAACGTTCTGTCGAGCAAAATTACGACCGCGTGTTATCTCCACCAACACCACTGTCGAAAATCAAACCTCCGTCGGCTATTAGCAGTGCAGAAAATCTCTCGGGCGCGTCGACGCCGATATCGTCGACGCAGAGCAAGTTCAAACGTTCCGCCTCAGGCGCCATCCTCGACGAAGCCACCAAAGCGCAAGAAGTACTCCAAAACTGCGAATCCGTCGAGTTAATCGTCGATCGAGTCGTCTTAGCCACCTCCGGTGCCCTTCTCTTGTGCTTCGACGACGTCAACGACTCGCTCAAAAAATGCCGCGCCGCGCTCGCCTCCAACGCCGTCGGCGTTCGAGGCGTCCAACAAACCTCCACCGCGCACTGCACTTTAGCGCGAATCCTACCGAACGCCGGCGACGAGCAATTATCCGACCGCGAGTTGAAACAAATCGACCAACTGCTCACAAAATGGACGAAACGGTTGCGCGGCGCGAAGATGACGTGCCCGAAAGCTTGGTACGTGCGCGAACAACGATTTTCCTCCGTGGACGGCGATAAAGTTCGCTTGCGGTTCGGACTCGGGTCGTCCCGCGGCACGCCCCCGTAGCGTGTGAACTTGTGTTTCTTTTTTAGCGTACCCGTTGTTGTAAACCTACTAGAGTGCTATTATTGCCGCCGCGCTTTCATTAATTATCATTCGTGTACAACGCGACGACCCGATAGTCGCCGCGTCGCATTCGACGCGTTCGTCGTCCAAGGAAAGGAGAAAGAAACTTCTTCTGTTCGCATCCTCAAGAGTCCACCAAATAAGTACACACAAACCACTTACACTACTTTGCGCTGAAAAAAGAAATGTCATCTCGAGAAGCCAGCGGCGCGAGCGCGTTCGGGCGCGCGAACAGCGGCAGCGGTAACACCAACGCGACGACGTCTTCTTCGTGTTCGTCTTCGTCTTCTTCTTCTTCTCTGAGACGCATCCTCCATCTTAAAAACAGCGTCTTTGAAATCTCGAAAGCGGATAAAACGAAATCGAAGAAGAAGAAAAGCGAACACTATCAGCGCGTGAAAGTTACCGGCGACGGACGATGCATGTTCCGAAGTCTCGCCCTGGGTTTAGCGCATATTTCGAAAACGAATTTAACGTCCGCGGAAGAAACGCGCGAGGCGGACACGCTGCGCAACGCGGTGTTTGAACAAATGTGCAGAGACGAAGAGAAGAGGAAAAGCCACGGCGAAGCGAACATGTCGATTAAATACGGCGACCCGGACGGAATCGAGGGGTACTGCCGAAGAATACAAAGCCAAGATTTCTGGGGTGGCGAAACGGAGTTGTTGGTGTTGACGAAACTCATCAAAAGACCCATCATGGTGTATTTACCCGCGCACATGGCGAAGAACGCGGCGAGCGGAAGCGGGTACGTGTGCATACAAACGTACGGCGAAGAGTTTGCGAAAAAGACGAATAAAAAGACCGGGAAAGTGACCGAGCGTGCACCGGTGAGGCTTTTGTATAACGGACAGACGCACTACGATTTGCTCATTTAGTTATTTTTGTCATTGTCATATTACGCTTGGCTGCCATTAGATTTAGTATTACTATTTTTGTGTCATGGTCACAGTCTGTTCTACCTAATAGACCTATTAGAGTTGGTATTACTATTTTTGTGTCACCGCCTTCGCCTGTTTTTGCTCTTCTTCGTTAAACTCTCGATGTCGTCCACGCCAGCGATGGCCGTTTTGTTGGAAAGATACGAGCCGCCAGTCGCGGTTTCACCGACCGCCGGACACGTACCGAACTCAGGGTGTTTATTGGTCGGTACCGGCGCGTTGACCTTATCGACTCTTCTCAGCGTTCTTTTTTCCATTCTATCGACGTAAAGGACGCCGTTTAGGTGGTCCATTTCGTGTTGCGCGATTCTCGCCGGCCAGCCCGTCAATTCCACTTCAATCGGTTTTCCATCCGGCGCGACGCCTTTCAGCTTCACCTTCAGATGTCGCCTGACGAGCGCCCGATATC